>Ga0207689_10002658_pt1 | contig 16527 bp, 16 predicted proteins | sample KBSMisM52_FD_184312 | JGI IMG/M metagenome (GOLD analysis project Ga0207689, IMG submission 184312) | Miscanthus rhizosphere microbial communities from Kellogg Biological Station, Michigan, USA - KBS Miscanthus M5-2 (SPAdes) (version 2) | ecosystem: Host-associated > Plants > Roots >... | reverse complement strand
AAATCTGTTCAACGTCCGCACATTGGGACGTGCAGCGGTGCCGGCCGGCAATCCCGCGATCCCCATGGTGAAGGCGTTGACCGCGCTGGTCGCGAAAAAAGACAAGGTGGCCGCGGGCTACGTGCATTGGGGCGCAACCAGTCAGGATGCAATGGATACCGGACTGGTCCTCCAGTTGCGCCGCACATTTGACCTGATCGACAGGGATGTCGCGCGATTGGCGCAGGTGTTGGCGCGCGCGGCAAAGAAACACCGGAAGACCCCTCTGGCGGGACGCACCTGGCTGCAGCAGGCTGTGCCGGTGACCTTTGGACTGAAAGCAGCGGCAGCGCTGAGCGCGCTCGATCGGCATCGCGAGAGATTGCGCGAATTGCGGCCGCGCGTGCTGGTGATCCAGTTCGGCGGCGCGGCCGGCACGCTCGCCTCCCTCGGCGTGCGCGGGCTCGACGTCGCTAACGCGCTAGCCGCGCACCTTAAGCTCGGCAATCCGGATATTCCGTGGCATGCGCACCGCGACCGCATTGCGGAAGTTGCCACCGCGCTCGGCTTGCTCACTGGCACTCTCGGCAAGATCGCGAAAGACCTTTCGCTGCTGATGCAGACGGAGGTAGGCGAAGCACTCGAGCCCCTCGCGCCCGGCAAGGGAGGCTCGTCGAGCATGCCGCACAAACGCAATCCAGTCGATGCGGCAATCGCACTGGCCGCGGCAACGAAAGTGCCGGCTCTGGTATCGGTCATGCTGTCCGCCATGGCGCAGGAACACGAACGCGGCCTGGGTAACTGGCATGCCGAATGGGAAACGCTGCCCGAGATCTGCATGCTATGCGCGGGTGCGCTCGATCATCTGACGCAAGCGATCGAAGGTCTGGAAGTCGATCCCAAACGCATGCGACGCAATCTGGACATCACCCAGGGTCTGATTGTGGCAGAGGCAGTTTCCGCCGCGCTCGCGCCGAATCTCGGCCGCGAAGCGGCACATTCGTTGGTCGAAGAAGCGTCGCGGCGCGCGGTCGGGCAGCAAATACCGTTGCGCGACGTGCTGGCGAAAGACGCGAAGGTCGGCAAGTTGCTTTCCCTTGCCGATCTCGACCGGTTGCTGGACCCAGCCAACTATCTCGGCATGTCGGAACAATTCGTCGACCGCGTGCTCGCTTCGCGCCCCGGCCGAAGGAAGAAAATCTAGGAAAGAAGTATTTACCACGAAGACGCGAATACCCTGGCGTTAGCCCGGAGTACCCTTTTAGACACGAAGAATTGCGAGAACCAGCTACTCGTGCGAAAAGGAGAATAGGGGCGAATTGCGGGCTATCTCTTCGAGGGGCGCTCAATTGACTCACTGCCACTTTTGGAACGCGGTCCTTCGCCTTTCTTCGTGTCTAAAAGGGTACTCCGGGCTAACGCCAGGGTATTCGTGACTTTGTGGTCAATATCGGTTTTTGGAGAAACGAGGAGCGGCGATGGATGAGCGGGAGAGGTATGTCAAGGGACTGGAAGTGCGGCGGGCGGTGCTCGGTGATGCGCATGTGGACCGCACGCTGAAGACGAAGACGCCGTTCAACGACGAATTCCAGGATCTCATCACGCGCTACGCGTGGGGCGAGATCTGGACCCGGCCGGGTCTGTCGAAGCACACGCGCAGCATTGCGACCCTGGCAATGCTCGTGGCCCTGAATCGGCCTGACGAACTCAAGCTGCATTTGCGGGCATCCGCCAATAACGGCGTGACCCGCGAGGAGCTCAAGGAATTGTTGATGCAGTGCGCGATTTACTGCGGGGTCCCCGCCGCGAATTCCGCTTTCCATCTGGCGCAGGAAGTGTTCGCCGCGATGGACGCTGGTAGCTAGCAATCTAGAACGTAGATTTCACCACGAAGCCACGAAGACACTAAGAAAAACGAATAGAAATATGTGCAAGGTGGAGTCTGGATGGAGTTCTCATTGCCTGTAGCCGATTCGCAAAACTAGCCACTACCGCCGCTTGCTTTTGTTCTTCCATTTTCTCTGCCCTTCTTCGTGTCTTCGTGGCTTCGTGGTGAACATAAATGTAGCGAAAGTCAAATTGGAGAGGAAAGACTTTCGCACCGTCCTGATCCTGAGCGCGCTCGTCGCGTTTGCGCCGATGTCGATCGACATGTATCTGCCGGCGCTGCCGGCACTCGAGCGCTATTTCGGGGCCGACACGGCCGCGGTACAGCACACGCTGGCCTCATTTTTTGTCGGACTCGCCGTCGGGCAACTTCTGTACGGGCCGATCGCCGATCGATACGGCCGCAAGCCCCCTCTTTATGCCGGCCTTGGTTTGTATGTATTTGCGTCGGCGGCTTGTGCGCTTGCGCCGAGTATCGGCAGCCTGACCGGTTTGCGCTTCCTGCAGGCGATCGGCGGGTGCGCCGGCATGGTAGTCGCTCGCGCCGTGGTGCGCGATCTGTACGATCGCCAGGAATCGGCGCGGGTATTTTCGATTTTGCTGATGGTCATGGGGATCGCTCCTATCGTTGCGCCGCTGGCCGGTGGCTATTTGCTGACCTGGTTCGGCTGGCGCTCGATCTTCTGGGTGCTCGCGTTGTTCGGCGTGGTTTGCCTGGCCGCCGTGAAATGGCGGTTGCCGGAGACTATTCCGAGCGGCCAGCCGCGGATGCCACTGTCGAAAGCACTGAAAAATTACACTGGACTGCTGGCGGACCGGCGCTACCTCGGTTACGCCTTGTCTGGCGGTTTCGGGCAGGCCGGCATGTTCGCCTACATATCCGGTTCACCGTATGTTTTCATCGATCTCTATGGCGTTCCGGCCCATTACTACGGCTGGCTGTTTGGCCTGAACGCGACCGGCATCATTGCATTCACGCAGTTCAACCGTCGCCTGCTGTCGAAATATCCTTCCGACCGGATTCTGGAGTTTGGAAATCTCGCGGGATTCCTGATGTGCCTTGTGTTGCTGTCGGCGGCGGCAAGCAATGCTGCGGGTTTGGTCGGCATCCTGGTGCCGTTGTTCTTCGTGGTCGCGCTGCGCGGCCTGACGTTTCCCAATGCGTCCGCCGGAGCGATGGCGCCGTTTCCGGACAAGGCTGGCAGCGCATCGGCTTTGCTCGGCAGCGTGCAGTTTGCGATTGCCGCGATTGCCAGTGGTGCCGTGAGCTTGTTTCACAACGGCACGGCTTTGCCGATGGCAGGAGTGATCGCGGTGTGCGGATTGCTAGCGTTGGTCTGTTATCGCTGGCTGGTGGGACAGCACGTGGAGGAAGTGCGATGATTATGCAGTGACTTCATTTGCAGACGGTTCACCTGAAGCCGCGGAGAGAAAAAGTAAACCTAAGGCGAGCGAGCCAGAGAAACGGGGTGAATGCGGTCGACCTGTGACTTCAGTCGTTTTGCGCACACACCCCGGGTTTGATTTCGGCTCGTCGATTCGGGGAATTACATCTTTCCGTGTTCGCTCTTGGCTTTTGTCTCGCAATTCGTTTTCTCGGTTCCGCTCAGGCTGTCGCATTTCTTCAGCGCGGCAGAAAACGAATCCGTGGTTTCGGCTTCCGGTTTGCTCTTTGAATCTTTCGCAACGCTCGCCGGCTTGTCGTTCGGGGCCGCTTGCGGATCTGATTGTGTACCCTTGGCCGCGGTCGTGCCGGATGAACCGTCGCTCGCTGCCGCTTTCGGCTCTGATTGCGAAGCCTTATCCCCCGTCATGCCGGGGGCCTTCTCACTCGGCTCTGACTCGGCGGCTGCGGGAGAAGCGTTTTTCTCCGGATAGGCGGTATCTGCCGCGATGACGGTGCTGCTGAGCGCGAAGCCAAAGGCGCAAGCGGTTAAACTGGTGAGTAACTTGTTCATGGAGTACCTCTCGGTGGATTGGGATCGGGGTAAGCACACGCAGGGACTTGGACTGAAGCTCTCGTATTTTCTCCAAGGGAGCCCGACGGGAAACGAGAATAACGTGAAGAGGATGCAACGTATGTACGCCAGCACACCCATCGATCGGAGCGAGAGCCGGCATTGTTCGGTCTTCGCTCGGATGTCTTTGGCCGACGCAGGATTTACAGAGATTGTTGCGTGAACATCGCAAACATTGCGGACCTGCGGCGGTTGGCATGGCAGCGGTTGCCGCGAGTGCTTTTCGACTATATCGACGGCGGCGCCCAGGATGAGGTGACGCTGCGGTCGAACGAAGAGGACTTCAAACATTTCAAGCTCGCGCAACGCGTCCTGCGCGACGTGTCGGTGCGGGACCAATCGGTAACGGTCCTGGGCCAAAAATACGATCTCCCGCTGATTCTTTCCCCCACCGGAATGACCGGGTTGTTCTGGCCGAATGGAGCACTGGAGGCGGCGCGCGCCGCGAGTGATGCCGGCGCCGGATTCTGCCTCAGTTCCATGTCCACCTCGACCGTGGAAGACATCGCGAAGGTGGCGAAGTATCCAACCTGGTTTCAGCTCTACGTCATGCGCGACCGTGGCATGTCGCGGGAATTGATCGAGCGCGCCCGGGCGGCGGGATGTTCCGCGCTGGTGCTCACGGTGGATTTGGCATTGCAGGGCCAGCGCGACCGCGACGTGCACAACGGCCTGACCATTCCGCCCACGTTGCGGGTGTCCAACCTGCTCAATTTCGCCACGCGTCCGGGTTGGGTCTGGCGCTATCTGACCGGCCCCAAAGTCGTGCCTGCCAGCCTGGTGAAACCCGGGCAAACCACGTTGTTCACGATTGCGGGCTATGTCAATTCGCAGTTCGACCAGTCGGTCACGTGGAAAGACATCGAGTGGGCGAAATCCATCTGGGGTGGTCCGCTCGCGCTTAAGGGAATACTGGATCCCAAGGATGCGAAGCTTGCCGTGCAACATGGAGTCGATGCGGTGATCGTCTCCAACCACGGCGGACGCCAGTTGGACGGCGTGCGGTCCGCCATTTCAGCATTGCCGGATGTAGTTGACGCCGTGGCGGGTAACGCAGAAGTGCTGATCGACGGGGGGGTGCGCCGCGGTACTGATGTGTTGAAGGCCATCGCGCTCGGCGCGAAGGCTTGCATGATCGGCAGGCCCTACATGTATGGATTGGCCGCGAAGGGCCGGCCCGGGGTCACCAAGGCTCTTGAGTTGTTGCGTAATGAAATAGATCTTGCGCTTGCGTTGACTGGCAATACCAGCCTCGCAGGGCTCGATCGCTCTTCGATCCTTTAACCTGGAAAGGAAGAGGGCAGTACCTCATTGCCAATGCTGCGCTCGGTGCGCAGTGCTTCCCTTGACTAATCGACGACGTTGCTGATCATCACCAGAAGTACGCCAACCACTGTTGCAACCATGCACCAGAAGATCGTTATTTCCGAAAAAAGAATGTCTCGCGCAGGCGTGTCCTCCATCCCCATTTCTCCCCTTGTCAGTCGTGCCAACAAAAGAGATGCGCCGAAAGGAATTGTCCTGAGCACTGACCTATAGTCGGCAGCCCGCTTCAAGCCTCCCTCAACTCCCTCCGGCGCAAACTCTGAAATCGATGAGATAAGGTATGGCGAATGCATGACGTCACGGAAGTGTCGCGAAACAGGTTTCTACCCCAGCGTCCCCCGGTATCATCCAAATAGACTTTCCCGCGCTGGCGACGATTGCAGACCGTGATAGGCGCCCCTGCCACAGGTGGCTATAGTTACGCCAGGTTCGCTACCGGATGGATCAGACCCTTGCTTTGTTCCTGGAGTTATTGCACCAGGATTGAACGCACGATCCATAAAGCGGGATAGGTCCGTGCCATTTGCAACCCGGCGCGCCTGAAAGCAAAATGCCTAAAATCGTTGCATTGTGGGCAACTGCACGGGCGACCGGACCTTCGTAGCATCTGCCTACAACGATGTCACTTGCCCAAAGGAGATTACGAATGGATACATCGACCGCGCAATCGATGGCCCCCCAGCAATTGCACGTACTTTCGGCGGCAACCTCATTGCTCGGCGCCGCGCTGCTTGGAGTGGTCATCGTATTTGGCGTGGGCTTCAGCGACATGAGTGCCGCTCACAACGCGGCACACGACATGCGGCATGCCAATGGATTTCCCTGTCACTAAGTAGTGCATGCTCTTGGTGGTATGGGCTTGCGCTTCCTGGGAGAACGCCATGTTGTTCAGACGGCTGTTTATGTGCTCGCTGCTGGCGGGGCTGTGCGCAGGCCTGGTCTACAGCGCGATCCAACGCTTCCAGGTCGTGCCGATCATAGCCGCGGCCGAGGTGTTCGAATCGGACCCAGAAGGCGGGCGCGCTGCTGACGACAATCCGTCGGGTACAGCGACTCACCAGCACCAGGAGCCCACTTGGCAGCCACAGGATGGCGCGGAGCGCACGTTCTGGACCGTCGTAACGAACGTGATCGGCGCTACCGGCTTCGGGTTGCTGTTGATACCGGCACTCGGCTGGTGGGACCGTCAGCGCGGCAGTAGCGCGGCGTCGATAAAGAGCGGCCTGTTGTGGGGCGCGGCGTGCTGGCTTTGTTTCTTCGTCTGGCCGGCAATCGGATTGCGGCCTGAACTACCGGGAGAGGCTGCTGCGGCGCTGCATGCGCGTCAAGCCTGGTGGTTGTTTGCGGTGGTCTGCGCGGCTGCGGGCTTTGCCCTGCTGACTTTGGTGCGGGCGAAGTGGCGCTGGCTCGGAGTGCCCTTGCTGGTGCTGCCCTTCCTCGTCGGTGTGCCGCAGTCGGAAGGCCCAGCCTTCGCGCGCTTTTCTGACGACGCGGCGGCCCAGATGGAATTGTTGAAGTACCGCTTCGTCGTTGCGACCTCGATCGCCAGCGCTGTTCACTGGCTGGTGCTCGGCGCAGTGTCGGGCATCGTTGTCGCCCGGTGGATACGTCCGATATTGGCACCGGGCCTGGGCGCTTCCAAACTTCCAAGCATTGGATAGTGGCCCTCGGCCAAAAGCGATTAGTGATCCAACGGACCAAACCTCAGGCGCTATCACTAAAGTCCTCATAGAGAAACTGGAAAAGCTTCGCCGCCTCGTTGACGAGAGTGTCATCGTCAAGTGACTGCTTTGCTCCGCGCAACATAGCCTCAAGACCGATCGCCTCTGGGACCGGCACGCCCCCCGCATCGAGGTAATGAATGATTGCGCCGATCCGTTGAAGTGCTGGATCGGTCTCCAGAGAAAAACTGGCCAGCAGCACCTCGAAAGTTACCTTTGGCCCAACGTGCGTGAACTCGGCGCCATCGAAATCGTAACCGACAGCGCGCTTGGGACAATCCTTTGGACTCTTTAGCCATACCAGCTTTGCTTTCGGGTCGATGAAGCGTTTAATCAGCCAGGCGCTGGCCAGCCTATCGGCCCACGGCCGTGCGCGGGTGGCCCAGGTTCGGCCTTGATATCTCGCGCGATCCAAACGCTGAAGTTGGCCGGCGATTGCATGAGGCTCGTCTGGTGAGAGCACCGGATTGGCGGCAGCAGACAATGATTCCAAGGCGTCCAGGGCCTGCTCACGGGCTGCGCCGGGAAAGAAGTCTTGCATGGCGACGGTTTCGTAGTCGCGCCGGAGTCGCGTCAATGTTGAAGATAACTTGCCCGGGTCTTTCTTGGCTACGCCCTTGCTCACACTTCGGATCCCGTGCAACAGCTTTTCATATTCTGCCGTCCGGTCGAATAACTGCCGGAACTCGGCTTCCTGCGCCTCGTCCCTCGCTTCAAGTTCAAGAATTTGTGCGCTCCCTCCCGAATCGATGACTTCCTGGGATTGCGCGCCCAACGCCCCAAGAAATTCGTCCCGGTTGGGGAGGACATAAACCCCATCGCGCAACACCCCTGTGCCGAGAGCCTTGAGCGCCCTCCAGACGCGCATGCGCACGGCCGGCTGCTGGCCTTGCAAGCTAAGGATAAATAGCAGCCAGGTTGGCTTGCCCGATTGAGGTTTAACGGCCATTGAAACTTGCTTTCCAGGTTATTGTCACTACAATAATGTTATATATATAACCAAATCTCAATCTCAGAATGGTCGGGTGTCTGCAGGCGTTATTGACGCCCAGCGCAGCAACACAGGGATAAAACCCTCATGTCGCAACAAACCGTTCGCGAACGTTTCGACTCGCATGATTTCAGATTGTGGTTCGCCCTGATGCTCCTTCTGAGCGACATGTCCTCTGCGTTCGCGCAAGGTGGCCCGCCAATGCTGACCGACGATCCCGGCACGCCGGGTGCCGGGACGTGGGAACTCAACTTCGCCTACAGGGAGGAGCGTACCAGCCAGGAGCGCCTGCGCAGCGTTCCCTACTTCGACATCAACTACGGTCTCGGCGAGCAGATCCAGCTCAAATACGAGACCCGCTGGTTGTTGTCCGACGCGGCAGACGGCGGCGGAACGCAAAGCGGCCTGGACAATTCATTGTTCGGTGTGAAATGGCGATTTCTGGACCAGGACAGCAACGGAGTGGACATGTCCGTTTATCCTCAGGTCGAACTCGAAAATTTCACTGGCTCAGTCTCGCGCGGTATCGCCGAGCCTGGCCCCAACCTGTTTCTGCCGTTTGAAATCGGTCGCGACTTTGGGAAAGTGAAGCTCGCCGGTGAACTGGGCTACCAGTATCTCCATGCGCAGGACAATGAATGGGTGGTCGGTGTGCTGGGTGCGGTGCAGGTTTCCGAAAACCTGGAATTCATGGCCGAAGTGCGCAACACCAGCGACAAATTACTCGATGGTGGCGACGTCATAGGCAATGTGGGGTTGCGTCAAGTCTTGAGTCCGAAGCTCAAACTCGTCGCCTCGGTGGGCACCGGCCTGAACAACCGCACGGACGCGACCACCTTCACTACCTATATCGGCGTTCAGATAGTACTCGGCAAGAAATAAATGGTCGCAAGCTCCGGATGATGGTGACGAGCGACTGGGAGCGCACATGAGCCAGCACAAAGCGTTGAAAGTCGGGATTGTCGGCGTTGTGGTCGTCGCCCTGCTTCTTGCGGGCCTGGTCGCCTTCGTCCTTTGGGAAGGATCGAGCACGCGCGAAGATGCCCCTGCGCTGGAAGCACGCATGGCGCAATGGCTGCTGCATTACACCGTGCCGGCCAGCGCCCGGGCGATGAAGAATCCTCTGGACACCGGCGCAGACAGCCCGGACGTTGCCGCCGGCCACGATGTATTTCGCGCCAAATGCGAGTTGTGCCACGCCTATGACGGCGGTGGCAAAACCGACATTGGCGGGGGTCAATATCCGCATCCGCCTGATCTGCGCGGCGCCGACGTGCAGCGCATGAGCGATGGGGAGATTTTTTATCACATCAAGAACGGAGTGCGTCATACCGGGATGCCGGCATGGAACCTCCCCGATCGGCAGATTTGGCAGGTCAGCGCGTATCTTCGCAACCTGCCCAAAGTAGTCGCGCTATCTCCGGAGAGCCACCGCGCTCAACCGGCCGCCAGCGTGGCTTCTTCCCACTACGTCGGGTCGTCTGCATGCAAGGATTGCCACGCCGACATCTATCAGCGCTGGTCGAAGACGCGCATGGCCAACGTGGTGCAGGATCCGCACGAACATCCGGACGCAATCATTCCGGACTTCTCGAAACCGGATCCGCTGCTCACATTTACGAAAGACGATGTCGCGTTCACCTACGGCAGCAGATGGAAACAGCGCTATTTCAAGAAGGTTGGCGACGACTATTTCGTTTTTCCGGCGCAATGGGACGTGACACATAAGATGTGGCGGCCCTATTTTGTCAAGAACGGTACGGACTGGTGGGCGGAGCACTATCCGCCGGACAATTTCCAGCGGCCGACCGGCCCGCTGTGCGACGGCTGCCATTCGGTGAACTACGACATCGCCACCAAGAAAGTCACGGAGTGGAACGTGGGCTGCGAGCGGTGCCACGGGCCCGGAAGCGAGCACGTCGCGCACCAGGGAAAACCCAACATCATCAATCCGTCCAAGCTCAACTATGTGCAGGCGAACGATGTGTGCATCCAGTGCCATTCGCAGGGACAGCCGCTGAAAAACCCGATCCAGGACAAATACTACGATTGGCCGGTCGGATTCGATGTGGGCAAGAATCTGGTCGATTTCTGGAAGCTGGAAGAACACAAACTCGGCGAGCAGTCCTTCACGCATTTCGCCGACGGAACCGCACACAAGAATCGCATGCAGGGGAATGACTTCGTGCAGAGCCTGATGTACACGCGAGGGGTCACCTGCTTTAGCTGCCATGACGTGCACGGCACGAAGAACGACGCGATCCTGTGGAAACCCGCAGCAAACATTTGCTTCGATTGCCACGGGCCCAACACGCCGAACGGTCCGCACGCTCCGACGATCGAAGCGCACACGCACCACAAACCTGGCAGCACAGGCAGCGAGTGTATTGCCTGTCACATGCCGAAGATCGCTCAGACGATCGGGGACGTAAACGTGCGCGCCCATACTTTCCGCTTCATCACGCCCTCGGAAAGCGAAGCGCTGAAAATTCCGAACGCGTGCAACCTATGCCATAAGGACAAGACAACGGCCTGGGCCACCGGAGCGCTAAGGAGCTGGCAAGACCGCTCGCCGTGGCGGGTGGGCCAATGAAAAGATTCTGCGCGAACAGACTTCACCGCTGAATCGACTTGGGTGGTTGCACGAGAGCTGGTGCATTCCGCGTGTTGAACCGGGTTTCGCGGCGCCCCGGACTTGTCTTTAGTCGCCTGTTTCCCAAATCAGGACATATCGGTGCAGGGGTCCCCGATTTATCATTGGAGTCCGTGCGTCAACAGCGTCGAAGTAGAACTTGTTCGGACCGAGCGTGCGCCGATGCGCAGTCTGGGAATAGCCGGCCGCCACGAGTTCTGCGACATCGAGACTCAATTGTTCCTTCGTTCCCCACATGATGTGCCTTCGCACCATCGAGGATTTTGGCGGGCCGGTCGTAAATCGGCTGCTTCCCACGGGAAAAAATCCGGAGGATGGGACCTGGCGGGCTGGTTTGATCTGTTAATGAATATTGCGGGCTGTGAAATATTTTCGGACGTCTTCGGCCAACGGGCCGACCAGGGCTACTGCTTCTCTTAACTCCTCATCCGTTACCCCAAATCTCCTGGCCCAATAACTCCGTTCCCAACGCTCACTCAGATTCACCGTCTGGTTGTCGGGCGCGTTCGTCCTGGAAAATTCGTCTCCCATGGCTCTCTCCTACATAAGATCGCTCCCTGTCCAAAAGGATAGATTGGGCGGGGACAAGAAGGTTGCCTCGTATTTACAGTGTCCTACACGGTATACCGCGCCGGATTTAGAAAAGAATCAGGATTGTTGCGCCGCCCATCAGGTATGACACTGACCCCCCGTTGTATGGGCTAAAAGGGGTCGGTGGCACCTACCGGGTGATTGTTTCTGGCTAGCCGGCGAGGGACGCGAGCACGGCTTGCAGAGCGCCGACGTCCGCTGGCTTCACCAAATGGTGATTGAATCCTGAAGCCTCACTCTTGCGCCGGTCACTTTCCTGCCCCCAGCCAGTAACGGCGACGAGCACGGTGTCGTGCGCATCGGGACGCGCGCGGATCAATTTCGCAACTTCGTAGCCGTTCAAGTCGGGCATGCCGAGGTCCAGGAATACAGCCGACGGGTGAAAACCAGCGATCGTGGCGAGTGCTGCCTTGCCGTCGTGGGTGACGCGCACGTCGGCGCCGAGCATTTGCAAAACGGCGCCGAGGCTGTCTGCCGCGTCGTGGTTGTCGTCCACGACCAGGACACGAGGCAACCCGCGGACCTCCTGCATCGCCGCCGCGGGGTTTTGCTCGCTGGCTGCGACTTCTCCCGCAACGGGCAGGTGCACGACGAACTCACTACCCCGGCCCGCTCCAGGACTGTGCGCTTCGACGCGGCCGCCGTGCATCTCGACGAGGCTGCGTACGAGCGTCAGTCCGATGCCAAGCCCGGTCTTCGCGCGGCTGTCGCCCGCATTGGCTTGGACGAACATCTCGAATACGGTGGGCAACGCCGAGGCAGGGATGCCGATTCCCGTGTCGGTCACAGTCACTATCGCATTGTCATTCTCGAGACGCGCGACGATGGAAATGCGGCCGCCTGAGTCGGTGTACTTGACCGCGTTGTTGAGCAGGTTCGAGAAGACCTGGGCGAGTCGCACCGCGTCGCCCTCGACCACAATCGGCCGAGGCGGCAGCGTTACCGTGAGTTCATGTTTTGCCGTGTCGATCAGCGGGCGGCTCGTTTCTACAGCGGCGGCGATCACTGTTGCGAGGTCGAGCGGCTCCTTGCGCAATTCGATTCTGCCGCGCGTGATGCGCGACACTTCCATCAGGTCGTCTACCAGGCGCACCATGTGGTTGATCTGACGATCCATCATTTCCCAGACCGCCCTCTCGGGCTGGCCTGCATCCGTCAGACGCAGCACGTTGACGGAGTTGCGGATCGGAGCCAGTGGATTGCGCAGTTCGTGGGCGAGCGTAGCCAGGAACTCGTCCTTGCGTCGATCTGCCTGCTCGCGCTCAACGAGGTGTGCCCGCGCTAAATATTGGCGCGCGCGCGCACGCAATGCACTGCGCACTGCGCTAATGAGCGCGACGACGCGCACCGGGCGCTCAAGGAGTGTGACGTTTCCCAGCGCACGCACGGCCCACGCGACAGTGTCGGAATCGGTACCGAGGCGCGTAAGCAGGAGTACGGGAAGATCGGACCAGGGAGGCTGCCGCGCGATCATTTCTGCAAGCCGTTCACCGAGCCCCACCAGTGCCTCCTCGGCGACTAGAATCGCGGCTGCGCCGTTTTCGATCTCCTTCGACACGCAATCGAGATCGGGGCATGCGACGCAGGCGATGCCTTCCTTGTGCAGCATCGTCGCCACGAGCATGGCATCCTTGCCAGTCGGGGCGAGGATGAGCAGCCGGTGCTCCAGGCTCTCGCCCGGCAATTGGCTCACGGCTTCGACTTCTTCTCTGGAACGCCGGTCAGCACGCCGTGATAGTCGCGCAGCGGCTCGCCAATCGTGACACGGCCGGCTTTCATGCTGAACTCGCGGATCGTACGCTCGTGGTCGCCACCGCGCATCTTGATCACCGAGATTGCCTGCCTGACCTCGCCGTCGGCCTCGAAATAGCGCAGTAGCAGTACGGCATCCGCCAGGTAGCTGGCGTCGACCGGCGCGCTCATATGGCCGCCGATCAGTCCGTGGTGCGCGGCTACTAGCACGGTGGCCACGCCCTGCTGGCCCAGATAGGTCAGCAACTCGTGCAGCTGGACGATCAGAAATTTTTCGTCCGGCATCGAGTTGAGGTAGCCGTTCAGGCTGTCGATCACCACGATGCGTGAATGGTTGTCCTCGACCGTACGCCGAATCGAATGGACGAACTCGCCCGGCGAAAGCTCCGCGGGATCCACCTGCTGCACGCTGATGCGTCCAAGTTCCACTTGCTTTCTCAAAGGAATGCTCAGGCCGTCCAGGCGGCTGAACATCGTGTTCGTGCTCTCGTCGAAAATGAAAAGAGCGGCGTGCTCGCCTCGCTCTGCCGCCCGTGCACAGAACAAACCGGTAAGAGTCGATTTCCCGGTTCCCGCGGCGCCCTGGATAAGAGTGCTCGTGCCGCGCTCCAGGCCGCCCCCGAGCAGTTTGTCCAGGCCCGCCAGCCCGCTTTTCAGGCGCTCGCGGCTGGACTCCTGCCGGTGCTCGGCGGCAATCAGGCGTGGATAGACCTCCAGTCCGCCTCGCCGAATTGCGTAGTCGTGGAAGCCACCGCGGAAGTCACTACCTCGATACTTGGTGACACGCAGCCGGCGGCGCATGCCGCCGAAGTCCGGCACAGCGTGTTCGAGCAGCAGCGCGCCATGAGCAATGCTCTGCACCTGCAGGTCATGATCGGCGGCAGTCAGGTCGTCGAGCAGCAGCACCGTGCAGCGCCGGCCGGCAAAGAATCGTTTCAGTGCCAGGATCTGGCGCCGGTAACGCAGCGGGTTGCCTGCAAGCAGGCGCAGTTCGGACAACGAATCCAGCACGAGGCGGGCCGGCTTGATCTTCTCGACGCCATCGAGAATTCTCCTGGTCGTATCGGAGAGTTCCACCTCGGAGGGATGGAACACCGTGTACTGCTCCTGGGGGTCGAGGCTTTCTTCCGCCGGGATGAGCTCGCGGATCGCCACGCCGTCGAGCGACCAGCCGTGCGAGTCCGCGACCGCGCGGATCTCCTCATCCGTCTCGGATAACGTTACGTACAGCACAGGCTCGCCGCGCTGCACGCCCTGGAGCAGGAACTGGAATGCGAGCGTGGTTTTGCCTGAACCGGGCATGCCTTCGACGAGGTACAGGCGATTTGGGGCCAATCCGCCGCCCAGAATGTTATCCAAACCCTTTATCCCGGTTGCAGCCAGCGGCAGAGGCGACGTCATATTCGACAAGACAGGAGGAAGAAGGGAAAGTTTAGCGAATCTTCCTGGTGTCGTGCTTTTTGTGTGCATGAGTTGAATTGGCTGCGCGCCGCCCGGTCATTCGATTGGATGACGCCCAACTACGCGCAAGAGCGTCGCTATTACGTCGTTCTTGTTGAATGTCCTCGAACTGCCGCAGCGTTGCCGGAACCGAAAGCACAAAGGGCGAGACTCGCGTCACGCCCTTTGATTTGCTTCTGCACCGGTCGAAATATCCCTCAAACATCGGATTTGAAGGTGGTCGCCGCCCGTCCGCATCAGGCACACCCGTACCGGGCGCGCGCAACAGCGAATGTCTTAGGCAACAACCGGATCGGCATACTTTGAGCTTGGGAATCTACCTCGGCCCGGCGCGCGAAAGCTAATCCAGTAAGCGCCTTTCCTCCGCCGCAGTCAAGGGATTTTTGGATCTGTCTGAGGAGCATTGCCCGCCCCATTCGGACTATTGTTTTTGATGAAATTCTCGCGCGTCCGCCGGATGCTATTTGCGCTCAATTTCTCCCGCGATGCTGCTCCTCGGGCAAAAAAAAGCCCGCCTGAAGGGCGGGCTTGGCCCGGGAGAAATGCTTGCTCAGTTTGACTCGGAGGACGCCACCCGCAACGGGGCTTTCGGCATCGGCGCGCAGACTATCTTGTCGTCGATCAGGACGCACTTGTCGTTGCCGTTGAGGCTGAAGTCGACACGTTGTTTGCCGTTTTCCATCGAGACATGCAACCTGTCTTCGGCAAAGGCGCCGGTGCTGGACAGGACGGCCGTGATCGCCAGGGTGGTGAGAATCTTTTTCATGGTTTGTTCCTCCAGTGCGTTTCGTGTTGGAGAAACTTTACGTTTGGGAGGGGTGATGGCGCGTTGAACTCTTACAGTCATTTCGTGTGACTTATTCACACGCTGCGTGCGGGTACCGCCAAAGGTCATTGGATGGCACTTTCCAGGGGCCGTTGACGGATCGATGCCGCCAGAGCTGTATTAGATGGATTGACTGTGCGCAGCCACTCGTTGGTGAAAATTCACACCGCCGCGCTGATGGGTGTCCATCCCGCTGGCAGTTTCATGGTCGTCGTGGACGCGAGCGCAGAAGTGCGCACACGTGCCTGAATCAATGGGCGTTACAATGGCGCCGCTACGGGCAGGCTCAAGGGGATAAGGGCGAATGCCAAGAAGACAACCGCAACTCGCGAGGCTCACTCGGGCACGCGTACACACAAGGCGCCTGCGCGCGAGCGGTTGTTCACACTGTTCGGGGGGCGAGGGGGGAGTACAGCCGCTCTTGCGAATCTACAGGCCGGTGCCAGCGCCCGATTCCACTGCCGATACCGAAACTTCTGGCGATTGAAATTCCATCCGCCTGGACACGACATTACCATGAGTTCGTCCTTTCACCTTTGGATCGTTTCCGGCCTCTTTGCATACATGGCGTACCTGCCCTGTTTGCACGCCGAAGGTTCGGTCGAGGGGCGGGTGATCATCGAGACCATGAAGCCTGCGACCGGACCCGGTTACCGGGTTCAAACCAAGAATCCGATCCAGTCACCGGACCCGCAAGTCGCCATCCTGTATCTGGAGAAAGACGATGGGAGCTATCCAAAAAAAGTGCGCGCGGACCAGGTGGTGCACATCAGCCAGCGGGGCTACCAATTCCGTCCGTCGGTGACAGCCGTGCAGACCGGCAGCCGGGTGATCTTTCCGAACGAGGATGACGAATTCCACAACGTCTTGTCCTATTCGCGCACAAAGCGATTCGACCTGGGTCGTTTTCGCAAGGACGAGAACAGTCCCGTGTTGACGTTCGACAAGCCCGGGTTGGTCAAGATCTACTGTGAGATCCATAAGCACATGCGCAACCTGCTGCTCGTGCTTGATACTCCCTGGTTCACGCTCAGCGATGCGCAGGGGCATTTCGTATTGAACGACGTGCCGGCTGGAAACTACTGGCTGAAGGCATTTCTTCCTTCGGAGAGGATCCTCCAGGTCCGCGTGAGCATAACCGATGGCAAGAAATCCGCAGTTGACCTGGCGCTGGCGCCCTGAGGCATGAGCTTTCGCGCCAGGTTGCTGCAGGCGATCATGGGCATCGTTTTCGTCACCACGGTGGCGAGCCTGCTCATTGCTCAACAACAGAACAGCAGGTCCCACAAGGCGGTGGTTGACGATCTTTTTCGCCACCAATT
>Ga0207689_10002656_pt1 | contig 16531 bp, 10 predicted proteins | sample KBSMisM52_FD_184312 | JGI IMG/M metagenome (GOLD analysis project Ga0207689, IMG submission 184312) | Miscanthus rhizosphere microbial communities from Kellogg Biological Station, Michigan, USA - KBS Miscanthus M5-2 (SPAdes) (version 2) | ecosystem: Host-associated > Plants > Roots >... | reverse complement strand
TTTCCGCACGGGAGGCGGCAAAGCCGCAAAATCGCAAAGCCGCTAAACCGCAAAGCCACAGAAGCCGCAAAACCACAGAGCAGTAAAACCATAAACCCGCAAACCCGCAAACCCGCGTTACCGCAAAGATGTTGTTGTCGTCGGCAACGGGGTGCTCTTGATGTAGCGACTCGCGAACTGCAAAAACGTTGGCCAATTCGGTCCCGTTGTATGCCCGCCACTGTGCTGTCGAAACGCTAGTTCGCCATCAATCAATGCTGTTTCGACCGGCGGAAATTCCGTCGTTCCAAGGTCCTTCTTGCCGAGCAAGCGAAACACCGGGCCCGCGGCAACGGCAGCCATGAAGCTTCCGCGCTGGTCGACCCACTGTCCTTCGGCTCCTTGTCCTTGTGCTGCCCCATAACTAATGAAGGTCGGACGCGGGGCGCACAACGCAATCAGCTCGTGCGCGTCGACTGGCAGATCCGCCCATGTCAGCGGTCCGGCGTACTTGAGAAAATTCCCGGTCATCCAGTGATACTCACCGCTACCCGCAACGTTCTCAACGAGCTCACCGAAATTCCTGCGGTGGAGTTTTGCACCACCTTCGCCCGATGAACCGATGAAGCCAATCGCAAATCGTTGGTCATAGGCCATTGTTACGAGCGCAGCTTTGCCATAGCGAGAGAGACCTTCGATCCCGACTTGTTTCGCGTTTACAGCTTTGTCCGTCTCGAGGTAGTCGAGTGCACGACTCGCTCCCCACGCCCATGCTCGCAGCGATCCCCAATCATCGAGCTTACGTGGCTGTCCTTTATTAACGAGACCGATAATTCCTTGCGTGAGACCTGCACCATTGTCAGCTTGAATCGTGTTCGGGATCAGACTTGCAAACCCCCAGCCTTTGGAAAGTAGTTGTTGTTGCCAGTTGGGTCCTGGTGGAGGCGTTGGAGCATTTGCCGGTGGTCGAAATCCAGGTGGGAAGACAAAGCCAAACTCGATCATGAGTGGCACTGGTCCCGCGGCTTGTGCTGGTGTCGTGACAGTTAACTGGATGTCGACTTTGATTGCAGGATACGAAGAATTATCTACGTGACCAAGAAGCTTCTTGGTGATTACTGGAATATCGCCGCTCTTTTCCTGAGTTGTGCTGGTGATCTCCCAGTTAACTTTCGGAACGTCCTTCGGCACTCGGCCATAAATCTCGCGATCGAAATCCTCGACGATCTCGGGTCTTCGTTTGCTCCACCACGTCTTTGCGTCCTTAACTTTCTTTCCGTTCTTCAACGTTAGCGGATCGGGCAGGTTTGGATACGGGTTGGCCTTCGCTTCATCGTAGTTTGGTTGTGATGCCGGATCAGTACTGCGCGGGTTAGCGCCCGGCCTCAGTTTGGAAATATTGAGCAGTCCCATTAGTCGTTGGTGATCTTGTTCGGCAGTCAAGACGGTTGGCGATGGGACTGGTTTCACATCCTGCGCCGAAACTGTCGCTCCTGTTTCGACACCATTATTTGAAAACAGGCTCAGCGCTATTGTTGATGCCAACAGACCGCCAACGATCAGTTGTCTCATTTCATTCCTCCAACCAAGTTGCCCATAAGTTTAGTTGCGTTTCAGTTGATCTCTGCGTCCACTGGGTTTCAGGCCGCCCGCAAATTAACGCCCGAAGACACAGAAAAGTAGAGGACAGATGTAATCAGCTTAAAACGAAAGTGATGCCCAGGACGAATTGTCCTGGGCATCACTGTTGAAGGATCAAAACGACAGGCGAGCTCCGAACCGCCACTGGCGTGACTGGTTCGGCCCATAGAGCCCTGTGACAAACCCGAAGTTAGCGCCCGTAACGTCAGCGTTCGGGTTGGCAAAGTTCGCGTGGTTCGTAGCGTTCAATGCCTCAGCGCGGAATTGAAACTTGACCTGCTCCGAGATCGAGAAGGTGCGGAAGATACTCAAATCCGTCTCGAAGAACCCCGGACCACGGAGATTATTGCGGCCAGCAGTTCCGAACCGTTGCGCCGGACATGGATTCCCGCTCGCATCGACTCCAACGCAGATATTCACTGCCCTGTACGCTGTCGGATCGAAGTACAAGCCGGCTGCGGCACCTCGCTGGGATGCGATACCAATGCCACCAGGGATTGAGACATCAGGCTTGATCTGATCAGGCACCTGTCCGCTTCCCCCTGCGTTAAGGTTGAACCCGGAACCCTGAACGACGTAGAAAGGAATGCCGCTCATGATGCTCATCACACCGCTCACCTGGAAGCCACCAAGAACCTTGCTTTCCCAGCCATCCTTGGCCCACCGTTCACCCTTGCCAAACGGTAGGTCGTAGACGCCGTACATTTGAAGGTTGTGCGTGCGATCGTAGCTCGCCGGACCTCGGTTCCGTTCTTTTGCAGGCAGGTATTGAATTCTCGGCCCGCCATCGTTGTCAGCAAAGTTAATTGTTTTGGACCATGTGTAGGATACTCCAAAAGTTGAGCTGGCCCAGCGCCGGGTAAACATTGCCTGGAGGCTGTCATAGTTAGTATCCGCGTATGGTTGGATTGAGTTGATGTCTGCTAAAAGACCAAACTTGACTGCTAGTGGCCTGGCATTGTTGCCGCCTCCCGGAGGTCCGGCATTGATGTTAATGAAGCCCATCTGACCAAGGGCTCGCGTTCCCACATATCCAACCTGACCTGTGAACTTCCAGGGCAGTTCACGCTCGATCATAATGTTGAAAGAATGGATTTTTTCGCGAGGCTCGTCTTTCGGGAAGGTAGTAGTACCAGTGTTTGCCGGAAGCGGAATGTTTCCATTGTTGACGTCTGGCGCACCGGCGGCGTTGATCAATCCCTGACGTAGAGTCGTCACTGGAAGAAATGTGTTGTCGGCGCCGTTAAATCTAGCAACCGGCATTGACCAGATGTTCGCAATCGGATACGCATTCCTCACATCCTGGTAGGGCCTTGGATCAGCGGATTGACCGTAGCCTCCTCGAAGCACTGTCTTGTCGTTCCAACGGTAGGCAATGCCGATTCTGGGTAAGAAGAGACCAGATCCTGGGTCTGCCCCAGTATCAAATGGCACACCACTAAGTCCGCCTGTTAAGACTCGTCCCGTATCAACGTCAAAGCGGTTGATGCCAGTATTGTCTTTCCTTGGAGTACCAAAGAGCTCCCAACGCAGTCCGTAGGTAAGAGTGATTTTTCTAGTGATCTGCCAATGATCACGGGCGTAGAGCGCATACTGTTTCCAATATACGGAGTTTGGATTGCGCAACTGGTCCACTTTGCCTGCCTGTGTAGGCAAGCCAAGAAGGAAGTCTGCCCAGCTATGAAACTGTTGACTCTCAGCAATGCTCCCCGCATTGCCTTGCTGGCGCGTTGAGTTACCACTGAAGCCGAATGTGCCGCGCACGGTTTGAAAAGAGCCGCCCTGCGGCTGGAAGTGGTTTAGTTGGGGATTGAGATAGTCAGCGCCAAACCGGAACGAGTGCGCGCCTTTTAGCCACGCGAGATTCGCTGAACCGACGTACTGATTGTCGCGGAACAGGAAAGGATTTCCGGTGTTGTCGTTGCCGATGTTGGTCCAGCCACCATTGATTTGGAAGGCTGGCACGCCACCTTGTAGGTGATCTGGACCATTTGTTCCTGGAATTTGCAGGACATTGAGACCGAAGTTCGAAACAATATCGAAGCCTTGCGCGCCCAGTACCTGTCGCGTGTAGCCGATGTTTGCATCGAGAACGACGTTCGAAGTAAACGAGTAGGTACCGCCGAGACCGAAGAGATTAATCAAGCCCGGTGCCGTACCCAATTGTCCGCCATTCAAAGCTGGACCGCTGACTTCTCCAAATATCGGAGGATCGATGATCAGAGTTGGTGAGCGGCTGTAGCGGCCAAATAGTGTGAGCTTCTCGCCATGAAGATAGTTAATCTTGATGTCCATGTTGGTGCGGTTGAATTCACCAACACCTGCCGATGAGAAGTTAAGTGTATTGCCGGGTAGGTTTGGTAGCGGCAGCCGTTTCAGGATTTCGATTGCTGCAAGGTCAATTCGATTTCCCGGAATTGTGTTATTGGCAAAAGGTGTACGCAATGCGGGATTGGGATTCGACGCCGGGTCGTATACTGTGATTCCCGTGCCAGTGAAGTTGACGTTGCCGTTAGCATCTGGCCGCAGGTTAGCAGGAGCTACGGTAAAGGTTCCTCCTGCGGCATTCCGCTGGGTAGTACGTTCAAGGTCAGTGAAGAAGAAAAGTTTGTTTTTTCCACTCCAGATTGAAGGTCCACCCTCACCAAAGTGTGGCAGGATGACCGGTCCGCTGAAAGCATAGCCAAATTGCGCCAGAATGTTCTTCGGGTTCTTCGGTTGGTTCGCAGCCTGGAAGAAAGTGCGGGATCTGAATCGGCTGTTGGTGTCGTAACCCCAGCCAGTGCCGTGGAAGTCATTTGTACCACTCCTGATGCTTACGTTGATCGCTGCACCGCCAGCGAGCCCCTGTTCGGCATCGAACGCGTTGGTGACGATGTTCACCTCCTGAATGGCTTCGGCCGGCGGAACATAGACTGTGTTGCCCGGAAGCCACGGGTAAATGATGCTCGAGCCGTCAATCTTCGTGTTGTTCTGCAAACGCGATACTCCGTTGACGTTGAACGACATGGACCGCTGAGGATTCCCAGCCGCGGAGTTATCCTCGGTGCCAGAGCCATTGATGAAAAAACCTCCCGTGCCCCTCGTGGTTCCCGGAATAAGATAAATAAGACTCTGGTAGTTTCGACCGATGCTGCCGAAGAGCGGCAGGTTGTTGACCTGTTGAGCTGTCTGCGTGATGTTCACATCAGCACGATCGGTTTGAAGTGCAACCTCCTGAGTGTCCGTTACGACGACGGTTTCTTCTACCCCTCCCACTTCTAATTGGGCGTCGAAACGATAGGTATTATTGATCTCGATCAAGACGTTCTCCTTGAGCGTCGTCTTGAAGGAGGCTTTGGAGACTGTCACCTTGTAGTTGCCAGCCTGCAGATCGTTAACTAAGTAGCCGCCACGATCATCGGAGATGACTGTAGTGACGCTTCCGGTGGCCACGTTGGTTATTTCGACCTTCGCGCCTGGAACGGTCGCCCCGTTTGAATCCGTTACGGTTCCAACCAGTGAGCCGTATAGAACTTGGCCGTTGGCGACAAAACTAAGCGTAACAATCAGGAGCAGCATCAGAGGGAACTCCCGGCTAAGCAACTGCCGGACTCTTGATGCGGATGCTATGGTTTGACGGAACATCGGTATTGTCTCCTTCTTATTGGAAAAGATAAGTGTTCTTGGCCGACGCGCTGACAACTGACAAACGGGGGAAACCATCGTGCGTCTCGGCGCGACAACTTTGCGTGGCGTGATGCGGTCATCAGCCAACGAAATCCCTGGAATCGTCACTTGTTCTAAAAGAGCAGTAATCGGTTGGCGCTATGTACGAAAATCCAAAACCTCGGCGCTTTTAATTCGAGTCAACAACAAAATAGACACTATGAGACTTAGGCAACAGCGGGTGCCCCGAAATGCTGTTGGAGCACTAGTGCAATCGTTCCCAGCAGTCTGGGATGTGATACTGGATCAGTTGGCACAATTCGCGTGTTTGCATGAGTTAACGAACGTTCTGATACTGTTTTGGTAATTATTGGCCCAACTTGGCTCCATAGTCTGGTGATCTCACCGATGACCAGGATAACGTCGGGCGCTAGCCCCGTAACGAGCATTGCGATCCCGACGCCGAGGTAGTGCGCCATCTTGTTAATTGCCTCAATAGCCTTGGCATCTCCCTGCGTCGCAAGCCGGAGTATGTCGTCGAAACTAAGCGTTTGGGCTGTTGTCTTGGAACCGGTGTAATAGCGCACCGCGGCGGTGTTTGACGCGTAGAGTTCCCAGCATCCCTTATTTCCGCAACGACATTCCAGTCCATTTTCAACGATGGTGGTATGTCCGAATTCGCCAGCGACGCCGGTTGAACCTCGCACGAGCTGATGATTCAGAACCAGGCCGGTTCCGATTCCTTCAGCCACGGTAAGAGCGACCAGATCCTGAGCGCCATCGGAGCGGCGTCCAAACCAAATCTCTGATAACGCGCACGCATTGGCCGCGTTCTCAAGTTCAACGGGGAGGCCGGTGGCTTCTTCAAGTGGAGTCTTTAGATCGAAGTCACGCCAGTCGAGATTAGGTGCGAAAACGAGTCGCTGAGAAGCAAGATCAACGCGTCCTGGCAGGCTGACACCGATTCCTTCGCAAGTCAGTTCCGGCCTGATTTTCTTAAGGTTTTGCAGTCTTGGAATCAGATCTTGAACGAACACGGCAGGATCGGGAGCAGTTGGCAAAGATTCCTGCGCCACGAAGTGGCCGTCTAGATTTGCTAGGGCCAGCGTGGTTATTTTGGGTCGAATGTTGACTCCGATAATGCCAACACGTTCCTTGTTCAGATGAAGGAATCGCGGCCTGCGCCCACGTGGTACGTGGCCGTTAGCTCCTTCAGTCACCCAACGCTCGGCGATTAATTGTTCGGCGATAACGGAGACTGTGCTGCGCTGCAGTCCGGAGTGACGCGCCAGGTCCGCACGAGAGATTGGCTGATTACTACGGATCAGGTTTAGAACGATGCGGCGATTGATATGACGGGCCGTCTCGCTCGTAGCCACCTGGAAGTTGGTCAAGTCGATCTTGCGCATTTAAGACCGGAATCAAACCAAAACAATGAAAGCTCTCTTAACGAAGAAAGGAAAGGACTGAACCGATTTTAGACTTTAGTTCGTGGCGCGAACTAATAGCACGGTAAAAGAAGTGGAGTCAACAACAATTTTGTGGCACAGACTTCAGTCTGTGTTTTCGATTGAAATGAGCGTGGTTGCACAAAAGTCAGGAATCCCCCGCACGGCACTGCGGGGATTGTTCAGATCCAACCTAATGAAGGATCTAGTTTTGAAGTATCCGAATCCACCAACTGCCGTTGGGTGGGATTCGGAACGTTCTCAACGGCGATTCTTGTAGGTTGGTCTTGAACCTATCCCCGTACTGCCGTGCGGGGATTCCGACTTTTAAGCGAATCGGAGCTGGAAATGAAAAAGGCAACTCCGAAAGAATTGCCTCTCTCCATAGCACGGCATTGAGCGATCACAGACTGAAGTCTGTGCCACTTATTTCCTAGCGCTAAAACGATAGATGGTCGTCGACCGATAGGTTGCGCCTTTGCGAAGTGTCGTTGTAGGGAATTTCGGCTTGTTCGGAGAATCCGGGTAGTGTTGAGTTTCCAGGCAGAAGCCGTTACGACGTGCATATGCTTTACCACTCTTACCGGTAAGGGTGCCGTCAAGAAAATTACCGGTGTAGAACTGAATCCCTGGTTCGGTCGTCCAGACGTCCATCACTCGACCGCTCGTTGATTCATAAACTGAGGCTGCTTGTCGCAGTGTTCCGGCGCGACCGTTCACGACCCAGTTGTGATCGTATCCCCCGCCAAACTTCAGTTGCTCCTCATCCTGGTTGATGCGCGCCCCGATAGATGTCGACTTCAAGAAATCAAACGGCGTTCCCTGCACATTTCGCAGCTCACCGGTCGGGATCGATCCGGCATCAGTTGGTGTGAACCGGCTAGCTTTGAGCAACAACTGGTGATTGAGAATATCGCCATTACCCTCACCTGCCAGGTTGAAATAGGAATGGTGCGTGAGATTTGTCACTGTGTCTTTGTCGGTCGAGGCACTGTAGTCGATCCGTAGTTCGTTGTTGTTGGTGAGCGTGTAGACAACTTTGACAGTCAAGTTTCCTGGATAGCCTTCTTCCATGTCCTTACTCAGGTAGGTGAGCGATAGTGCTGGTCCAAGCTTCGTGCGCATCGACCTGGCGGTCCACACTACTTTGTCGAAGCCTTTGATTCCGCCGTGCAAATGATTCTCGCCGTTGTTGACTGCGAGTTTGTACTCGACACCATTCAACGTGAAGCGGCCCTTAGCGATTCGATTGCCGTATCGACCGACGAGTGCGCCGAAATAAGGATGACCTTTTAGGTAGCTATCAAGGTCGTTAAAGCCAAGCACAACGTCGGCGTACTTGTTGTTCCGATCAGGTGCGGTAAGTGTCGTCACGATGCCGCCATAGTTAGTGATCCTGGCTTCCATGCCGTTCCGATTAGTTAGCGTAAACAGATCGACGCTTTCACCGTCCGCGGTTTTTCCAAAACTTTCCTTCGAGATCTTTTGAGCGTTGGTACTTAAGATCCCGAGTAGTAACACGACAACAAAGAGCAGGCACGAAAAACTTCTGGTGAGCTTCATAGGGTTTTCCTTTTCAAGAGTCAGACGGAGTTGGCGATTAAGTCAGTACCACAACGCGGTAGCGTGTGGCTCAACCTTAGTTACGAACAGATCGTGAGTCGCAAAACTGAGCCACTCGCTACCGCGTTGTGGTACTGACCTCATTGCGACTCAAATCAAGTTTCAAATGTCCAAAGATAACGGCGCCCGGAGACGATCCTGTAATCACTAGTGGCTTGTATCCGGTTCGTTCCTGAAAGTCTTGGGTGAGTTTCGTGATCGCTTGCTCGGCATCGCTACGACCGAGCACGGCGACAGTTCCGCCGCTACCTCCTCCAGTGATCCTCGCACCGAAGAGTCCATCATCAAGTGCCCCTCGAACGAGATCTGCGATCAAGTCAGTAGCTTCTGAACCAAGTCCACAGTTTGAATAGCTCTGGTGCGACTCAAACATGAGGGCACCTAGTTCTTTCCCCTGCTCGACTCCTCCCCAGTTTTTCAGAATCGAAGCGAACGACTGCACGCGCGCATTTTCATAAATGGGATGCTTCGTCGCCTGGAGAATCGGGTATTCAATACTCGGCTCGACAGAGGTTACGTTATCAGTGATCCCTTGATATCGATCTAGAAACTCTTCACCCGTCATCCGTTCGGGAAGCACGTTTCGATAACTTGTTTCAAACTCATCGGGCGTAATGTTCGCCAGGTATCCATGCCATCGCGAATCGTCTATCTCGACCCTTCCCGAAACGTTTGCCGACCGCTTTGGCAGATCGTCAGCGATGATTCGATAACCCATGAAGGCCGCGGTGCGAACCGTTCCGTAGTCAGAACCACTCACGGAGTGGCGAACACCGGAATCAATACCCCAGAGCTTAAGTTCGTTCGGAAGTGCTAGCGTGCCTTTGAGCAGATCGGGTTGACACAATAACTCAAGCAGTTGATTTTGTTCACCACAAGCCGCTGTCATTTGGTCCATGATGCCGCACGGTGCACCCGCCACGAGGTTTTCAACCTTCTGACACAGACGAGCGCCTTCTGTTGGCGCCAGTTCAATTTCAAAGGCAGCAGCGACAGCTTGCATCACAGCTACTTCGAGAGCTGCTGACGAACTAACACCCTTGCCCTCCGGAACATTCGATGAAATCAGTATGCGAGCGCCGCGGATAAAGTGCGCGCCTTTCTCTCGCATGAGAACCAGAAAGACGCCTGCAATGTACGCAGCCCAGTGGTACGTGGGAGTAGCGAATCGTTGTCGAGCCTGGTCGTATCCGATAGGTTCGTTGTCGACGTTCAAGAACTCGGAAAGATCGAATTCAATCGAGCGCGCTTCGATACCAAGACTTAAAACATGAAGACGGGTTAAGTCTGATTTTTGAAGTGCGACGTGTGTTGCGTCAGCGATTGGGAGTTGCAACACGAGTGAACCCGAATAGTCGGCGACACCACCCATCACATCAAGCCTGCCCGGTGCGCGCGTGATGATTACCTCTTCGTTCGTATTGAAGAAAGAGACGTTCGACCGAATCGTATCGATGAAGGTTTTAGTGTCAGGCAGCACGATGTGCAGGAGTCGTTAGTTTGCGAAGAGTTGTTAGCCCGCGAAGCGGGCGTTAGCGTAAAGCCTGGGGCGTAAGCCCCAGGAAACGATTGAGCATTTTTCAAAGCCCGCGAAGCGGGCGAAAGAACGCAAGAATCCGATCTAGATCGGCGCAACGTAATCCAAGGAAACCACGAGTGCAACGGATTGCGATTCGGCTGTCGCCCGCTTCGCGGGCTTTGATGTCGACCGCATTAACCTGGGGCTTGCGCCCCAGGCTTTATGCTCGTCGCCCGCTTCGCGGGCTAAGAACCACTTAGTTTAAAAGGCCACGACGCTTCAACGCCTCACTCAAGAGCGGTTCAATTTGTTGCTGTATCGCTTCATTCGCATAGCCAACCCATGTGACGTTCGGTTCCACGGATAACTCTGCATCCAACTGCTTTCCGTACTCATTCGTCACGATCACTCCCGACTCCCTGGCAATCAGCTCGGCGCAGACGTCATACGGGTGGCAACAGATCCCCATTACGACGCCACGTCGCGCGAGCACCTGGTTCATTAACGGTCGCAGATCGGCCGTGAACCGATCATGCCCACTCATCAATTCGTAAAGTTGCCCACCAGACGATGTGTATTGATCTTCGAAGCAGTGAGCCTTGTCCGGTTGCACTGGCCCGAGCGCGCCCAGAACAATCTCTTCGTCAATTGCCGCAAGCTCATCACGAGCGCCTGGAAAGAACCGGGCAACTTGCGCGTAACCGTGTGCGATTGTTTTTGCCGCCGATGGTCTTGGAGTAATCGTAAAAGACTCGCCCGTTACCCGATTAAATCTTTCCGCTTCGACTCCGTGTCCGCGCAGACTCCAGGCACAGTCAGATAGATGCTGTTTCACCAGCGGGATCTCAGTTTGGATCGCAAACTCGATATCTCGCAGCGATGTGTCTGCGCCGACGTTAGGTGCGACACCGGTTAGTATCCAGGCACTTCGCTTCTGATACATCAATCCACGGGTGCCGTCGATAGGATCGACAATTATTCGCCACTTGGCGTCGTTCTCAACAGACCCGTGCGGCAGTATTACTTTGCCCGATGGCAGGCCTTCCGCAATCAGGACGACGGGAGCAATCGTTGCCACCTCACGCTCGAAAAATTCGATCAACAGCTCTTCACTGACGCGATCGACAGCGTAGATCGTGTCCCCTTCTTCCTCGCGAGCGATGGACGAAAGATCCTCAATCGCCGATCGCTCACAAGATTCAACTACAGCTTGTCGAATATTCTTGTGGAGTCGCTTCAGCGGCTCGATCAACGATTCAAGGCTGTCAGCTGCTTCGCTCATTTCGCTGTGTAGTGGAGGTTGGAAACTGCACGGAGCTCAGAGGCTTTTTGTTCCGGTGCAGTGTCGCTTAAGAAATTGCCACCACCGATCTCTGGCCCGGCAAGATACTTGAGCAGGTTGGGTTTTCGTAACGGCGGATGAAATTCGATATGGAAGTGAAAGCCTCGATGATCCTCGCCATCTGTCGGAGCCTGGTGTAAAGCCATGACGTAAGGAAACGGCATCTGCCACAGATTATCAAACCTGACCAGCGTCTCTTTGAGCACACTCGCAAAGCCTTCCAGTTCAGCGTCAGTTAGCCCCGCAAGACTCATGTGCGTTTGTTTTGGCGCCACGTAGACTTCGTATGCGTAACGGGCGAAGTAGGGAAGGAACGCGATTGTCGACTCGTTCTCGCTGATAACGCGCAACCCGTCGCGTTGCTCTGCTGCAATGATCTCCTGGAACAACGGACGTCCGGTTTTGGCGAAGTGTCGAGCACTGGCAGCGGCTTCCGTCTCAATTGTTTTAAAAACAAAGTTCGTCGCGTAAATCTGGCAGTGCGGGTGTGGATTTGAAACTCCGACTACTTCACCTTTGTTTTCAAACACGAGCACGTGGTTAACGTCCGCTCGTGCACCCAAATCTCTGTACTGCTGTTGCCAGGCAGATAACAACGCGACGATTTCAGCTTGATCGAGTTGGGCGAGAGAAAGGTCATGGCGAGGTGAGTAACACACAACGCGCGCGATTCCCTGGGCGGGTCGGTTTTGGTAAATGCCGCTCGGCGTGCTTAGTTCGGTTGGAGCATTCGGTCCAACGCAGGGATGATCGTTATCAAATACAAATACCCCGTCATAACCCGGGTTGACCGCCCCGCTAACGCGCGAATTACCCGGACACAGGTAACAATCGTCAACGTAGGTTGGAACGACTTGCTCTTCGTGAGGAACCGTTTCACCGCTCCATGGTCGGTCTTGTCGGTGCGCGGCAACAATAACCCACTCTTCGCGGAGCGGGTGCCAGCGTTCTTCCCAAATCCCTGTACCTGTTGACGCCAATTTCTTGTTCAGTTCGTTTTCGACATCTCTCTGTGAACCTCTGTCTCCTCTGTGTCTCTGTGATTAGCCGTGAAGGCCATCAGAAGGTCACCACAGTGGACACAGAGGTTTCACAAAGAAGAACTAACTCTTAGTCGCGCTTCTCATCTGCGTAACCTGCCTGCGATTCCTTCGTTCAGTCAGGATTTGATCTGCCATCACACCGATCAGAATCACAGCGCCCATCACTGCGAAGTCCAACGAACTAGGAATACCGAGCAGGTTAACAAGATTCCTGAGCACCTGAAGCAACGCGGTGCCGATCAGTATGCCGACGATTGAACCCTCGCCGCCTCTGAGAGAGCAGCCGCCAAGTACGGCCGCGGCGATTCCGTAGAGTTCGTAAGCGTTTCCGTGATTCGCCGGCGACACTGAGTTTGTGTAGAACGCGATAATGATGCCGGAGATCGCTGTCAGAGCGCCTGCAATAACATAGGCTGCAGTGATGATCTGTTTAGTGTTTATACCGGCGTAACGAGCTGCTTCTGCATTTCGCCCGGTCGCAAAGAGATAGCGCCCGTACACGGAACGATGAAGCAAGACCCAGGTAACGAGGGCGATTAAAATTAACAACACAAACGGCATTGGAATACCAAAGAGGTTTCCGTTGGCGACATAACGTAGGAAGTCGAGGCCTGCTACCGTGCCGAATCCCTTCGTTTCATCGTTGGTTATGAATCGAGCCAACCCTCGATAAAACAACAGACCACATAAGGTAACAATAAATGGCTGCATGTTCAGTCGAGTAATTAACAGTCCGTGAGTTAGTGAGAGAACCATCGACACCAGAATGCAAAGTAGAATCGCCGGAACGACTCCCACCCCCCATTCAGTCAGCATCATCGACATGAACACACCAAGCAGGGCCATCATTGACCCGACGGAGAGTTCAATACCGCCCGTGATAATCACCAACCCCAGGCCAATACTAAAGATTCCGAATGCGCCGATTTGCCGGGCGAGGTTTTGTAGATTAATCGCCAGAAGGAAATTGGGATTCTTGATCGAGACGATGATGCAGAGAACTACTAAGAGTATGAAGATTCCGAGTTCTTTTTTCATGGGCTTATCCTGCGGCGCCGGTGGCCAAATGCATCACCGCCTCCTCGCTGAATTGAGAACGGTCGAGAAAACCTGTGATGCGTCCCTCATGCATTACTGCAATCCGATCGCTGATCCCAAGCACCTCTTCCATTTCGCTGCTGATAACGATTACTGAAACGCCCTCACTCGCTAGCTTGCGAATGAGCGCATAGATTTCAGCCTTCGCCCCGACGTCAATACCGCGAGTCGGTTCGTCGAAAATGATCACCTTCGGTGAGAACGTCAACCATCTGGCCAGAACAACTTTTTGTTGATTGCCACCGCTTAGGTTGGCCGCGCGCATTTCGGGTGAAGGTGTTTTGATATTGATCGACTTTACCGCACTGAGCGCGGCTGTCGTTTCTTTAGCTGTGTTGATGATTTTTGCAGTCGAGTAACTTTCGAGATTTGGTAAGGAAATGTTTTCCCTCACATTGAAGTCTACGACCAGGCCACAGCTTCTGCGATCTTCCGGCACCAGGTAGACACCGTGATTGATTGCATCCCGAGGAGTGGCAAACTTGAGCGTCTCTCCGTTGAGTTTGATCTTTGCTTCGATTGCTTCGTCGACACCAAAGATTGTGCGGGCCATTTCGGAACGCCCGGAGCCAACTAAACCTGCAATACCGAGTACCTCACCGCGGGCGACATTGAAAGAAACAGCGTGATTTGGGTATCGCTGAGTGCGTAGAGTTTCAACCGCAAACCAATCAGGATGTTTATCCTTCAAACCGTCTCCATTTGCTGTAGTGAATAATTCCTTGAGATCACGGCCAACCATCATGCGCACCATGCGATCACGATTAATTTCATTGCGCGCAAGTTCGCCAGCGTTGCGACCATCTCGTAGGACAACTGCGCGGTCAGCGATCTCTTCAACTTCGTGGAGCCGGTGGGAGATGTAAATGATACTTACGTGATGCGCTTTCAGATCTTTGACGATTTCGAGAAGACGGTTTGTCTCGGTCAAGCTCAAACTCGAGGTCGGTTCGTCCATGATGATGATGCGGGCACCGGTAGAAATGGCGCGCGCGATTTCAACAAGTTGCTGTTGAGCAAGCGATAGGCGGCTAAGTGATGTTCGACTCGGAAGATCGAGTCCCAACTTTGCCAGTAGTGCATCGGCTTCCCGGTAGAGACGCGGTCGATCGATCAGTTTAAGTGGTCCGGCTTTCGTCGGTTCGCGACGCAAAAAAATGTTCGCCGCGACATCCAGATTGTCGAGGACACTAAGTTCCTGATGGATGAACTCAATTCCCAGCGCACTTGCTTCACGGGGTGATTTGATCTCGGCAGGTTGCCCCTCGATCTTTACAGTTCCGGAGTCGCGGGAAATTGCGCCACCAAGAATCTTCATCAGCGTTGACTTACCAGCGCCGTTTTCGCCGATAAGCGCAACTATCTCACCGGTATCAACAGTTAAGGTAACGTCGTTCAGCGCGATGACGCCGGGAAAGCGTTTGCTGATGTTTAGTAGTTCCAGGATTGGTGTTTTGTTTTCCACGTCTCGTCTTTGAGCTTTAGTAGTGGGATATACCGAGACACAACAAGTTTGGAGTTAAGCTCGGCAATTACTCATCAGTTTGGTTCTGCTCCGAAGGGGCTACGTCTCAAAGTCCAGGGGTTGCCGCTTCGGCTACCCTGGGAACGAACACAATCGCAACAACAAAACCGCAAAGCGGTTTAGACCGTCGGTAATCTTCGGGGCACTGACACAACCGCGTTGCGGTTGAAACCTCTTCGTTTCAGCTCCCAGGGTAGCCGAGGCGGCAACCCTGGGCTTCGAGGCGTAGCCCCTTCGGGGCAAAGGCAAGCTGAAGCTTGGGGGGAATGAGACAACTTCATTCGTCAATCAGCTTCTTCCGCGTAGTTGATTGATCTTCTTCGTAAACTCTTCAACGTCCGCTTTCTTGATCGCGAGTGTCGGCACGAAGATCTGCTTACTTGCAGGTATTCCAGATTTGTCGCCACCAAGGATCTTCGCCATCAAGGCCATTGACTGATATCCAAATTCAAACGGCTGTTGCACAACGGTCGCATAGATCGCACCGTCTTTGATTCCGTTCAGCGTTTCATCTTCTTCGTCAAACGCGACAATCTTTACTTTGTCGACCTTATTCGCTTCCTTAACCGCGCTGAGGATTGCAGGTCCGTTGTATGACCATAGACCGACAAGGCCAGCGATGTCGGAAACATTCACGAGTGTGTCGGCAGCGTTAGACTTTGCCCGCACGCGATCAGCGTTATCTGTCCGGACATCAACTATCTGAACATTTGAGCCAGCCAATACTTCTTTCAGACCCTGAAAACGTTCGCGGGCATTTTGGGCATCGAGCACACCAACGAAGACCATAATCTTGCCACCTTGTGGCAACGCTTCCTTAACTAAGCGACCTGCCTGTCTGCCGGCCTCGACGTTGTCGGTGCCAATATAGCAAGCACGATTGCTGTTGGGTGCGTCGCTGTCCTGTGTCACGACGAGCGCCTGCGCGGCAGCTCGATTAAGCATGGGTGATTGATTAGCTGGGTCGACTGGACTTATGGCAATGCCGTTGATGCCTTTTGCGAGAAGATCGTCAACGATGCGTTGTTGCTCGGCAGCCGTGTTATCGGGGTTGATCCTGAACTCGACCTCTATACCAGGAATGTCCTTTGCCGCCTTTTCCGTTCCTTTACGGGCTATCGTCCAGAAGTCCGAAGGGTTGTTGGTAACAAACGCCAGTTTATGCTTGCCTCCGCCCGCAGCAGTGCCGCCGGGTTTAGGATTACAAGCAGCAAAGATGAGTGCACAAGCTAGCGCACAGAGAATCGCGGAAACGACGCGAATACTTTTTTGTGGTTGCATTGGAGTCCCTCGTTAGTTGGTTTGGTTTGTCCGATATGCTTTAGCTTTGTCGCAGTCGTTCCTAACTGGTGCGTCCGTATTTTGAGAGACGACGACAAGACAGACGCATATCGGACACTAATGAATCATCTTCAGCGCAGGATACATCGCCTGATACGTTTTGTACTGCCGGTCCAAGGTCTTTTTTGATTTGGCTTCCGGTTCGACGCGATCTCGAGTTCTTACGACCGCGGCACACGCGGCGTCGACCGAAGGCCAGGTGCGAACTCCAACACCTGCAAGCATCGCCACTCCATAAGCAGCGCCTTCTTCCGCTTCTCGTTGGTCGGGTCGCCGGGCGCGTTCCGAAGGTTGTAGGTATGCGGCAGCTTGGTGCGCTCCGCG
>Ga0207689_10002652_pt1 | contig 16551 bp, 12 predicted proteins | sample KBSMisM52_FD_184312 | JGI IMG/M metagenome (GOLD analysis project Ga0207689, IMG submission 184312) | Miscanthus rhizosphere microbial communities from Kellogg Biological Station, Michigan, USA - KBS Miscanthus M5-2 (SPAdes) (version 2) | ecosystem: Host-associated > Plants > Roots >... | reverse complement strand
TTACTGGGCAAAGCGGGTATAAATTCCAGCAATGGTGGTTCACCAGGTCTTTATATTCCCGAAGGTGGATTTAATACTGCTGCCGGCGATGGTTTAGCCGGATCTGGCGATGCAATTGCTCCAACACCAGTAGATGATGACAACTCAGGAACCTTGCAATATGTACGGATTGAATATGCCGGGTATGCATTTTTACCCAACCAGGAAATTAATGCGCTTACAATGGCTTGCGTAGGAAGCGGAACTACTATAGATCATATACAGGTGTCATACGCTAAAGATGATGCTTTTGAATGGTTTGGTGGTACAGTTAATTGCAAATACCTGATCGCATATAAAACACAGGATGATGACTTCGATACTGATAATGGTTTCAGCGGAAGTGTACAATTTGGTCTCATTGTCCGTGACTCTGCTATCGCGGATGTATCTAAATCTGAAAGTTTCGAAAGTGATAATGACGGAACAGGTAGTGCATTGACGCCTCAGACAAAAGCAGTATTCTGTAATGTAACGTCGTTCGGTCCTCTTGCTACGCCGAATAGTATTGGTAACAGCAACTACCAGGGTGCTGCTGTTCAGATAAGAAGAAATTCTTCTTTATCTATTTTTAATTCAGCTTTTGTAGGCTGGTCTAAAGGTATTTTGATTGATGCAGGTCTCGGAACACCAACCGATTTGAATATTACGGCAGGAACCTTGCAATTGAGCGGTATTATACTGGCAAGCTGTAAAACACCTATAGCGTATACGCCGAGTGCTTCTGCTCCCACAGGTGCTACTGAGGCATCTATTACAACATGGTTTACCGACAATACCAAGAATAAAATCGTTACACAGGCTACAGAGCAAGCTATTTATACAAGACCTTTTGATTATTCAAACCCTGATTTTGCACCCTTTGGTAATTCTGCGGTGGTTATTCCCAGTGCAAGTAATACATATTTTGATGACCCTATCTTAACAGCACGTCCATTTATAACAAAAGTGGATTTTATTGGTGGAATTGCTCCTTCCGGTCCAGATGGCAACTGGCATAAAGGATGGACAAAATTTGGAGTCAACTAAAAAAAGCGGCATACATAATTGTAAACGCCCCGATACTATATCGGGGCGTTTTTATTTATCCGGCATCAAACAGAATGTCATTTAATCTTTGGATTATATGCATACACAACTTCATAGACTGCGTGTCTCACTTCAGGTATCAGCTGTCCTATAGTTAAATCATTCTTCTGTGGTGAGGGTTCACAAATCATATACTTCTCACCATTATAAATTATAGGTTTTCCGAAAGGTTTATCAAATTTCACAGCTATGGTTATATGCTTTGGATAAGAAAGAACAAGCATTGGTAAATCATATATTTCCTTAACGAGGTAAAAAAACAGGGCCGCCCTGTCTTCACAATCACTATAGTCATATAACAAGGTTTGTTCAGGGGACAATCTTTTTTCACCGCCAAAATTTACGGAGTCTGGTTCAAATAAGAATGCGTACCTGGTAAACCGCATCAGGTAATCAACGCCATTTTTGACCTTTAAACCCTTCACATTTTTTTTAAGTAATGGTATAAGAGATGTGTAAGTCTCCTTGCTTAAAGGGATATTAAAATATGATTCGTAATCGGTTACCGGGTAATTGGTGAATATTGCTTTTATCTGCGGATTCAGCTTAATTTTAAAATCATACTCTGTTTGATCTACATAAAACCGAAGGCTTTTTTCTTCGTAATCGGTGGGTTTAAAATCGGGAAGCTTTCTGATCTTATAAGAAAATGAATTTTTCGCTTCGGGGATATTAATTGCTACTTCAGAAAATTTATTTTTTTCAAAATCAATATTGTTTCCGTAGTCATGATAGTTCAGGCAAACATATTGTTTACCATTTTTATAGTGATATGGAACATTGTAAATGCTATCATTGCTTTGAACATAAAATAGAATCCTGTCGCCTGAAATACTTAAAGTGGTATTATACCCTGATTTCGCCAGCAGAAACCATTTATAAAGTGTATACCGGTTATAATTTTGTGCTTTCGGACTGATTTGTTCCGCAGTTTTTCTGATCAACTGGTAAAACAACCAATCGTCCAGTTGATGCTCCTTCCTGAAAGATCCGATTGTGCTGATAACAGATTGGTAATCGGTTTTGCTTAGGTCACTGTAAAATGATTGAATTGACTCTTCACCAAGAGGGCTTGCAAAGTCGATAATATGTGATCTCTCAAAACTGAATTCAATGGGTTCATCGCAAAAACTAAAACGGATAACAGAAGAATTATTCTGCCCGTATCCACATAAAAAGCAGGAAATAAAAAAGGGTAATATGAAGTATAGAATTTTCATCAGGCAGCATCTACTTATCAATTTACAAAAAATTAATAATAAAATAATATTACTTTTTTGATTTGTGGGCCTGAAAGAGATATTTATTTGGTTTTTGAACTACAAAAAACGCAGTAGTAGCCGGCGAATTCAAATACAGGTAACATTCCCGTAACAATTCGGTAACATACTGGTTCTACTCTTGTGCTCTTATTTTTTCGTTTACATCACCCCTGCACCATACGTAACATAATTGATTTCTAAAATCAAAATGTTATGAGAATGTCTAAGTGTTTTATTGCAGTATTTCTTTCTTTTTCAATTAGTATCTGTTATTCCCAGGAAACAGCGTCAACAGTGAGTGGTAGTGTGCTGGATGCAAAATTGCAACCTGTAGTGGGGGCAACTGTAGTAGTTAAACATGAGCCTACCGGTTACACATCGGCTACACAAACAAACAGCAGAGGACTGTTTGTAATTCCAAACCTGAAACCCGGCGGCCCTTATACCATGCGCATTACTTTTGTAGGTTTTCAGGAAGAGAAGTTCGAAAATTTAAATCTCACGCTTGGCAACAATCCGGGTGTAGATATAACGATGAGGACGGATGAAAAAAATATCCAGGAAGTAGTAGTTACCGGCACAAAGAAAAATTTGATTAACGGGTTGAGTGTAGGCAAAGCACAATTAAATACATTACCAACATTGGGCCGGAGTCTCTCCGATTTTACACGCCTTACCCCGCAATCAAATAACAATTCTTTCGCGGGCACTAATTTTCGTTATAACAACATAACATTAGATGGCGCTATGAATAATGATGCTATCGGTTTCAGCAATTCATTCGGAGGAGTAAGCGGTGGTGGTCAGTCGGGCACAGCAGGTTCAGGTACCCGTACCAATCCATACAGTTTAGATGTGATCCAGGAAGTGCAGGTACAGTTGGCCCCGTATGATGTTAAGTTGGGGAACTTTACAGGGGGCAGTGTAAATGCTGTAACTAAAAGCGGTTCTAATGACATGCATGGTTCTGTTTATGGTTATGGAAGAAACCAGTCGCTGGTTGGCAAAAGCCCGGATGCATACAAAACGAAAATCGGTTCTGATTTTTATGACTACCAGTATGGCGGTACGCTGAGTGGTGCGATCATTAAAAATAAATTATTCTTTATAGCCAATGCGGAAATTACACGCAGACAGGAACCAACTTTCTACAATGCGGGAGACCCCGGGGCTGCCATTACAGTAGCACAAGCACAGGATATAGCAGCAAAATTCCAGGCTGCAGGATTTGATGCCGGAGGTTATTCGGCGGCGACCATTTTTACAAAGAGCAATAAATTCTTTGGACGATTAGATTATAATATCAGTCCAAAGAGCACATTAACCCTGAGAGGTATTTACACAAAAGGATGGGGTAACAATTTAGAACGCACTCCGTATATCTTTCAATTTGGATCAACCGATTTTACCCAAACAAGTGTCAATGTAAACGTAGTAGCAGAATTAAAAACAAAGCTTAGTCGTAATATAAACAACCAATTGATTTTAGGTTATATTAATGTGCATGACTCCAGGACCTTTCCCGGGGGTACAGCTAACGTTACTCCCTATGCGGATATTACAAACGGAGCTACTAACGTATGGTTAGGTACCTGGCGTGAAGCGGCCATTTATGATCAGCGACAAAAAACATTTGAATTTACAGATAACGTGACATGGAATAAGGGAACTCACAAATTTACATTCGGTACGCACAATGAATTTTATAATTTCAATTACGGTTTCGTAAACTCGTGGAACGGACGCTGGCAGTATAACAGTATTGCTGATTTTGATGCCGATAAACCCAGCCGGGTACGTTCTGCCTATGCAAGCGATCAGTCAAAAAATAATTATGAAGATTTAAGGAACAATGTTCCTGGCAGTAAGTTTAACGTGGGCCTGGTAAGCGTTTATGCAGAAGATGAAATAGCAATAACAAACCGCTTTAAAATAACTCCGGGTTTAAGAATTGATTATTCATATGTTGGTTCACAACCACCCACGGATACAGCACTTAATAATGTGCCTGACAATGTAAATGAATCTGATCCCACTTACACGCACACACCATTCGCTTCTTTTAATAATAAATGGTTTGGCAATGCAGCTTTATCTCCAAGACTGGGGTTTAACTGGGATATAAAAGGAGATAAGTCAATAATATTAAGAGGTGGTAGCGGCATATTCACAGGCAGAATTCCTTTTGCATGGTTAGGATATGCTTATACTTTAAGCGGACCTAACTTCAATAATATTGATATAAAAAGCGCTGCACTGCCCGGTGGCGTTTTACCATTAACAGGCCCTCAAAATCTGGTGACAACTGTTGGCGCTATTTCTCCTGCCGCTGTTAAAACCAGGGAAGTAGACCTTGTTGATAATAATTTTAAATTACCAACTGTATGGCGTTCAAATGTGGCCGTTGATTTTAAAGTGGGTAATGGCTATAAACTAACATTTGATGCGATGTTCACAAAAACAATCCATGATGTTAAGTTTCAACAGATCAATAGAAAGGATGTGACGCAATATTATACGTCTGGACCGACTGAAACACCGATATACACACCCAGTGCAAGTAATAGTGGCCAGTATTCAAACATATTTTTGCTGAGCAATACAAGTGAGGGTTATAGATATAATCTTACTGCCCAGGTTTCAAAAATTACCAATAATATTCGTGTTGGTACACACGCTGGCCTTAGCTTTAACTGGTCAGTTGCATATACCTACGGTCAGTCAAAGGATTTAAGCAATGGTATCCGCAATTCTATGCAAAGCAACTGGGATTATAATCCCGCTATATCTCCCAATAACCCCCAATTAGCCTATTCAAATTTTGATTTGCGTCATCATATAGTCGCAACATTGGGTGGTGCCTTAAGCTGGAATGCGACAAATACTACTTCATTAAACTTCTTTTATTCCGGTCAATCAGGAAGCCCTTATAGTGTAATATATGCCAGCACACCGGGTAATATCATTAATGGAAGTTCCGCATTGCCGTATATACCTACTGTTGAAGAAACCAATACAATGATATTGGATGCTGCAAACAGGGCGGCGTTCAATTCATTTGTTGACGGCGACAATTACCTGAAAACAAGAAGGGGTAAGTATGCAGAGCGCAATGGACTGCGCACACCATGGAATCATGACCTGGATTTAAAACTGATGCATGAATTCAGATTAAGTGCTACCAATAAATTCCACACATTGCAAATAAGCTTTGATGTGTTCAATGTATTAAACCTGCTGAATAATAGCTGGGGCCACATTAATTTCGTTAGTAACACAAATAACTATACGGTTAATTTCCTGAAGTTTGTTACAGATGCTAATAATGTAAAACCTGGTGATCCATCTACCGGTTATTTACCAACATTCCAGTTCCTTCAACCTACCAATAATCATTATTATACTTCTGATCCTGTCAATTCACGCTGGCAAGGTCAATTGGGTATTAAATATAATTTCTGATAAATAATGGAAAATAAAAAAGCCGCTTCAACGGGAAGCGGCTTTTTTATTATTTTCTTCAAATGTGGGAAACATTTCAGTTACAGAATAGTCACATTTTCCTGATATAAAGAATAACCGGTAAAACATAGGTTTGCTGAGCCTGCTCCAATACATTCCTTATATCGCAGTTAATGAAAAAATTCTTTTGTTCTTTTAGAATTTCTATCAGAGCAACTAAAGCAAACTAATATGGTATTCAATAAAAAAAGCCCTCCTGGGAACAGGATGGCTTATAAAATTCACATGAGAAAATATGAGCGATAAAGATATTCTTATCCTCACCATCTCATGTTAACAAGCTTATTAATTTCTGTTAAATAATTGCACTGTCAGCGCATGTGTGTGTGTAACAGTTATAGTTGCCAACAGTGTTTAAGACGCTTTATGCAGTTGGCTCAGCAACCTGCTCGGAAGCTGTTTCTTTTTTAGTTTTCTTCTTTTGTTTTTTCTCAGGCTCGGTTTCTTTAGCCAGAACGATACCATCGCTGAAAATAGAAGAGGCCTTCTTCAATCTTTTCTTAAATTTTTTTTCACCCAGTCCGGCTTTAAAGTCAGCCAGAGCATCTTCCATTCTTTTGCGGATATCCACTTTTATACTTTTTAATAACTGCTTCTTTGTTTCCTTGTTTACTTTCTTTGCCATTTCATTTTTTTTGAGGGCAATAAAATTAATGATAAATTAATATCCCCAATGTTAAGTTTTCAGACAAATGATTTATCGGCCTGGCTTAAAGGCCACACGTTTGATTTATAATTGGAAGAGAAAGCCGACAGAAAGTGCACGTTGTGCATTGATAGACTAAATGGTACAGATGCTTCGTATACAGAGTCATGCGTGCATATGAGTGCTGAAAGTGAAGTGGTTTTTTAAATCAAAAACTGGCGGTACACCGGCTGACTATTTTTTAGTTAGTGATTTCATCAGGTATTTGGGTGATTCATAATAACCCTGGCGATAATAAAAGCGATGCGCATCTTTTCTTCGTTCATGACAATGTACTTCTATGCGATCGCATTCTTTTTCCCTCGCCTGGTTTTCACAATATTGTTCTATTTCCCGCCCGATGCCTTTGTTCCGCACAGACTGGTCAACAGCGAAATAACCGATTCGTGCAATATCCCCCTTCAACCCTAATTGAGGTATAAACTCAAGAACGATAAATGCCACTACTTTTCCTTCCCATTCGTACACGATCAGTTCTTCCAATGGATTATTAATTACGATTTCCATTTTCTTCAGTAAAAAAGATTCGCTGTCCGGGTAGTCTAATTGGTCAAGAAGATTTTTTATTCCATGATGATCTGCAAGAGTTGCTTTTCGTATGCCCATACACAGAAAGTTATCGATGTGACTATCAAGGGCAAAGTTGAAAAAATAAATGGCTGAAATATCATTCCTTAGCTGATTTTCTGAGACCAGGGTGCTGAAATTCACCGTTTAGATGTTTCGCCGAAATTTATCCCGAGTATTGATGACATAAGTCCGGGTAGCTGTTTCGCATAAATTTGCTGCTCATCTTTTATTTCACCTAAAGGCTCTACACCCGGCCCGAGACAGGCTAACCAGGTTTGGGATGAACCGTTTATAAATGTTCCATGTACATTCCAGTTAAAGCTGCCGGCGCCCCTGCCATGATCTGTCGTTATAATAAATACCGTATTGTCTTTGTAGCCCGGTGTTGTTTGCACCCAATGCCACAGATCGGCGATCATTGCATCTGCTTCATGGGCTTTTTGCAGATATAAGTCGTAGCGGGAGGAATGTGCAAACTCATCGGTTTCTCCAAGCCCCAGGTATAATACCCTCGGATGATTTTTTTCAAGCCATGATTTTGCAGCCAAAAAAGTAAGATGATCGTGACGGGTGGATTTGTTTTCTCTCGTTAAATCATTTGTAGTGTTTACATATATTTCGGCAGCGGACAATTCAGAATCTTCTATTTTAGTATAGCCACTGTTTACCGGAAGCCCGTTTCTTGGCTGATTTAAAATATAGGGAAACAATTCCCACGAAGTAAAAGCGGCCACTTTTCCGGCAAAAGAATCGCGGGCATTAATAAACTCCAGCAAATTTATATTCGGATTCAATTTTCTTTCATTCCTGTAAATACGCACATCCGTGGTTCCCGTTAGCAATTCATTATAGCCGGGATAAGAAGCAGAAAAAAAATTGGAAGTATTTACCTTATTTCCGGTATACCTGTTACCATACAACTGCCCTTTTGCAGCAATAATATTCCAGAAAAAAGGCATCAGCAGTTTCCGTCGTTCGGCTGCATTTTTTGCCCAGTACAATGCTTTTATTGTAGCGGTATCCGGCGTATATTTTTCACTATTAATGAGTATCGGATCCGCGCCGGTGTAAAGTTCCTGCCACCGGAAACCATCCGTGGTTATTATAAAAAGATTTTGTGCCTGCCCTGTCTTTATCGGGAATGAAATGGTATTACTTGAGTAAGGTATAACGAACAATCCGGAGAAGGCAAATACGATTAACACATTCTTCATGGGAGCGGGTTTTTCAAAGGAACGAACTGAAAATTACCAGTTCATTAATCCATCATTAAGCAATCGTTATATGCCATGTGCTCCACATTTTTCTCTTCGCTTAGAACTTCTGCATAATCCCTTTTTTCCCCGAAAATTAATATCGGCGATTAAGTAATTGTTATAAATTCGTTAACACCAAAAACTGTACAATGAGAAACCCAAAACTTACGGGCGCAATTATCGCTTTGTCTATAAGTCTTGTGTGCTTATATGCAAATGCACAGGTAACCACCGCTACTATGAGCGGAACAATCCTCAATGAAGAAGGAAAACCTCTTCCCGGAGCCACCGTCAAAATTTCTTATGCTGATGCAGGTATCAGAAAAACCATTCTTACTCAAAGCAACGGTTCTTTTGTGATACCCAATTTGCGGGTTGGCGGTCCTTATACGGTAACCGTTTCATATGTTGGCTACCTCGAAAAAACGGAAAATGATATAATACTCAATCTGGGACAGAATACAGCCGTGGATATCATCCTTGAACCTTCTACAGCTAGTCTTGGAAATGTAACGGTTACGGGCAGGTCAAAAATATTCGACAACCAGCGTACCGGCGCTTCCACCAACATCAGCTCGCGACAGATAAGGCAATTACCAACTATCTCAAGATCGGCAGATGATTTTACAAGACTCACTCCATCTGCTTCTGCGACAATAAATGGCACCTCGTTCGCCGGCCGTAACGGGCAATACAACAACTATTCGTTGGATGGGGCAGTTTTCAATAATCCTTTTGGCCTGGATGCACCAACACCCGGAGGCCAGACAGGATCACAGCCGATTTCGTTAGACGCTATTGACCAGATACAGGTAAATATCGCGCCTTATGATGTAACACAGGCGGGCTTTACCGGCGCCGGAATTAATACAGTTACCAAATCCGGTACCAATACGTTTGGCGGTACAGTATACGGTTTCTATCGCAACCAGGGGATGACTGGTAAAAAAGTAGATGGAGATAAAATTTCTGTGCCGGACCTCACACAGTTGCAGGCAGGTTTTTCCCTCGGTGGCGCAATAAAGAAAAACAAACTTTATTATTTCGTAAATTTTGAAACAGAACAACGTGAAGACGCAGCCAGCAGCTATGTAGCCCGAACAGCAACTAATGGCAGCAACAATAATACATCCAGGGTGCTGGAATCAGATCTGCAGGATGTAAGCGCTATCCTTAAATCAAAATTCGGCTATGAAACCGGGCCTTACCAGGGCTATAACCTGAAGCAGAAAAATTATAAATGGCTGGGTAAAATTGATTGGGTTATCAATAATAACAATAGCCTCTCGTTTACCTACAACGGTCTCGACGCCAGCAAAGAAAAACCTGCTCATCCGAATGCGATCCGGCATCGCGGACCAGATTACCAAACACTTCAATTCAGAAACTCAGGATATGAAATCATCAACAAGCTGCAATCCTTTGGGGCGGAACTGAAATCCAGCTTCGGCAGTAAATACGCAAATAAATTAAGGGCAGTGTATACAACGTTCAGGGATAAACGCAATCCGTTTTCTACTCCGTTTCCTGTGCTGAATATAACCAAGTACGGCACTATGTACATTGTGGCAGGTCATGAACCTTTTTCTATAAACAACCGGCTCAACCAGGATGCATTCCAGGCAACAGATAATTTCAACATCATTTTACCAAAACATACACTGACAATCGGCGGTTCTTACGAATCATTCAAATTCGGCAATTCGTTTAACCTTACCGGTTATGCTGCTACCCTGTTCAGCGATGCCGATATACAAACATTCAAAGATAGTGTGCCTGTAAGTGGTAACTATGTTTTCGGTGCTTATCCCCTGGATGTGGATGTCGCTACGGCAACAGCAGCAGGCAAAGCGGATAAATGGACATGGTATTATATCACAGTAGCACAGGCATCTGCATATATTCAGGACGAATGGAAAGCTTCTGATAATCTCCGGGTAACTTATGGCTTGCGTATGGATGTACCTATATATATGGGCGCCAAATATGTACAGCCGGATGGCACTTCCAGTTCGCCGACACTTCAAAACAATGATAACCTCACACTTTTTGATGATCACGGTGTTGCAGTAACAAATGGAAAAGGAAAACAATTGGATAATACCAAACTACCTTCATCAAAACCATTGTTCTCTCCGAGGCTTGGATTTAACTGGGATGTAAAAGGAGATAAAACTTTCCAGTTAAGAGGCGGTTCAGGTTTGTTTACAGGCCGCTTCCCGTTTGTATGGATCGGTAATCACATTGGAAACCCATTTTCCTTTTTCTATTGTGCTACCGCCAGTAATTTCAAATGGCCACAAATATGGCGCACCAATATAGGCGCTGATCTGAAAGCTGGCACCGGTACCATTTTCAGCATCGATGTAGCTTATTCAAAAGATGTAAATGCAATGATGGTCCGCAACTACGGGTTAGGTACTCCAACCGGATCGCTCAGTAGCGGTACCGGCGATACCCGTGCAGTTTACAGGCCCACCGATAAAGGAGGCGCCAATGCATACATTTTCACCAATACAAAAACAGGCTCACAGTTTAACACCAGTTTTACCGTTCTGCAAACATTCAGAAATAATTTCTTCCTGACCGCTTCTTACAATTACCTGGTAGCTAAAGATGCAAGCTCTATTTCGGCCGAAATCAGTAGTGACGCCTTTGACCGCAATCCTATTCTGAACAATGCAAATGAAGCACGAAATACACCTTCGCTTTATGGAAACACACATCGTTTTATATTAGCCGGCGTAAAAAGATTTGACTATGGTAAAGGAAAGTACTCCACAAGCATATCCATCTTTGGAAGCTGGAACAGCGGAAACCGCTTTGCGTATGTGTATGGTGGTGATATAAATAATGACGGTACCGCCAGTAATGATCTGTTGTATGTGCCCAAAGACAATGAGATAGACGTCATGCAATTTGCAAGCCTCACGGATGTAAATGGACAGGTACAGGACGCTGCTGCTCAAAAAGCGGCATTCAAAAATTTCATTGCACAGGACAAATACCTCAAAGACAGGCGCGGATTATTTACAGAAAAATATGGCGGGGTAAGCCCCTGGTTCAGCCAGGTAGATATGCGGGTGCTGCAGGATTTTTATTTTAAACCAGGTAAAAAGACACAAACAATACAGGTAAGTCTGGACATTGTTAATTTAGGCAACCTGATCAGCAGCAAATGGGGTGTTCGTAAATATGCAACCAATACTGGTTATTTCCAGCCAATATCAGTAACGGCAGTTAATAATGGTGTTCCTACCTATCAGTTTGATCCGTCATTGAAAGAAACATTTATTGCAAGCCCTGATCTGCTTAGCCGCTGGCAAACACAGTTAGGGTTGCGATATATTTTTTAATAGAGATAAAAATAATTTTTGCATTCGAAAATGTCAGCAGGCTGTCTGCTGACATTTTTATTTGGAATAATATTAGTTGCGCTTGTAATTCTTCAGCCGGCAGAAAGGGTTTATCCGTACTACTCATGGCGTGCTATGCGAAAGTATTATATGCAGAAACTACAATCATTTCACACCGGTATTGATATGGATATGCACAAATATCTTTTGTTCGCTAAATAAAAGGTAAAAGAAATTGCTTTTTTAAAGCTTATCGCGGCGTCTTCTTTTTTCCGCTTGTTGCTCGCTTACAGCATCATCATTCGCCCCGGGAGGTAAAAGCTTTTTCCGGTCCCGTTTATTTTTTATGATAAGCAATATAAGTACCACTGCGGTAACAACTGTAATAATCGCAATAACTCCTGAATTAGAAATTTCCATATATAGTTAAATCAAATGGAAGCGGCGATACAATAAACTTAATTTACAGTAATAATTTGAGAGATTAAAATTATGTTTTTATTAATAAAATATATGAATCAGTAATTGTAGCAGGCGTATAACCCTGTGAAAAGTTAAGATAACGGCGGGTTTGAATTAATGCTAAGATAATCTTGCTCTAATACAGGGATAACAGTGCGGGTGCATCTTGCAGCCAGTTCTTACAGATAACGTTCTTAGCAATTGTTATTTCCCTCGGATGTCCCCTTGGGTTAAGTAGATTTTCTCATGCAGTTTCGGCCCCTTGTTTTTCTAAGCGAGGGGCCGTTTTTTGTTGGATGATGATAATCTAAAAAATGATTTTGGAAGAATCCACGAAACAGATGCTGTTCTATGATTCAGAAAACAGGTTCATTTCAGGAGTGAATCGCTCCGGGATTGATTCATGCAACCGGAATACATGATCCAGCGATTGCGGTACACTCTTACTGTAGTCAATCTGAACAATCTTGCCCTCATTTATCCATTGATAAAATTCATTTTTAAAATCAGGACCGATTGTCTGTTTGCAGGTAATACCCATCTGTTTCAACGCGGCGCTGTTACATACCTGCTCGTATTGTCCGCGGATAGGAATGCTCATCAATTTTTTACCCAGATGGATCGCTTCCGCCGGCGTTTCAAAACCGCCGCCGGTTATTAACCCTGTACAATTAATCAGGCTTTTATTAAACAAATATTTATCTACCGGTAAAAACAGGATATTACCAACCTGCCTGGGCTGTGAGATTTCCTTTATAAAAATCTCGAAACGGGTATCATTTATTTCGCTGAATATGTCTGATAACTGCGGCTCACAGTAAGAGGGCAGGTAAACCGATATATAATTATCATCTTTCGGTTCAGCTTCCAATATTTCTTTTTTTATAACAGGAGTAAAAATGAAATCATCATAATTGTCAAAATGCAACCCGGTATAATGAGTAGCCTTCGCATAATTCCTCAGTATCCATTCACCGGCACTGCTTTTTTTATCAGGCCTTGGTGTATTGACAGATAAAAAGCTTGCCTGGTGACCATAGTTTATAGACGCTACATTCTTCTTTGCGCAGGCGGCAGATGTGATATAGTCAAAGTCATTTATTACCAGGTCATACTTTTCTACAGGTAACTCCTGTATTTCTTTTCTCAGCCTGAAAACATGCATTTCTTTAGCAATTTTCCAGTAGTCCAATCCTCCGTTGCAGTTGTAGAACAGGCATAAACCATTACTTCGATATTTTACAGGAGCATTTAATTGCAAAGTACTGTTAGCGCCACTTAAAAAAATATCCACCTCTCCATAATTCTTTAAATACGGCAATAATTCCATCGCCCTGCTGATATGACCATTCCCTGTCGCCTGAACTGCATAAAATATTTTCATAGTAACTTTTTATTGAACGCCGAGTGAGTGAAGATAAAATGCTATTTCGTTGGTTAATACTTCCATCTGTGGTTTCGGTTCTTTTACTGTAATTGTTTTCATGGTTGAAGTGTCGTATTGATAGATATGCCAGTCGCTGTTATAATATTCCAATGCAGTGAGATGCTCTATCCAGTCGCCTGAGTTCAGGTATACAACGCTTCCTTTCTCCGTATCTATTCTTCTCTTTTGCGGCTGATGTATATGTCCGCAGATTACATAGTCGTATTTTTTTTCAACGGCCAGCTCAGCTACCAATGTTTCAAATTCATTGATCCGCACAAAAGATTTATTAACCTGGCGCATCACCCGTTTTGAAAGAGATAACGGTTCATGGCCCATTGCCTTCATACAACGATTGATCAGTTTATTAAAAGCAAGTAGTACAGCATATCCATTACTTCCAAGTTTTGCCCAGAATTTAGCGCCGCCCTTTGTTGTATTATCAAATGCATCGCCATGAAATATCCATGTCATTTTATGATCAATCTCTATCACTAATTTATCAGTAAGCTGCAGGTTCCCTAATTGCAGATCTGTATAGCGGCGTAATACTTCATCATGGTTGCCGGTAATATAAATAACGCGGGTGCCATTGGATAAAAGATGGAATATCTCTTTGATCACATTCATGTGGGCGGGAGGAAAGTAGTGTTTGCTGAACTGCCAGGCGTCAATAACGTCGCCATTTAATACCAGCATTTGCGGACTGATACTCTTGAGATAGGTAACAATTTCGTTGGCTCGGCATCCGTATGTTCCAAGGTGCAGATCAGAAATAACAGCCACATCTACCGGTCTTTTTTCCATGCGGGTGGGGGTTTTGCAAAGGTTATAAACAGGTTTTACCCATTCATTACCTGTACATTAACCTTCTATGATCTTAATATGAAGAAATCGTTAAGCTGATGGAGTAGTAACAAAAAGTATTCTTAAAGTTCTTTAACAATTTCTGAAGCCTTGCGCTTTAGAAAAGCTATTCTGTGCGAATAAAATGATAAAAGACAAAAAGCACACAATAATTTTTCCATTAAACTTCTTTGCAAAAGACAAATCTATACCCGCGATCAACTCTCTTATTTAAAAATCACTGCCTGGGGTAACCTCTACACAAAATCGTTTTATTGTTTATTAAAATAAAAGGGGATGATTGTAGTATCACACACCAGGCCATGCGTTTTCGTACTGCTGTCTTTTTGTTATCTCTCCGGTTCCGCGCAAATCAATACATCTAAGTATGAGATTGGGATAAAGGCGGGAACATTTATCTACCAGGGCGACCTTGTGCCATCTGATGCAGGCTCATACAAAACGGTAAGGCCACAGTTTGGCATATTCGCAAGCAGGTTATTGAGTTCTTCATTCGCCTTCCGTTTAAACTTTGACGCGGGTAGTGTGAGCGGAGATGACGCAAAATACTCTCATCCTTCATGGCGGCAGGACCGTAATTTCCGTTTCAGTTCTCCCATTTATGAGTTGTCGGCGCAGTTGGTGTGGGATATACTGGCAAGAAATTATAACCGGCCGGTAAAAAGTTTATCTCCTTATGTATTTGTTGGTGTTGGGGTTTCATACGTTGACGTGAAAAGGGACTGGAGCAGGATGAATACAGATGTGTTCACACCTGAATCGGAAGCGCAGTCAGGATTAGCTACTGATATCGCTACAACTATTCATCATGGACTTGCTGTATTCCCTGCAGGTATTGGTCTGCGTTATGCACTTACGCAAAAGATTTCATTAATTGGGGAATCATCTTATCGCTTTGTACCTACTGACTATCTGGACGGGTTCAGCTATTCTGCAAACCCCTCGAGGAATGATCACTATTATAGCCACTCTGTAGGCGCCGTATATTCTTTTGGTAAAAAGAATAGCTGGGATTGCCCGGTAGTAAAATATTAGTTGACTCAATGATCAGATTGCGGGATCGAAATGTATATCGGGAATAAGCAACTCTTCAATATTCACCGATTGTATGGCTAATTTACTACACCAGTGAAGAAAGCTGTTGTGCACTTCATCAAGTGTTTGTTTTTGCTGCGGCGTTAGTTCCTGCGCATAGGCACGGCTGATAGTTCGGACAGGCAATCCTCTTTTTTGTAAAAAGTATTTCGCACTCATCGGGTAGGCCTGGTGTATCAGCGGGTCCACTCTGGTTAATTCCGATTGCAGCCATTTTACTTCTTCCTGTTTTGCAGGATCGGTGGCATTATTACACATCCACACCAGGATTTCAGGATAGAAATTCCCGGATATGGATGACATTCCTTTTGCACCCATCTGCAAAGAATACATCGCATTCGGTGTATGCGCATCATAAAACTCAAGATGGCTATCCTTTACCAATTCAAGTTTGGCTTTTACTTTTTCAAGATCAATGGAAGTGTCCTTATGATAAATAAACCGGTCGGCAGCGAGCAATGTTTTAAATACTTCTGTGGTCAATATTCTCTTGTATGGTGCGGGGCATTCATACAACCCAAGCGGAATATTTCCGGTTAACCGCATCATTTTGTCAAAGTTGCGAAGCAACACATCATCGCTGTCATCAATGTTGGCATAATGCCCGGTGATCAATATTACCGCATTGATCCCTGTATCATAAATCCGTTTTGAAAACTCCGCTTTATCATCAATGGTTAGTCCAAACGACCCTGTTGCCACCACCGGCACGCGGCCGTTTACGTACCGCACAATATACGCTGTTAATTCAAGCCGCTCGTCTTCACTGATGCTATACATTTCACTGCTGAGGCAGTTGGCAAAAAACCCTTTTACACCAGCAGCGAGGTAAAAGTCAATTAAATGGGATACAACATTCAGGTCCACTTTCGCCTTCAGGTTAAAAGGCGTGATCATTACC
>Ga0207689_10002651_pt1 | contig 16551 bp, 8 predicted proteins | sample KBSMisM52_FD_184312 | JGI IMG/M metagenome (GOLD analysis project Ga0207689, IMG submission 184312) | Miscanthus rhizosphere microbial communities from Kellogg Biological Station, Michigan, USA - KBS Miscanthus M5-2 (SPAdes) (version 2) | ecosystem: Host-associated > Plants > Roots > Rhizosphere... | reverse complement strand
TCCTGGGGCAACTCGGCGAAGTCGCTGCGCTGGCGGTCGCGGCTGCGGCTGCGCCGGCCGCGGCCCGGCACCGGGGCGCTCTCGTCGTCGGGGCGCAGGTGGGCGAGGATGTCGGTGACGGCCTTGCGGATCGTCTGGGGGTCGATGCCGTTCTCGGTGTTGTAGGCCTGCTGCAGGGCCCGGCGCCGGCTCGTCTCGGAGATGGCCCGCTTCATCGAGTCGGTAATGCGGTCAGCATAAAGAATCGCTTTACCCTCGGAGTTACGGGCCGCCCGACCGATAGTTTGAATCAACGATTGCTCAGAACGGAGAAACCCTTCTTTGTCCGCGTCGAGTATGGCAACCAGCGAAACTTCAGGAAGGTCCAGACCTTCACGCAACAGGTTGATGCCCACCAAAACATCAAACTCTCCACGCCTAAGGTCACGAAGAATCTTGATGCGTTCAAGTGTTTCAATATCAGAATGCAGATAGCGAACGCGAACACCCACTTCCGTAAAATACTCCGTTAGATCCTCGGCCATTCGCTTCGTGAGTGTCGTCACCAAAACACGTTCGTGCTTTTCAGCTCTCTGCCGACACTCTTCGAGCAGGTGATCAATCTGACCTTTTACCGGTTGCACTTCGACGACAGGATCCATCAACCCGGTGGGTCTAATGATCTGCTCAACAACTTCACCGCTTACCTTCGTCAGCTCATAAGGACCAGGCGTCGCTGAAACGTAGATTGTTTGTCCAATGCGCGCTTCAAACTCCTTAAAGTTCAGAGGGCGATTATCGAGGGCTGAAGGCAATCGAAATCCATACTCGACCAGTGTTCGCTTACGCGACTGATCGCCTTCAAACATTCCGCGTACTTGTGGCACTGACTGATGTGACTCATCAATAACCATCAGGGTGTCGCGAGGAAGGTAGTCCAACAGAGTCGGCGGAGGTTCGCCTGTTTTTTTCCCGGTAAGATGTCTCGAATAGTTTTCGATACCGCGGCAAAATCCCATCTCCTTGATCATCTCGAGGTCAAACATGGTTCGCTGATGAAGTCGCTGCGCTTCGACAAGTTTGCCTTCGTTGATTAGCTTTGGTTCCCACCACTCGAGTTCTTCCTTGATCGTCTTGATCGCTCGTTTGATTGTCGGCCGCGACATCACATAGTGCGTCTTGGGATAAATCGGCACGCGATCGGTGTGTTTCTCAATAACTTCTCCAAGCAAGGGATCTATTGTGGAGATGGAATCAATCTCATCGCCCCACAACTCGATCCGATAAGCTTGATCCTGGTAGCTCGGATAGATCTCAACAACGTCACCACGCACACGAAAACTGCCGCGTTGAAAGTTGATGTCAGACCGTTCGTACTGCACCTCGACCAAACGTTGTAGCAGAACATCGCGCGACATTCGCATTCCCGGTTCGACGAAGAAAAGTAAACCGTAGTAAGCATCCGGATCACCGAGACCGTAGATACAGGAAACGCTCGCTACAACTATTACATCCTTGCGTTCGAACAAGGCCCGCGTAGCCGACATTCGCAAGCGATCGATTTCTTCGTTAACAATCGCTTCCTTCTCGATGTAAACGTCGGCGGCCGGCACATAGGCTTCGGGCTGGTAATAATCGTAGTAAGAAACGAAATACTCGACCGCATTCTCAGGAAACAGGCTGCGAAATTCCTGGTAAAGCTGTGCGGCGAGGGTTTTGTTGTGTGCTAGAACCAGAGTCGAACGTTGAGTTCGCTGGATCACGCTCGCGATCGAAAACGTTTTGCCGCTTCCTGTTATGCCGAGCAGGACCTGGTCTTTGGCGCCGTCGTGTAGACCTTTGACGAGCGCTTCTATAGCGGCGGGTTGATCGCCTTTAGGCTGGTACTCAGTGCGTAGTTTGAACTCCATGGCAAAAGTAAATAGTACTACGGGGCAGTGGCCCGACTGTCAAGAAGGGCTCCAGAAAATATCCGGAGCCCTCCTTCACAAACGGGCTGCTGCCCCGCTAAGTTTACATATTGCGACTACGCCGCTGATGTCGCTGTCTCACGGTTCTGGCTGCTGATCTGGTAAATCGCTTCCATCACTGCTGAGCGAACTTCCGAAGGCAGTGAGCCACGAACTGCCAAGCGCCGGAATGCAGGCACGATCTCCGGCTGCCCACTTAACGCCACCAATTTCACCACGGCCAAACGAACTTCGATATTTGGATAATCTTCGATCGCTTTCATCAATGGCTGAACTTCACCAGCTTTCGCCATTAGAAACAACAGGGAGAAAGCATCGTACGTCTTCTCGCGACTCTCGCCTGTCAGGTTTGCAATTGCATCAACGGCCAAACCAGACGTTGCCAGCGAAGCACCAATGCTACGACGTCGCTCGGGTGTTCCTTCGCGGAGGGCGCGAGTAAATGACGCTGCCCGATCGGGGTGCAAGTCGTAAAGGGCTCGTGCAGCCGCGTTACGGACATCCATTGACTGGTCGTCAAATGCTTTACCGATAAAACGAAAAGCATCATCGCCACCCAGGCGGGCCAAGTCTGCTAACGCTCCGGCTCTCTCCTCAGGTTTGTCGCTCTTGAGGCGAATAACGAGTTCAGCCGAGATATCTGAATCTTCACCCAGCGGTGCGATTCCCTTTTCAGCCCTGACAAATTCAATTCCCTTATCTTCAACGTGTATTGGCTGAGATGAAACAGTGGGCTCAGCAGACTTCGCGCTTGGTTGCGTTTCTGGTAATCCAACCCGCACATTCTCCGGAGCCGCATTTGTCTCAACTTCCCCGTGCGACTCCATGCCAAAGGGCCTTCCATCCTCAGGGAGACGAGCCGCCTCAGAGTGACGGCGATATTCATCCTCGAGGTGTCGTTGGGTCGCTTCGTCTTTCTGACGACGCTGTTCCTCTTCCTCGCGCTGACGAACCTCTAGTTCCGTCTTAATTCGATAGTCATCTTCCGCACGTCGCTGACCTTCTTCATCAACTCGCAAACGAGCTTCGCGTTCTTCGCGTTGTCTTACTTCGTCCTCCTCACGACGGCGGGCCTCTTCTTCCGAAAGTCTTCTTGCTTCACGTTCAGCCTGCTGACGAAACTCGTCCTCAGCACGACGACGCGACTCGCCTTCAGCTTTCAAACGCGATTCTCCAGCGAGATGGGCCTCGCGTTCGGCATTGAGACGAGCTTCTTCTTCTGCTTGATGTCGAGCCTTCTCTTCCCGCAGTTTGGCTTCGGCTTCAGCACGTCGTTTTGTTTCGGCCTCAATTCGATCTCGTTGCTCTTCTTCAGCTTTGTGTAGTGCCTCGATCTCAGCCTTGATGCGCTGTTCAACTTCAGAACGTTGGCGAGCCTGGTCTTCAGCTCGCTGGCGAACGGCTTCGAGTTCGCCCAGCCGACGATCTTCCTCTAAGGCCACTTGCTTCGCTTCGTCTTCAATTCGCTCGCGCTCCTCCTGAATCCGCTGGAGCAACTCTTCCGATCGCTTTCGTTCTTCAGCGCGCGCAACAGACTCAGCCTCGAGACGACGTCGTAGTTCTTGATTTTCTTTATACGCCTTCTCTTCAACCAGAATTCTCTCTTGAGTGGCCGCCAACAAACGTGCCTCTTCAGCAGCCTTGGCTCGAGCTACTTCTTCACGATGGTTGTGCTCATCGATCGCTCTCAGTCGGTCTTCTTCCAAACGACGACGTTCAGCCGCTCGCGCTTCCACTTCAGCTTCCAGACGCAGACGTTGCTCTTGGGCTTGTTTACGCGCTTCTTCCTCTACACGAATCCTTTCCTGAACTGCGGCCAATAACCTGGACTCGTCTTCGGCTTTCTTTCGAGCATCATCCTCGCGACGCTTTTGGTCTTCAATAGTGCGCTGCCGAGCTTCTTCAAAACGTTGGCGTTCTTCTTCGGCGCGCCTTCTGGCTTCGGTCTCCAAACGCTCGCGCTCTTCTGCCGCCCGGCGGCGATTCTCTTCTTCTATTCGAATTCGTTCCTGCGTTTCCACAAGCAACCGTGTGTCTTCTTCGGCCTTCCTCCGCGTCTCTTCGATCTCTCTGCGCCTTCGAGCAACATCGTCAGTAGCCTGTATCAACGCTTGCTGCTCCTGTTGGTGTCGCTCTTCTTCTGAGCGCCGACGTTCCTCAGCCTCCCTAAAGAGGCCCTCAGCCTGAGACCGCCGCAACATGTTATGTTCGGCAAGACGCCTCGCTTGCTCTTCCGCCATTCGACGAGCTTCATCGGCAACTCGCGGCAAGGTTGCTTCTTCAGCGCGAGGTCGAGCTTCTTCCTGAACGCGCTTGCGCTTCGCTTCTTCCGCGATGCGCCGCGCCTGCTCTTCTGCTCTCGCTAGTAGTTCAAACTCGACCTTCAGCCGGATTTCGTCTTCAATCCTTCTGTTGGCGTCCGATTCGATTCCTGGACCAGCCTCCTCTTCCGTTCTCTGCCGAGCCTCTTCTTCAACTCTCCTCCGAGCTTCCTCTTCGACGAGTCTTCGAGCGTTGTCAGCTTCAGCACGTTTGCGCACCAGGTCTTCAGCGGCGCGCCGGAGCGTGTCAGCTTCAAGGCGAAATCTGGCTTCTTGCTCGGCTCGAATCCGCACTTCCTCTTCAGCCTTAACTCGAACTTCTTGTTCCGCTTTGATTCGTGCCTCTGCTTCCATCCTTTGGCGCAGTGCTTCTTCTTCTGCGCGCCGCCGAGCCTCTTCTTCGGCAAAAACGCGGACATCAATTTCCGCACGAGGATGAGCCTCACGCTCAACCTTCAAGCGTGCGTCCTCCTCGAACTTTTTCCGAGCCATCTCAATGTCCAATCGACGTCGTTCGAGTTCTACAGCTGCCTGGCGCAGTGCTTCCTCCTCCCGTCGCAGCGTTTCTTCCTCGGCACTCACAGAACTTTGAGTACTGACCGGAGGAACTGCTGGAAATGAAGGCGTCGTTGGAGCGAACTCGTGGGCCTCTAAATGTTCGTTCTTAATCTCGTCAATAAAGGCAACGCAATCAGTATTCGATAGGAGCTCCACAGGTGCTTCAGGCTGTTTCTCAACAACACGCAAGGCTGTTTTCTCAGCGACTGGCGTTCGCTTCACTTCAGTCACAGTGATCGAATTGATCGCCTGACGTATTACGGCTTCAGGTACCTGACGGCTGGTTTCTCTTTGCAAAAGATCATTCAGGGGCTTAATCGCGGAGCCGTCGCCGATTTGTTCTAACGACTCGACCGAAGCCCTGCGCACCTCTGGAGCCGAGTCGTAGAGTGCCGCAATCAGGTGCGGGGTAGCTCGGCTGTCGCCAACAAGGGCTAACTTGCGAGCGGAGGCCGCTCGTTCTGCCGGCGATTCAGCCGTTCGAAGATCTTTGGTTGTCTCGTCAAAATATCCGTAGTCCACAAACGCCTTTCTTGCATGATCGTGTTGTTCGACGTTGCGGCTCGCCAAGACAGCCATCAGACTGGCAGCAATCACCTGGCGAGTGGAGGAGTCAGGCGCATCGATAAGGTTTGCGTCGAATTTCCGACCGGACAACAGCTTCTTAAGTTCGAAGTCGGCACGCTCAAACTGGGCGGGAGTATTTGAAAAAGGCGGTTCCACAGCTAATGCCTTAACCTCCGATAATTCCGAGACGCTCGCTGTGCTATGCGGCAGTTCGAGAACTTCTTCCTCTGTTGGCTTCGTGATTGAAACCGGACTCGCCGGCTCATCGACCTCGACACTCGGCGCTTGCGCCGGATCAGTATTTACTATTTGCTCAGCTATTGAGGGTTCATCGCTCTGCCCTTGTTCGACAGCCGACCGCTGACCGGGACCAACTTTTTCACCCTTCCATCTCACACTCCCACTCTCGACCAGCTCGCGAGCCACAAGGGACTGTTGGCGACGACGGAGGAATAGTCCGCCGACACCCAAAACTATAAAAGTCGCAACCACCCCAACCACCAGTTTCCAATTGAATCTTATCCATCTCTGCAAAACGACGGACCCGTCGGCCGGGCGTTCATTCTTAACTGACGGATTCGAGGTGACGATTGCTGGCTTGCTCGTCGGTAAGTAGGACTCATACGTCGTTGGTGAGGCGCTGCTACTTGGAGGGGTTTGAGTTCCAGCTTTTGTGTTCGATCCAGCGACCGGCTGAATGGACGGTGACAGTGTTCCACTGTTCGCATTGCCAGTATTTGATGCGGGTGATACGGACGTCTTCGCAGCCTTACCTGGAGCTGTTTCTCCACTTGGAATGTTTTGCTCAAGATGACCAGCTGGGTTGGAGCCGACAGAAGGAACCGAGTTGGATCGATCAGTTCGGTCGGTTGTGTTAAACGAAAATTTGACCGGCGTATTAGGCGGTAGTGGCCCTGCCGCATCACTCGTCCTCCAATCTTGATTTTGTCCCCTGTTGTTTCCAACATTTGAGATTGAGGCTCCAGGATTGTTCTGATTGTTATTTGCTTTTGGGGCGGTGAAAACAACGTCGAGTCGATTGAACCGTTGATCGATACGCGCTGCTGCTCCCTGCTGTAGCTTGAAGGAGATTAGAACGCTCTCGCCACCGCGTTGAATCTGGATATCGTCAAATCCATTACCTCGAAAGTTTGGTTGAGCTGAAGCAAATTCGGAAGCTGGAAGCCTAAGGAAAAAGCGATCACCTTTGCGATAGGCTTCATAGTCGTTCAGGTTGAGGTCAGCAACTACTGTGACTCGCGAACCCTCGCGACCATCAGCGAGCTGGATGGATACCACGTGTCTGGCTTTGCCGGTTTGTGCAAAACCGGGAGCAAAACCAACCCAGGTCAGCAAAGCAAAACTTAGCGCCACAGCAAAAGCGCGCCACGGTCTTTTCGAACTAACCCATGTGTTCTTTGTCAGTTTCATTGGGGCAATGAGGACGATACTTCCATTGGGCATTATGCAATCCTCAGAGACGGTCGTCTAGAGGATTACAATTCAACTTCGTCTACTTCTGTTCTTTCATGAAACTCGAAAACACTCCTGTCTTCCATCCTCTCATCAGTTTCAAATTCTTCATCACGTTCACGAATAATAAACTCATCAGGCGGGGCTTCTTCCTTCGGACGCACTTGTTCGAGCTTATACATTCCTTCGAGAAGGGCAGTCTTTACTTCTTCGGCAATTTCGTCTCTGGCAGCCAATTGCTGGAGTTGTTCAAAGACGAATGTTTGGCCGGTCGCAGCGAGCAAGCTTACGGCACTCAAACGAACCCTCAGATCGCGATGGTGTTGTATTGCCTCAAGAACCGGCTCGATCAATTTTGCCTTGGCTAGCAAAGAAACTAGAGCGAAAGCTTCATAAGCCTGGCGACGGTCACCACTGGCAAGACGATCGATGTTCTGCGACGCGATTCCTGCCTTGATGCACGCCTGGGCGACCTTCCCAAGCGTTTCTTCGTCGGAAGTCTGGAGCACGTACACGTAAGCTTCCGAACGATCAAAGTTCGAGCGACTGAGCGCTCGGGCCGCCGCAGCTCGTACTTCTCTCGATTCATCAGCCATTCCTATCAGTACTGCCGGGAAAACCGATTCATGATCGATGAATGCAAGCCCTGAAACCGCCAGCGCGCGAATCGTTGATTCCGGATCCTCCTGGATTACAGAAACCAGCACCGAGACCGCACTCTTCGAGGAATACTGACCAAGGCACTTCACCGCCTCAGTTCGTTCTTCCACATTCTCACTGAAGGCTTTTTCAAGAGCTTCGCATAGTCCTGCGTCTTCCACGCTTTCAGGAAGTCCTACAACAGCCGAAGTTGGCTCAATCGGCATAAAATCAAACAAACCAGTTTCAATTACCCCCGACGTGAGGAAGGCAGTCGCTGGCGCCAGGGCATTAAAGAAATCCACCGAACAGGCACTAAGCGCCCGACTCACAAGACTCGAAGGAACGTCGGGATGCTTGCGCGCCATATCAAGCAACGCACCAATTGCCGACGGCACTTTCAACTCTCCAATACTTACTACCGCTTGGTTTCTCACGATCGATTCGACGTCGTGGAGTGCTTCAAGCAAAAACGGTAATGCCGCCGCGGATCCCATTTCACCAAGTGATCTCGCGGCGGACGTTCTTTCAAAGGCATCCGCGGCCAACAACAAAGCTGCCGATTCTCGAGCAACAAAGCCGTACTCCTCCAATGCGCATCGAGCTCGACATCGTTCATCCTCCGTGTACTCTGCGGTGACGATCGTCTTTATCAGTGATGCTTGAATTGCGCGTCGATCTTCGGATGCTCGTGATGACAACACGTCCATGCGATGGGCCTGACCCAGAACTAACTTGCCGACTTCCTGCTCGATTCTGTAAGCACCGAAGAGTGATGGCGGAGCGGTTGAAACCGGCTTGACCAGTCCTTGGCGTTCCCTTCCTGGGCCATTCGAGGGATCACCGCGACCGGAACGAATGAGCGCGTCATTTGATTCATTTGACTTCGAACTCTCGTCTGCGGAATGAAAGCTCTCCGCGCCTGCATTCTGAGTATCGAATTCATCCGATTCAACGATTGTGAGCTTTCCGATTTTTTTGGAGCGAGTCTTACGCGCAACGACTAGCGCAACGACTGACAGCACCAGAATCGCAGCTACGCAGGGTCCGGAAAAAACTGAAGCGAGTACGCCGTCTTCTTCGGGCGCAACGTCAGTAACGTTTGCCTGTTCTTTGGTTTGATACTCACCCGCATCACGTACTTGTGCTTGATTGCCGGCGGCAGGAACCGCTGGCGCGAGATCCGTCGCCTGAGTTGCGGTCGTTGAGGTGGTTTCGGCCGGATAGCTGCCGCCTGAATAGTTTTGCGAAGTAGAGTAGTCCGTAGGCAGTGAATAATTAGAGGAAGACGTCGATTGTGGTTGGTTTTGTTCCTGAGTGACCTGGGAATCACCTTCGGCGCTACTACTGTCCAACCTTCCTTCAACCGTGAGGTTGATGCGGTTGTCGATCGTTTGAACTGTAATCGGAGTACCTTGCTTAGTCTGAAGAAGAACCTCAATTGCAGTGCCAACTCGTCGAACACGTACACCCCTCCTCGACTTCACGAGGTCGGAGACGCCGGCATCGGGAATTACGATATGAAATCCATCTCGGTCTTGAAACGTTTGAGCACGATTGAGAGAACTGTCTGCTGCGATTTGAACAACGGTTCCGTTCGCGTTGGAATGAGAAGAAACGCTTGAAATGGTCGCGTTTTCCGGTCGCTGTCCACGAGCCAGGACAATCGGGACGATAATAAGCAACAGGGCGGCGAGGAGATGGAGACAGAGCTTTATCCTGTGGGATCGGTTAAGAATTTGATAGCGAGGTTGAGAGTTCTTCATTTGAAATAACGCGAGGCAAGGCCTCCCCTGGGAAGGACCCTTTTCGAACTGGCCAGTTGTTGGCTTGGATTTGCCCTGATCTGGCGAAGGTAATGCGGGATTTGAGGTAAGACGGCGACTATTGCTCGTCGCTAAATTTATAGCCAATTCCCCAAACGGTTAGCACCATCTGCGGGTTTTCTGGATTCTCCTCGATTTTGGCTCGAAGGCGATTGATGTGCGAATCAATTGTCCTGTCGTAGCCTTCATAGGAATAATCCCAGATCTTTTCAAGCAAATACTTCCTGGGAAACACTCGGCCTGGATTCGAGGCGAAAAGCCGAAGGAGATCAAACTCTTTGGGTGTGAGCTCAACCTGACGTTCCCCAATTGTCACTTCTCGTTTGGCTGAATCAATTCTCAATCTACCGCGAACTATGGGAGCTTCGTCGCGGATTCCGTCGGGAGTTGGACCTGTGCGAGTTCGACGCAGGACCGATTTGATCCTTGCCTCGAGCTCACGGAGACTAAAGGGTTTGGTGATGTAATCATCCGCGCCCATCTCCAGTCCCAACACCTTGTCAACTACGTCGTCTTTCGCTGTGAGCATAAGAATCGGCAGGTAGCCGACCTTTTCTCGCAATTCCTTACACACAGCTAAACCGTCCATCTTCGGCAACATAAGGTCGAGAACAACAGCGTCTGGTGGATCATCCAGGGCTGCTTTCACACCATTGAGGCCGTCTTCGACGGTTTTGACGTTGTAACCTGCGCGAGTGAAATACTCGCTTATCGCAGTCGAGATGTTCTCGTCATCTTCGACAACAAGCAGAGTGACTTTTCTTTCACCTGCGTCAGGTATCGTAAAGTTTTCCTTAGCGATTTTCTGTCTGTCAGTAGCTGTGGCCATCAGAATTTTCGTGTCTGAACTGACAAGCAGGAGGCTCAAGAGGGTACGCGCCAATTGGGGCTAACGCGACTCGGGTCAAATGGATAGTACAAGAGGAGTAGGCCTTGGTTCAAGCCCTAAGTTTTAGTTACGTGAACCAAAGCCCTTTAGATTGGAGATATTGGATGGATCACACGGGATTTCATAGTCTCGTTTTCTCGGCGCCGGTGAGTGATTTTTTTAAGCGCTCTCTGAACTGCGAGAGCGATCCCGCATACTGCCGACTTGTGCCATCCTTTGTCATTCTTTCAAGAAGTTCTACTCCGCGAGGATCCCCAATCCCGACAAGTGACTCGCCAGCCGCCGTTACCAGCGAGGTGTTTGAGTTCTTGACAGCCTCCTCAAGGTTATTGGCCAACAAAGTGAAAGCCCTTGGGTCGGCTTTCCCAACAACTCCGAGGAGTTTGGTCGCAGCCACTCGGACCTGTGGATAATCACCCTGAGCTGCATGTTTCATAGCAACATCAAGAGCTCGCTTATCGCCAAGCGCTAAAAGACCCGTTAAGGCCGACACCCGCACAGTGTTGTGCCAAGACGGCGTATCCACCAGATTAACCAGGGAATCCAGCGCAACCGAAGACTTCGTTTGCCCCAGGGCAAGTGACGCTGCCCTGATAACCCCATAGCTCTGATCGCTCAAGAGTTGCTGATAAACGCTAGCGAGGTTTGCGTCCTTTGAGGCTGCCAGCGAAGTGACGGCCTTGGCCCGAACCCTGGCATTCTGATCTTTAGTGGCGGCCAGTAATGCGTTTCGCCCGTTCGGAGTCGTAACGTCTGAAAGCGCTGTTGCGGCGTCCAGTCGTACACCCCAAAACTTGTCTGCAGTCACGGCTTTTGCCAACGCGTCCGCGATCAAATCTTTGTCCGAACCTGTCGGTGTTTGTTGCTTCCATTGATTACTAAGTTGATTCAGAGCCCAAATCCTACCCAACACATCTTCATCATGTTCCAGTTGATAGGTAAGTTCGGCGGTTGACCTTTTAAACTGCACCTCTTTGATCAAAGTACTCTTGTAGTCGAAATTAATCAGCAACGGCTGCGAATCGACTTTGAAGGTGAACGTTTGCTCCTTCTTCGGTTCAATCACGACTCGTTCAACGCTCGTCTGCTTTGCAGTACCAATTTCAATCTCGACCGGTGTTTGAAAGAAGCCAACCTGTGGATACTGAGAATCCGGATCTTTGGTCTGGAGTTGACGAACAGTAAGTTGAAGTGACTTGGTTGCATCGTCGTATTGCTGTGTGACTTCGAAGATCGGATGACCCATGCGGTAAAGCCACTCATCAAAGAACCAATCCATTGACTGACCGGTCGACTCTTCGATGGCAATTCTGAACTGCTCAGTCTCGACTGGTTGATTGGCATACTTTCGCAGGTAATGATTGATCGCACGCCACCAATTGTCGTCGCCAAGATTCTTCCGAAGCATGTGCAGGACCGCTCCGCCACGGGGGTATGCGTATGTATCAAACACCGCATCCGGATCTCTATAGTTTTTAGTGACGATTGGTCTTCGGTTACCTTGCTTCCAGGCAGAGAAGTAAGAATCCTGATTTGCCTTGATGTCTGAGTAGAGAAAGTCGTCGGATCCAAGCTTGTATTCATCCCACATTGCCTGGAAGTACGTTGCAAAACTTTCGTTCAACCAAATGTCGGACCAGTTTCGACACGTGACATAGTCGCCGAACCATTGATGCGCTAGTTCGTGGGACTGCAAACCGTCGCTCGTTTGATCAAGGTCAGCGCGCGCGTCGTGAATCATGTTGTCGGTTTGAGTGGTCGCACTGATGTTCTCCATTCCCCCACCGAAGTCGTGTACTGTGGTCTGCGCATACTTTGCGTATGGATACTTGATCCCGGTCTTCTCGGAAAAGAACTTCACCATCTCCGGCAAGCGAGCAACAGTAAGTTTTGCCTCCGCAGCTTCGCTGGGATACGCATAGGTCGTGACCGGAATCCCTGCATAGTCGCCAACAACCGCGGTGTATTCACCAACGATGAAAGAAGTTAGATAACTCGCGTGCGGCTGATCAATCTTCCAGTGGAATGTTCGCGTACCGTCGCGGTTCTCTCTCGTTTCTAACAGGCGACCGTTTGAGATTACTTGAAGGGGCTTTTCGACGGTGGCGGTTACTTCAGAAGTAAAGAAATCGTTTGGATGGTCAAAACACAGAAACCAGTAATGATTGTATTCGCTCTCGCCTTGAGTCCAAATTTGCTTCGGTCGAGATGGATCGTCCGCTCCAGGCTTGAGGAATTTCAACCCCTCACCTACCAAACCAAGTTGACTCGGATCCTGTGGCCCGTTCGTGTGGTACTCGATCGTGAGTGTCAATTGATCCGAAGGCTGATAACCGCGATCGAGAGTTATGTTCACTTTCTGCTTCGCGACATCAGTAACAAACTGTAGTTCGGTACCTAATCCCAGTTTGATCGCGGTTGGGGTGATATTTGCGGCGTCGAGTTTGATTGTTTTGAGGTTTGCGACAAGCGGCGCAAAAACCAATGTTTCACGGCCTAAAATCTGCTCTTTGTCCCAATCAAACCGAAGATCCAAGGCGATATGACGCGTGTCGAAGTCGTGATCTGGAATGTATTGTGCAGGGGGAAACGGCCTGGGATTTTGTGCTGGCTGTTGCAAGCCATCATGGACAACTGGAACAGGCTTAGCGATCACATTTACAACCGACGAGATCACTAATGAGAACAACAACACGCCGGCAGCGGCGCGTCTGAGAAAAATTATTCCTGACATATTCTGTACTCCTAATGAACTTTCGATCTCCGATTTGAGATCTGAGATCCAATGTCTGTATGCTTCATTGTTACATGCCCCAATCTCTATCTCAAAAGGAAGGATGCAATGACACCTGAAGAACGAAGCAGCTTTATCGCGCAGTATGTTGACGGTTACGACCAGGTAGTGAAAGCACTCAACGGATTTCCGGCAGAACGACTCGGCGATCATCTAATACCGGGCAAATGGAGCGCCCGCGAAATTGTTCATCATCTCGGCGATAGCGAGACCACATCTGCATTTCGTCTCAGGAGGTTATTAGTCGAAGACAATCCGGTGATCGAAGGCTACGATCAGGATCAATTCGCAACGAAGCTCCGCTACAACGAACGCGACATGGCGCCCGCGCTTGAGGCTTTCAAGATCGCACGCATAACGACAGCTCAATTGTTCGCCCTGATGTCTGAAGATGACTGGAAACGATCAGGCACGCACACTGAGAGTGGCCACTACTCGGTTGAGAAGTGGTTAAAGAGCTATGCGGATCACGCTCACAATCACGCGGCACAAATCCAAAGGTTGAAAGAAACACTGAACTAGACCACTAAGGATTGCAGATTTGGGGGGCAGCTATACTGCAGATGATCAGCTACTCGATCGCAGTCGACCAATCTTCAATCTGCAATCTTCAATCTTAAATCGCACTCTGTCTTGACAAAGTTTTTGCGCGCGAGCAAAATCCGCACTGCCTCTAATCAATGAATTTCATAGCTGCGTGAGCAGCAATCAAACTATGAGTGCTGCCACTCTTCTGCAAACATCTCTTTCTGATCTTCCGCTCGTTCGTCGCGGTAAAGTTCGTGATGTCTACGCAATCGACGACGACCGCTTACTAATCGTTGCTACTGATCGCATTTCCGCTTTTGACTGTGTTCTACCAACACCGATTGAGCGCAAGGGTGAAGTACTAACAGCGCTTTCCCAGTTTTGGTTCGACAAGTTGGGACACGTAGTCGCAAATCATTTGCTAACGAGTGACATCAATCAAATGCCAGACACCGTTAGACGTTACTCGGACACGCTGGCTCGTCGTTCTATGCTTGTACGCAAGGCGGAAGTGTTTCCAGTGGAGTGCGTAGTGCGCGGTTACCTCGTCGGCTCCGGATGGAAAGACTATCTGAAGACAGGTGAAGTATGCGGGCACAAGTTGCCGGCAGATCTTCTCGAGTCAGCCGAGTTGCCTGAACCACTCTTTACTCCGTCAACGAAAGCAGAGACGGGTCACGATGAGAACATAAGCGAGGCCCAGGTGCGTGACATTATCGGGGCTGACGCAACTGAGCTCCTGAAGAACACATCGCTTCGCCTGTACTCGGAGGCAAGGAACTACGCCAGAGAACGAGGCATTATCATCGCCGACACTAAGTTTGAATTCGGTCTCGACAAAAACGGAGAACTAGTACTTGTCGATGAAGTACTAACACCCGATTCTTCTCGTTTCTGGCCGGCGGCAGAATATGTTCCCGGACGTTCTCAACCGTCATTCGATAAACAGTTTGTGAGGGACTATCTGGAAACCCTCGATTGGGACAAGAAGCCGCCAGCTCCAGCGATTCCCCCGGAAGTTGCTCAAGCAACTACTGCTCGATATGTAGAGGCATATCGACTCCTGTCCGGCGAGGAACTGTAGAGAATTGAAGATTGCCAATTGTCGATTGCCGATCGCCATTTTATTTACCCGATATATTCACAGGCCATGGCGATTGCGTAATTGGCAATCGGCAATCGGCAATTTCAAATATCCATGATTCATAATCGTCTTGAAACCCTGATTGACGAGATGTTGGAAGGCCAGATCCTCCTGGACGAGGCGATGGCTGAATTCGAAAAGCTCTACATTAAAAAGGCCCTGGCCCGTCACAAGCAGCACCTAACAAAAACTGCCTCAGCAATAGGAATCCACCGAAATACCCTTTCAAAGCGAGTGGCCAGCTATCAAAAGCAGGATCGCTCTGAGTCGAGAAGTCTTAAACGGGCCTCACGACGTTAAAACGTTCTAAGGCTCACTCTGAGATCTCAAATCTGCGATCTGAAATCCGGTAATTCCCCCCAGTTGACAACGACTATCCCCAACCTCTATTCTTGGCACTCCTCTACAATGAGTGCTAGAAAAACATGCCTGAGTACTTTGTCTTAATACCAAATCAACGAATTCCGTAGTGAAATTCGAAAGGAGAACCAAGAGTATGGCAACAAACATTAGGCCTCTTCATGACCGCGTTATTGTGCGGAGAATTGAAGAGGGTGAGCAGGTACGTGGCGGCATCATTATTCCGGATACCGCAAAGGAAAAACCCCAGGAAGGCGAGGTCGTCGCAGCTGGCGAGGGCAAATATAAGGACGATGGGACCCGACAAGCGTTGGACGTTAAGGCCGGCGACCGCGTTTTGTTTGGGAAATACAGCGGCTCAGAAATCAAGATCGACGGAGAAGAATTTCTCATCATGCGTGAAGATGAAATTCTGGGAATCCTAGAGCGAGCCGGCGCAGCAAGTGGCGGCAAGAAGGGCGGCAAGTAGTCTAAGGACTCAGCCGCTTTTTTCTTTGGTTCAAAGCAGCCACAAAATATCCACCCATTAAGTAGGAGAAGAAAGAGAATGGCAAAGCAAGTAATTCACGGTGAGGACTCGCGGGCAGCGATTCTGCGCGGTATCAATCAACTCGCTGACGCAGTGAAGATCACCCTCGGGCCGAAGGGCCGAAACGTTGTGATCGACAAGAAGTTTGGTTCACCCACAATCACAAAAGACGGCGTGACCGTCGCAAAGGAAATTGAATTGAAAGACGCCCTGGAAAACATGGGCGCTCAAATGGTTCGCGAAGTTGCGTCCAAGACTTCAGACGTTGCAGGTGACGGTACTACGACCGCCACGGTTCTCGCTCAGGCAATCTTCCGTGAAGGTGTGAAGACTGTCGCGGCAGGCGCCAACCCGATGGCTCTCAAGCGAGGCATCGACAAAGCGGTCGAGCGCGCTACAGAAGAGATTAAGCGTCTCTCGAAGCCGGTAAAGGGTGATGCAATCGCTCAGGTTGGAACTGTCTCAGCCAATGGCGATAGCAACATCGGCGGCATCATCGCCGAGGCTATGAACAAGGTCGGCAAAGATGGCGTCATCACCGTTGAAGAGTCCAGAACCATGGACACTTCACTCGAAGTTGTTGAGGGTATGCAGTTCGACCGTGGCTACCTCAGCCCATACTTCGTAACCGATCCAGAGAGAATGGAAGCAGTACTCGATAGTCCACTGATTCTGATCAACGAAAAGAAGATCAGCTCGATGAAAGATTTGCTGCCACTGCTTGAGCAGGTAGCCAAGATGGGCAAGCCAATGCTCATCATCGCAGAAGATGTCGAAGGTGAAGCACTCGCAACTCTCGTCGTTAACAAACTGCGCGGTACATTGAACATCGCAGCTGTTAAGGCGCCAGGCTTTGGCGATCGTCGCAAGGCGATGCTTGAAGACATTGCGATCCTGACCGGCGGTAAAGTCATCAGTGAAGACCTCGGCATCAAACTCGAGAACGTAAAGCTTGAAGATCTCGGACGTGCCAA
>Ga0207689_10002643_pt1 | contig 16588 bp, 8 predicted proteins | sample KBSMisM52_FD_184312 | JGI IMG/M metagenome (GOLD analysis project Ga0207689, IMG submission 184312) | Miscanthus rhizosphere microbial communities from Kellogg Biological Station, Michigan, USA - KBS Miscanthus M5-2 (SPAdes) (version 2) | ecosystem: Host-associated > Plants > Roots > Rhizosphere... | reverse complement strand
CTGCCCATCAAATACGAGGTCGAAAGTCTTCCCGCAAATAGCCACTTCCTAAAGATTGTGTTTACTGGTGACGCGCAAATCAGTCGCGTTGAGTTACGTTACGGAAAGTAGTAGCTGACGTTCTGAGGTCAGTACCACAACGCGGTAGCGTGTGGCTCATTTTACTGTAGGCAAGGACGCGAGCCACACGCTACCGCGTTGTGGTACTGACTTCAACGAGGTGGTCTATGGAAGAAACTGATTTTGATTATCGCCTGGAACAATTACTGAATCAGCAACAGGAACTGCTCGGAGAGATGAATGAGCGGACTGTCTTGGGAAATGGCATCGTTCATCGTTACCAGAATCCCGTGCTCACCGCCGCGCACACTCCGATCTTCTGGCGATACGATCTGAACTACCAAACGAATCCAAATCTGCTCGAACGTCTCGGCATCAACGCGGTCTTCAATTGTGGAGCAATGGACTTCCAGGGCAGTTTTATTCTGGCCGTGAGAGTTGAAGGTTCGGACCGTAAATCATTTTTCGCGATCGCCGAAAGCGGAAACGGCGTCGATGGCTTTCGGTTTTGGGATTATCCGATCCTGATGCCAGAAACTCACGAGCCGGATATCAATGTCTACGACATGCGTTTGGTTCGTCACGAAGACGGATGGATCTATGGTCTGTTTTGTACTGAGCGCAAGGACCCAAGCGCAGTTCCGGGTGACCTTTCATCGGCAGTAGCGCAGTGCGGCATCGCGCGTACAAAAGATCTTCACGACTGGGAGCGATTGCCTGATCTAAAAACAAGGTCGCCGCAACAGCGCAACGTCGTCCTGCATCCGGAATTTGTTGGCGGAAAGTACGCCTTCTACACTCGACCCCAAGATGATTTCATTGAAGCGCGGACAGGTGGTGGAATTGGCTGGGGCCTTAGTGACAAGATCGACGGCGCAGTTATAGGTGACGAGACGATCATCGATAACCGCGAGTATCACACGATCAAAGAAGTAAAGAATGGACTGGGCCCGGCGCCCATCAAGACCGGAAAAGGTTGGCTGCATCTTGCGCATGGCGTACGCGGCACGGCGGCTGGTTTGCGCTATGTGCTTTATCTATTCCTTTGCGATCTCAAAGAGCCCTGGCGCATGACTCATCAGCCAGGTGGCTGCTTCCTCGCGCCCGAAGGCGATGAGCGGGTCGGTGATGTCTCGAACGTTCTGTTCAGTTGTGGATGGATTGTGCGCGATGAAGAAGTGTTCATCTACTACGGATCATCCGACACGCGCATTCACGTCGCAACCAGCACAGTCGAAAAGTTACTGGACTATGTAGTCAACACCCCGGCTGACGGGTTACGTTCACACGCGAGCGTTGAGCAAAGAATTGAATTGATCGACAAGAACCTGAAGCTGTTGGGCCGTAAGTAGTGCCATCCCCTTTAGTGTGAAGGCGTCACTAAAGGGTTACTCAATTCGCTCCAGCACGTGTTATCTGCCATTTTACTTTGCCCGCCAGCGGATCACTCTTTAATGCATAGCCTTTTCCGGTGTTCTCGAGATTCAACCCGAGCACCTCGGTTGAGGGAGACGTAAACGATCCCGACACCGGTGAATTATCAGAACTGAACACGCGCAATTCCACATTGTTCCAATCCATCTCCGACGTGCTTTGCGCAACCTTCAAATGCGGCAACACGGTGTGATCCTTCACGAGCAGGATTACCGGGATCTGTCCGGCGGTGATGCTGTGCCACTTACCACCTTCGTACGTTTTATTGCTTTGGTAGTCGATCCAGTTTCCTGCCGGTAAATAAACTTTGCGCACGTCGCCCGGTTCGAATAGTGGAGCGACGAGGAGACTCGAACCAAACATGTATTCATCGTCGATCGTCCACGCGGTTGGATCGTTTGGATATTCAAAGAACAACGTGCGCGACATTGGATATCCATGCGCAGATGAATCCTTAGCTTGCGCGTAGATGTAAGGCATCAACGAGTACTTCAGACCCAGAGCACGTTGGAAATCTGTATTCAGTGCATCGTCATACTCCCACGGTTCACGAGGTGGCGCTCCGTGTGCGCGAGTGTGGGAAGTGAGCACGCCCCAGCCTAACCACCGTCGATATAGATCTCGGGGCGCACGGTTCACAAAACCACCAACGTCATGACTCCAATAGGTAAAACCTGACAGGCCAAATGACAATCCGCCACGGAGTTCACCAGCCATTGCAGAGTTTGTATTCTCTGCGTCGCCGCCCCAGTGCAATGGGTAACGTTGACTACCGGCCCAAGCGCTGCGCGCCCAGATCACGTTATCGCCAGTTATTTCTTTCGTGATTTCAGCGACTGCTTTGTTGTATCGGAGTGGATAGAGATTGTGTTCATACCAGCCGGTTCGTCCGGACGCATACTGGCCGGTTAACGGTGCGCCTTCGCCGAAGTCGGCTTTGATCGCAGCAACGCCCATCTTCAGCAATCCGGCCAATTTGTTTTGATACCACTTAACTGCTTCAGGGTTAGTAATGTCGAGTGTTGCATCTTCGAACGGCAGTTGACCGCCTTCGTTCTTTACCTGGTAGCCCTTCGACACCATTTCCTTCCAAACCTCATTCTTGCTGGTGAAGTAGGTGTACTGCCAGACGCTGACATGAAAGCCTTGTTGTTTCAGGTCGGCAAGCATCTTGGCCGGATCTTTGAAACGTGACGAAGAGAACTTGTAATCACTCCTCCAGTCAGTTTCGAACCAACCGGTATCGAGGTGAATCACGTCGGTCGGAACTTTGTGTGCTCTTAGCTGCGCGGCAACATTGCGAACTTGCTCTTCAGAGTTGTAAGTGATGCGGCTCATCCAGAAACCAAACGACCAGAGCGGTGGTACCGGACTTCGGCCTGTGATGGCGGTGTACTCAGAAAGAATGTCCTTTGGTTCGCCGAGAAAAATAAACAGGTCGAGATTCTCGTCGCCGGAATAGATGACATTGTGTGCGTCGTAGTATTTACCAAAATCAAAAGTGACAGGCGCGCTCGTGTGCACAAACATTCCGTAGCCGTTGCTGCTTAGAAAGAAGGGAATCGGTTTGTACATGTATTCGTTCTGCGTACCCATCCCGTCGCGCGTTGAGACGACGACATGTTGCCCGCGCTTATCCAGACGAGTAAACGACTCGCCGCAGCCGAAGATCTTTTCGTCGTGCTGGAGTTGAAAGGTCGCCGCCATTCGCCGGCTTAAATCACTTGAGCGGCGGACGAACGAAAAGGGAATTGGAGTGATGTAAGTGGCCGGGTCGCCAATGTTCTGAGTGCGCGTGAGCAGATGGCCCGACTTATCGTAGAACTCGATGTGCCAGGGCTGTTTGATGATGCGTACTTCACCAAACGCGCTCTTATAGCTGATTGTCTGATCGTTCTGTTCGACTTTCCATGAGTTATCGGTTGGCACTGGTCCGGCGAGCATTAGCGAGTTTCCGTCACTCATTGGTACAGCACGTGTCGACATGCGCAGACGAATTGTTCGTGGACTTACGAAAGAGATCGAAAACGGTAGTGCCGGATCCTGGTCGTATTCGGAACCCGGAAACTCCGTCGCCTTTCCGCGTGCCAGGGTAACGTCGATCTTGTTGAATGAGAGCGTTGTGCTGCGAAGATAACGATCCCATTGAAGGGTTCCCTGGCCGGTCGCCGGATCAAAACTCTTCACGTTGCTACCGACGAAGTAGACGTTTTCCATTTTTTGAAAGTCCGAACTGACGTCTACGGGATCGCCGAGGACTTGCGCGTTTATGCGGTTCACGCAAGTGAGCAGGCAAAGGAGAATGGTTGAGAACAGGACTGCGCGCCGAGCAAAGACCGAATGGGACATTTAGGAGCCGCCTTCTTTTGGGACTGGATTAAGCTTTTGCGCACAGATACAACAAAGGCTTGGGAATGGCAACAGAAAAGATTTTGGTTTTCTGGCTTTGCCATCTCCCGTGCGGAAAGCCTCAGGCTTTCCGTTCGGCGCTTAGAAAAGAGAGGCTTCGCCTCGGGCGGCGTAGCCGCAAATAAAGTCGCGGGCATCACGGAAAGCCGGCAAAGCCGCGTACGACTCACACAGAAACGGGAGGCCGCAAAGCCGCGCACGACTCACACAGAGAAACAGGGTTTTGCCGATGAGTTACTTGTTCGTTACGGTGATCTCGGAACTACTGAACGCGTCTTTCAGTGAGCGAACCTGCAGCTGGCTGCGAAACTCTTCGACTGGGTTTTTTACACGGGTGCGGAACTCGATCTCAACTGGCTTGTCCGGCAGCACATCGAAGTAGTTGTCAGAAAAGAACCCAGCAGTCTTGCTCGATAGGTAAACAGCCTTCGCCAGTTTGTTGGATGTGACGGTCAATTTGTAACCGTTGGGAATACTGACGGCATCGACTTTGACTTGCGCGGTTGGCAGCGAGAGGTTCTTGAAAGGTTCGAAGAAGTATTCATTCGTCGAAACTGTTTTTCCATTAACGACCAATTCGCAGTAGACCAGCAGATTCTTAGCGTCTCTGTTTTCAAGCAGACTCTTGACCGGCAAACTGAAGTACGACCGACTCATGACAGGGAAAACAGTCAGCTCCTTGTTAAAGGTTGCCAGCTTGTTGCCTTCGAGGTCTCGTAGTTCAACATTCATCGTCGCTTTTTCTGGTTGCGGCAAATCGGAAACGACAAAGAAGTTGAGGTTGTCGCCGTCAACATGCGGGCTGATCAAAACCGGAGCATAGAATCGCTTGGCAAAATACTGTAGCGCCTTCCAACGCCCGGTGTAGTCGATACTTGACCACGAAGCGACTGGCCAACAGTCGTCGAGTTGCCAATATAGCGAACCCATGTTTCGCGGCATGATGCGTCGCAGATGTTCCGCGCCGACTTTTATTCCATCGGCTTGTAAAATCTGCGACACGTACAGAAACGACTCGAAGTCTTTCGGTGCGGCGTATTCGCGCAGCATGTATTCCTTGATTAACTGATTACCACGCGGATGACGTTGATGTGCCATCATCACTGCTGACTGAATATCGTGTTCATCAGCGAGTGCGTACGACTCAACCGTCTCGATCTGAGGAAATGACTGAAAACCATATTCGCTCATGAAGCGTGGAAACTCTTTCTGATAGTCAGTGAATGGCGCAGCGAAGTGCCAAACTTTCCACGAGTGAGTATCACCACTCTTGAGTGAGTTTGGATCGTCAGGTAAGCCACCATGCGGCGAGCTGGGCCAGTACAAGCGACCAGGGTCAAGACTCGCGCAAGTCTCTTTCAACACACCGTCGAAGATCTTTTGATAGTCGTCCCAAATTGACGCCGGTAAGTTTTGTTTCCAACCCCAGTTCATCCACGCACCCTCAATCTCATTGTTTCCTGACCAGATCGCGATACTCGGATGATTTCGAAGTCGTCGAACGTTATCTTCAGCTTCCGCGCGAACGTTATCGAGAAACTCCTGGTTGCCGGGATACATGCTGCAAGCGAACATGAAATCCTGCCAGATGAGAATTCCCATTTCGTCCGCGAGGTTGTAGAACTCGTCACCTTCGTAAATGCCGCCGCCCCAAACGCGCAGCATGTTCATGTTTGAGTCGGCCGCTGATTTGAGTAACCAACGATACTTCTCGTTAGTAATTCGGGTTGGAAAACTATCGGCTGGAATCCAGTTCGCACCCTTCGCAAAGACGGGAACTCCATTGACAATGAAAGTGAAACTAAGACCCCAATCATCTTTCTCCTGACGAACCTGAAGCGAGCGGAGGCCGGTTCGTACCGACTTCTCATCGGCAGTTTTTCCATCGATAACTAATCGCGCCTTGAAGGTGGTTATTGGATGAGCTCCCAATCCATTTGGCCACCAAAGCGCAGGCTTTGCTACGACAAAATCCAGATCGAAATGATTTTGACCGGACGCGAGTTTGATCGTTTGTTTGGCGACAACCAGCTTGTGTGCGGAGTCTTCGATGATCAGTTGTGCGTCACCAGTGATCGCCGAAACAACATCGACGCGGGCTGTAAGGCTTGCTTGATCTTTATTCACCTGTTTTTGATCGATGTGAAGATCACTGACTCGACCTGAATCCCAACCTTCCAAGACAATCGGTCGCCAGATGCCGCTGGTTACGAAACGCGGGCCCCAATCCCAACCATATTGATAGGGAGCTTTGCGCGTGAACGGTGAAGTTTTCTCTCCCTGGTCGTTGCTGGCCGGGAGTTGATACTTCATCTTTGCCATCAACGGCAGGATTTCGTTAATTGGAGAGCGAAAGGAAATTCGCAGAGTGTTATCGCCGGATGTTAATAGGCCGGAACAGTTCACGCGCCAGGTGCGGAACATGTTGTCGGCCTTGAGCAGGAGCTTGTCGTTGAGATAGACGTCGGCATAAGTGTCGAGACCCTCAAACACCAACTCGAGATTCTTGCGAGCGAGCAATTGCGGCGTGACCTTAAACGTCGTGCGATATTCCCAGTCAGTTTTTCCGATCCACTGCTGTTTCTGTTCGTTGTCGCGGTAAAACGGATCATCGATGACTTTGTTCGCCAGCAGGTCTGTATGTACCGATCCAGGGACAATGGCCGGATACCAGGTGTCTTTATCAGCCTGTCGAAACTGCCACCCATTGTTGAGAGCAACTTTCAGCAATGACGTACGTCCTGTTCCTAAACTTGATTGTGCGTGGGTTGTAGAAATGGCGAATACGATTACCGATAGGGTGAACAAAAGGGGGCATTTAGAGAGCACGATTTACCTCGTTCAGGTTAAGAAAACTGGCTGTTATCAATTAAGTTGGAGCTTGCGCTTGTTAATGACAGACTGCTAAAAGGAGCGCGGGCTCAGATCGAAATCGGGGTGACCTTATTGGCGATGATATCCGCTACGTTAACGCAAGTGTCAACCGCTGGGTCAACATAGCCACAAAAACCCAGCTAGCGTCGCCGCAACCGACGTAGTCCGAAGGTCGTGTTATTTCGTGTGATTTTGTGGTTGGTTCTCTTAGACAGTCACGATCCACGAAATCACACGAAAGAAAATTGGACAGCGCTCGCTTTTCCCTCAGAGTTAAAAGTAAGAAGTTCTTGATTTGTTAGACAGAGAGGGACCTCGACCTCCACAGGAAAAGAAACAATGACTCGAATCACTTTACGGTTGATCGTTTTAGCGCTTGTACTTTTAGTCGGAATCACTGATCTCAACACTGCCGTACGCGGTCAAGCACCGATTCAACCTCAGAGCAAAACTATGGCTGAGCGCCTCGGTTATCCTGCCGACGCAAAACTTTTGATCGTACACGCGGATGATCTCGGTGTGGCTCACTCGGTTAACGATGCGTCGATCAAGGCGTTTGCTTCCGGACTCGTTAACTCCGGAAGCATCATGATTCCTTGTTCGTGGGTGCCTGAGATTGCTGCTTACGCGCGTGCGAATCCGCAGGCCGATCTGGGCCTGCACCTTACACTGACGAGCGAGTGGAAGAATTATCGTTGGGGACCTGTGTTGTCCAGGCAAACGGTGGCTTCGCTTTTGGACGAGAACGGCTACTTGTATTTGACCGAACGCGAGGCCGCGTCACACGCGAAGATTGATGAAGTTGAGAAAGAGATTCGAGCCCAAATCGAGTGGGCCCGCAAACTCGGCATTCAACCCACTCATCTTGATTCGCACATGGGCACGCTCTATCAGAGTAAGGAATTGTTTGAGACGTTGATACGGGTAGGTAAGGAGAACAAGTTGCCTATTCGAGTTTCGAAAGAGATGTATAGTCGCTCGTCGTTCCTGCCGTCGTTGCTGCGGCCCGAAGAGGTTCCGCTTGATCACATTGTCAGTATCGATCCGGTTGTAACTAGCGAAGGCTGGGTAAAGTTTTATGCTGACGCGGTGAAGAATATGCAGCCGGGAGTTACCGAATTTGTTGTTCACATTGCCCACGACGACGATGAGATGAAGGCGATAGCAATCGATCACCCGAATTGGGGAGCTGCCTGGAGAGAACGTGATTTTCAATATTTGACCAGCAACGAATTTCGCAAAGTGCTCGCCGACAATAACGTCAAACTGATCACCTGGAGAGATCTCCGTAAAGCGCAGTACGGAGAGTGACCCCCACATTTCAGAGCTCAAAAAATGAAAACAAATACTTCGGTAGCGTTGGCAATCTTCGCACTCCTTGTGGCTAGCTATTGCGTTACCGCTCAACAACCAATGTCTACGCAGCACAACTTAATGCCCGTGCCGTCGTCGCTACAGTTTGTAGCTGGAAAGTTTGTGGTTACCGAATCGCTCAAGATCGCGACGCCTGGCTACTCAGACGCGAGATTGCAGGCCGCAATCGATCGATTCCAAAAGCGATTGCAAGGTCGAACTGGTTTGACATTCGTTCCTGGAGTAACGAGCGACGCGACAACGGCTGCCCTGCTGGTTCAATGCAGCGCTCCCGGACAATCGATACCTTCCCTGGAGGAGGATGAGAGTTATCAGATCGATGTTTCAACTCAGCAAGTGCGATTGAGTGCGCAGACCGCGGTTGGTGCAATGCGTGGTCTTGAGACTCTGTTGCAACTATTGAGTGCTGATCGTGAGAGTTACTTCTTTCCAGCAGTTAAAATCCAAGATCAGCCAAGGTTTCGTTGGCGGGGTTTGTTGATTGACATCGGACGCCACTACGAGCCACCCGAGGTTTTGAAACGAAATCTCGATGCGATGGCCGCAGTGAAACTAAACGTGTTTCATTGGCACCTTACTGAAGACCAGGGCTTCCGGATAGAGAGTAAGAAGTTTCCGAAGTTGCACCAGATGGGTTCCGACGGTCTGTTCTACACACAAGATCAGGCTCGAGAGATTGTCGAATATGCACGTCAGCGTGGGATCCGTGTAGTTCCGGAGTTTGATATTCCCGGTCATAGCACCAGTTGGTTAGTTGGACATCCGGAACTGGGGAGCGCTCCGGGACCTTACTCAATTGAACGTGGGGCCGGGATCTTTGAGCCGGCATTGGATCCAACCAGGGACGAGGTCTACAAAGTTCTCGAGGGATTTCTAGGCGAGATGGCCGCAATCTTTCCAGATGCTTACATGCATATTGGTGGAGATGAAAACGAAGGAAAGCAGTGGGATCGTAATCCAAGCATTCAAGCTTTCATGAAGGCCAAGGGAATCAAAGACAACCACGCGCTCCAGGCTTATTTCAATCAACGACTGCTCAAGATTCTTGAGAAGCTGAAGAAGAAAATGATTGGCTGGGATGAAATTCTTCAGCCTGAATTACCGAAGACTGCCGTTATCCATTCGTGGCGCGGGCCCGCTGCTTTAGCTGAAGCCGCGAAAAAGGGTTACGACGGCATTCTCTCAAATGGCTACTACATCGATTTGAGTTATCCAGCCTCGCAGCATTACGCCGCCGATCCCATTCCAGCGAACACCACACTTACTGCCGATGAACGGAAACATGTGCTCGGCGGCGAAGCAACGATGTGGGGAGAGTACGTCTCGCCTGAAACTATTGATTCGCGAATTTGGCCGCGCACTGCTGCCATAGCCGAACGGCTCTGGTCACCAAGTACCACAACCGACGTCGACGACATGTATCGAAGACTTGCTGTGGTTAGTGTTCAGCTTGAGGAGTTAGGGTTAACGCACGAGCGAAATGTTGATGTGCTCTTGAGAAGGTTAGTTGGAAGCAAGGACATCGGTCCGTTGAAGATCCTCGCGGCGCTCGTTGAGCCAGTGAAAGAGTATCGTCGCGGTCAAGAGAAACCTTCAACGATGCTGAGTCCATTGACGAGTCTTGTTGATGCGGCCAGGCCTGACAGCGAAGCGGCGCGTAAGTTTTCAAAAATGGTTGATGATTTGTTGTCTGATGCCCCTCGCTTTCAAATGTCGGCAACAGATTTGGCAATTACGTTGAGTGAATGGCGTTCGAGCGAGCCTGCCTTGAACTCGCTGATTGATCGCTCACCCGCATTGCGTGAGGCGAAACCACTCGCCGCGGATCTTGGCAACTTGGGAACAACGGGACTCGAAGCGTTGTCGTATTTGCAACGAAATGTCTCGCCGCCGAATGGTTGGCGTGAAGGAAAGCTGGTGCTGCTGGATGGGATTACAAAACCAAAAGCGGCTTTGGAGTTTCCTACTGTTCCTGGCGTTAAGAAGCTTGTAATTGCTGCCGCTGAGCAATCGGAGCTGAAGAATATGTCTGCTCTCGATTGGAAGAAGCGTGTAGTTACTATCGCGACAAGCCCGGCAAAGTGACTACTTCTGAAAAACCAGATTGTCCACAACCACTGTTCCTTTTTGCGGAGCGCACTGTTCACAGTAGGCACTGATGCTGACCGCGGTTAGTTTCTTCATCACTTCTTTGGTATCGACTCGCTGCTGAACCCACGATGGTTGTAGCAAACCCTTGAGTGGAATCAGATAGGTATTTAATCCAGGTTTGACTTTCACCGCGAGCTGAGGAAATCCATAATCGAGCATGATCCCTTGCCCGTGACTAATGAATTCAATGCGCACGTAGTCAACTCCAGTCACGTACATCTGAAGCGAAAGATTCTTGTAGGCACTGACATCATCGGCAACCGGTTGACCGTTCTTGTCCTGGTGTCCGTGAATCTCCAAGGTAACGTTTGCCCATTGATTCGGACCGAAGAGTGAGAAGTCAAAGGTGGCGAGGTGATTTGAATCGCTGTCCTTTAACCGTACCAGTTCAGGTGCACCCGGTGAGGCATTGGCTAATCCTTTGAACTTCACCGGCATAGATTCTTGCCCGGTGAAGATCTGAATCATGCCACTGCCATTACTTACCGGCCTTCCGTTTTCAACTTTTTCAAAGTCAGCGTAGACCAGTTTGTTTTGATCGGTTGTGTTTTCTTGCGTTGGCGAACTCTGATTAGTTTTGGCGCGAGACAAAATCGATCCCGTGCCTGTCATCGCCATCAATAACAAAATGAAACTTACAAATGTGAGCCGTAGCTTCATGATTGTTCTCCTAGCGTTCATCTGAGAAGTAGAGTTAATACCAAACGGGTTCAGTTTGCCACATGAACGTGGCTTGTGATTGGATTACTGCCCGCTATTTTGCACTACGTGTCAATCACCCAATGGTAGCGTCTGCCTAAATTGATATGGTGAAGCGAAAAGTGAGCGAGTCGGTGCAAAAAAACCATGGCTTGACGCATTCCCGTCCAAGGCTTTACTCTCCGCCGTTGAAAGCCTGGTTGTCGAACAGTTGGTGTCTGGTGATTGGATCAACTAATTGCGACGAATAAATCTAAAGAAGGCAAATGTAGCCCGGTCAGATACGATTCGTTATATCAACCGCCAAATAGTTCTCAACTACGTTCGCGAAAAAGAGCCAATCTCACGGGCTGAAATCTCCCACGAAACAGCATTGCAACGTTCGACAGTTTCACTCATCGTCGAAGAACTCAAGAATCAAGGGTTAATCTACGAAATTGAAGGCGAGTCGACGGGAGGCAGACCTCCGAACCTTCTGAAACTGCGGGCCGCCGGCTGCATTGCGATCGGTGTGGACATAGGTACCGCGCAAACAACGGTTGCAACCGGTGATTTAGTTGGAAGGGTATTGAGACGAGAGACTTTTGAAACAGATCCTGATCTGGAAACAACTTTCAATCGCATCGCTTCATGTATCAAAGCGTTCATTGTCAGCGAGCCAACGATCGAGGGTATTGGAGTTAGTTTACCGGGGCTTGTTGATTCAGAAACTGGAACGGCGCTTTTTATTCCGCATTTTAAGTGGAGAGAGTGGGCCATCGCGGAAGAGTTGCGAACTGTTACGGGAATGCCAGTTACTGTAGATAACGACGCGAATGCTGCTGCCCTGGCAGAACTATGGCTAGGTCGTCCGGAGATTCGCGATGTGCGCGATTTCATTTTTGTATTGGTTGAAGAAGGACTCGGCACGGGTATTATTTTTGATGGTCAGGTGTATCACGGAATGGTTGGTGGTGCAGGCGAGTTTGGACACATGACGATTGGCAAGGGAGCTCCGGTTGCTTGTGCAGCAGGTAGTGATGAGTGTTGGGAAGCGTTCGCTTCTGAGCGAGCCGCTCTAGCTCGCTATGCTCAAAAACGTGGGGGCGCTGCACAGGAAGACGTCACCTTTACGCGATTGATCGACTACGCATTTGCTGGGGACCAATTTGCAAGGGAGTCGCTTACCGAAACTGCGTACTTCCTGGGCCTGGGAATTTCGAACCTTACAAAGGGGCTGAGTCCTGAAGCGGTAATCCTTGGTGGAGGGATCGCACGTGCGTGGCCGTTGATTGCTGACGAACTGCATACCGCGATCGAAAAAAATAGTATTTGTCGTGGCTTGCCCTCGGCGGTCGCCTTTGCGTCGACATTGGGCGAGGACACTAGATTAATGGGAGCGCTGAGTCTGGTCTTAGCGGGCAAGTTTGCCTCCGTGGTTCCAGCCTAAGCATCCAGAAATTAGGAAAGCACCCAAAATTTCCAATGCTTAAGGAATGCTCGATCTCTTGTTTCTAATCCGCCGATCTCATGATTGTTTAGGTGTTACCGTTAACACACTTCAGCACCGGAGTCGTTAGATCGCTCGGCACTCGCATTGCTAAGCAGTAAATTTGAGATCTGCAACAGTCTCGCTCGATCAGGTAATCAAGTAATCAAGTAATTGAAAGCTTTAAGGAAAAAACTCTTGACAAAGAGTGTTGGCAGGGAGTACTAAGGCTTTTGTCTGGTCTTGCAACAAACCCAAAGTTCTAAGTTTTGATTCGAATATAACGGTTCCGAATGCGACTGGCTTGTAATAAGTCATTGCAATTGAAGGCTCGCGAGTTCCGTTTACTTCAGCCCTAACTGAAGTCCTAGCGAGGTGTTCGCAACAAGCTCTGTTCTACTAATTTGAAGTCCGTGAAGTTGCTTGAGGTCTTTCCTCTCCGAGTGGAGAAGGAAAGGGAGGTGACTATAAACATGTATCCGAAGAGTAGGCGCGTGATTATCAACTCAATGATTCGATTTCTAGGTGCGGTGATTTGTTTGGCAGTGCTTGCTACGGCAGGACTTGCACAAACCACCGGTAGCGCAACGCTGCGCGGAAGCGTTAAGGATCCACAGGGTGCCATCATACGCGGCGCCACCGTAACCTTAACCAGTGAACGTACGAAAGATGAACGTAAGACGACGTCAAGCGACGATGGCACGTACGTTTTTTCGGCGTTAGCGCCGGGCGACTACTCAATGAAGGTTGAGGCCCCGGGCTTTAAGACCGCCGAGTTGCCGCACATCGCTGTGGAAACCAGCAGTACGCGCGCTCTCGATATCACCGCCGAGGTTGGTGCGCCAACCGAAACGGTGACGGTCACTTCTGGTGGCGCACAGCTCGAGACTGAAACCGGTGCAAAGGAGAATACGATTAGCGCCGCACAGATTGACAACTTGTCAATCATCAGTCGCAGCTCTCTTGAGCTACTGCGTATCCTCCCGGGTGTGGTTGCGCCCGACAATACTTCGTTGGAAAGCATCGCCTTCGGTGGTGGTGCCAACGCGAACTCGCAGTATCACGTCAATGGTCTCCGCGGCGAACAAAATAACGTCACCATCGACGGTTCAAGGATGATTGATATCGGTTCCAACAATGGAACTATCATCACCGCCAATCCTGACATGGTGCAGGAAGTAAAGGTTCAGACGAGTAACTACGCTGCCGAGCACGGCACGAGCGCGGTTCAGATTAGTGCAACGACCAAAGGCGGAAGCAGCAGCTTCCACGGATCGGTTTACGATTACATCCGCAATTACAAGTTCCAGGCAAATGATCGCTCGAACAGCATTAACAATGTCGTGCGGCCTAAGAGTAAATACAATTACCCGGGCGGCAACATCGGTGGTCCTATTATCTTTCCGGGTACCAGCTTCAATAAGAACCGCGACAAGCTCTTTTTCTTCGTTGGTTATGAGCGCTACTACCAGCAGGTTGATGAAGGCTCGAATAAGTTCTTTGTCCCTACGCTCAAACAGCGGCAGGGTGACTTCAGTGAGTTACTGCCAACGACTGTGAATGTCCCATTTGGCTGCACGGTCAATGGGGTAGGAGCAGGCAATCCTGCGCCAAATAACAATTTGGCTCCATGTATGGATCCGTTCGGCAAGGCTCTGTTGAATCTGTTTCCGGCACCAAATCTAACTGGTCCTATCAACGCGACTAATTACGTTTACAGCGTGCTCAGACCAAACAATCGACAGCAGTTCACGTCACGCTTCGACTATTCAATTAGTGACAAGACCAAACTGTATGTTCGTTTCGCACGCGAATACGAAGAGCAGGGATTCCCAAGAGGCCTCTGGTGGGATTCATCGAACTATGAACTTCCCGGAAAGCTTACCGGTAAGAATCTCGGTCGCTCTCTAGTTGTAAATCTAACGAACGTCGTTAATGCCTCGATGACCAACGAAGTCCTATTCAGCGCTAGCAAGTTGAAGTTGAATTACGACTTTGCAGACCCCGCAAAGGTTTCTTACGCGGGATTAGGGCTTCAACGCGTGGGCTTCTTCCCTGATACAAACCCATACGTTCCTGTTAGTGTACTGACATGGGGCTCTGGAGATTTCCATACCGCATACGGATATCCCGTACATGCTTGGAACGACAGCTTCGCCGTCACTGATAACCTGGCGAAGGTCATGAATACACATACTCTGAAGTTTGGCGCGTTCATCGAACAAGCCAATAAGGATCAGCAGTCAAACCACGACACCAACATCGTTCTTGGACAGTGGGGGCAAGCGAATGCCACTGGCAATAACTACGGCGACTTGTTTGTAGGAAGACCGCTTGAGTTTTCCCAATCAACGGCTCGCCCACGCGATAACTTCCGTTACTGGAACTACGAGTTCTATGGCCAAGATGCCTGGAAGGTACGTCCAAACATAACCTTTGAATACGGAATGCGCGCCGCGTACTTGCCGCAGAACTACGAGACCAAAGGACTAGGTGTCTTGTTCGACCCGGCTGCTTATAAGAGGGGCGCGGGAATCTTCCTCGGTGGCGACAAGACCAAGCCAAACGGTTTCAAGACTGCAGCGAGAAACGAGATTCCAAAGGGAGTCCTCGATAACTTGCCGATTCAGTGGATGCCTCGACTTAACTTTGCCTGGGACGTTGGTGGCAAAGGCGACTTGGTTGTCCGCGCTGGTGCTGGTCTCTTCTACAACCGAGTACAAGGTAACTACGACTACTATTCCAGCGGCCAGATGCCAAATACCTACAGCTCGACGGTTGATACGCCATGGGCATCACCCACCGGCCTTACGTTTAATGATCTCAAGAATATCGACCCGTTCTCCTCGATTTCAAACGTAAGCATCAACACACGTGACGTCGACTCAAACGAAATTCCCAGGGTCGGTAACTTTAGTCTGACGGTTGAAAAACGGCTGCCGATGAACAACATCTTGTCCGTTGCTTATGTCGGCACACAGGGCAGGCATCTGCCGCAACAGCGAAATCTCAACATTATTCCTCTAGGGAAATTGTTGACTGGAACCGCGAGTGGTGTGGATCTGTCGGTTCCCGCAAACCGAGCTGGTCTTGATGGTTCGGTTCTTAGAACCTTTAGACCGTATGACGCATACAACTCGGTGGGTGCTTTCCAATTCACCGGAACGTCAACGTATCACTCATTGCAGGCTACCTTGAATCACTCTGGAAAGAATCTGCAGTACTTTGCGACCTACACCTTTGGTAAGGCTTTAGGAACCGTTGCAACAAACGAGAGTGATGGTGCTGCATGGGCCGACCCAATCGACACGAGAGGCAGAAGCTGGGGCGTCCTTCCATTCGACAGAACGCACGTCTTCAATCTGTCCTATAACTATTCATTTCCGAACTTTGCCAAAGGGGCATTCGACAATACGGTCGGTAGAGGTTTCCTTAATGGTTGGCAGATGTCGGGCATCACCACGGTTCAGAGTGGTATCCCCATTCGCCTGAGATTTACAGGTGACATCGCAACCTCAGGACAGGCACAAGCATGGTACGGCTCCGACGCTTTCAATGGTACGAATGCCGGCGCCAGCTTGGGAGCCGTTACTCCCATCTATACTGGTAACCCGCAACTTGGTGGAACGACGTTGGGAGCTAAGTCCTACGATTTATCGAAGCTCAAGATTCCTACATTCCCCAACACTGGACCATCGCAGCCACCGTTCTACATCCGGACGCCTGGCCGCAGCAACTTTGATATTTCGTTCTTCAAGAACTTCAACATCAGCGAGTCTAAGAAGTTTCAATTCCGGACGGGCTTATTCAACGTGTTCAATCAAGCCTATCCGACTCAAATCAACACTACCTCGACTAACTTGACTGGTAGCGATATCTTCCTAACACTCGACACTGTTTGCAACGTAAGAACGAACGTTAATAATGGTGCCGGTAATCCTGCGGTGAGCGTTTGCGACCCGTTAGGTGGCTTCCGTTATACAGACGGTCGAAAGGCAATTAACGGTAACCCAGCTGATCGGAGCGATACGCTCAACAACTTCGGCAAGATCGTAAACAAACACGGACGTCGAATCGTTGAATTCGCGTTTAAGTTTAATTTCTAACGGTCACCCAGCG
>Ga0207689_10002642_pt1 | contig 16589 bp, 18 predicted proteins | sample KBSMisM52_FD_184312 | JGI IMG/M metagenome (GOLD analysis project Ga0207689, IMG submission 184312) | Miscanthus rhizosphere microbial communities from Kellogg Biological Station, Michigan, USA - KBS Miscanthus M5-2 (SPAdes) (version 2) | ecosystem: Host-associated > Plants > Roots >... | reverse complement strand
TTGCATTATTTGGATCCGTGGGTCCTGTTCCGCTTGTAACTGTATGTGGTAAAGTGTCTTTGTTGGTTACTGTAATCTTGTCGCCTTTCTTTACAGTAAGTGTATCTGGATCAAAATTCGGACTTCCCTGCACTGAAGCTCCTTCTAATATTGTCAGAGGTGTTCCTGGTGGACCTGCTGGAACTGATGCTTGAGCTGGTGCTTGAGTAGTAGCATTTTGCCCGGCAGCTGGTTTTTCGGCAGCTTCTGCAGTTTGTGGTTCGACAAAGAGTTTTGCTTTCATTGTAGCGTGTCCAAATCCGCAATATTCTCTGCATTGGATTCGAAATTCACCAGGTTGGTCAAATAGATTCCAGACTACATTTACTCTCCCCGGTACTGCATCCATCAATATTGTATAATCTGGCACATTAAAGTCATGAATGACATCCTTTGAAACTAGTTCAAATTTGTATGGAACTCCTTGTTTTACATGAAGCTGGCCTGTCTCCTTCTTACCATCCTCATGTTCAAAGGTCCAAAACCATTGTTGACCTATTACCTTGATTGTTTCTGCTTCCGCTGGAACATGCTCAACTAATCTTTCGACATTCCAAGATTCGGCCCCTACCCAGGTAAGTAAAGCTATAACAACTCCAACGTAAACCCATTCAATTGTTGCATGTCCCATTTTATACGCCCTCTATTTCTCTTAACCTATTTTTCTTGTGTGATTCTCTAAATCGCCAGCATACATAGACTATTGCACCTTGAACTACAGCTCCGACTACGAAGGCCGCAACCATTAGCCTGTAAAACAATGCCCAAATTTCCACTCTTCTAATAACAAATTGTTCTGATTCTTGTGCAAATACATTGTCAAATGATGAAAGAACTATAACAACGAGGGGCGAAAACAACAAAAGGATTAACCATAGATTTGATTTTGGTGACATCAAATTTTCCTTGTCCGAAATCATTACTCTATCTAATTTAAGGTTTTTGCAAGAATTCAGTCGAATTCATTCTTCGATATATCTATGAAATCCCATTACATTCACTCCTGAAAGTGAAAGTGAATTATTTTCATGTTTTAGGACAGTCATAGACGCGTTTCGGATATGCCAACCATACAGGCTTTCTGGAGGTAGACCCAACATAATGGATATTGCTGCTTTGATTGGATCCAAATGAGTTACAAACAGCAGATTTTTGTCAGGATGGTTTTTCATAGAATCATCCAGTAAACTCTTGATCCTTTTTTTGACCGCTGAAAAACTTTCAATACCATAACTGTCAAGAATTGGATCATCACCACTATAGAATTTCAAAAAGAGATTGCCGTGCTTTTCTATAACGTCATCATAATTCATGCCAACCAAATCACCTAATTCAATTTCATACAACCTTTCGTCGGTTTCATACGCTAAATGGTTAATTTCACAAATTATCTTGGCAGTTTCTACTGCTCTTGTTACCGGACTAACATATACTTTATCGATTTTGAATTTCCTCAAATGTTGGCCGGTGTCATTAACTTGTTGTATTCCACGTTCTGTGAGATGTGATTCTATGTGTCTGCCTACAAGTAGGCGTTTTACATTATTGTCGGCTTCTCCGTGACGTACAAAAACTATAAGTGGCAAAACTAATCAAAATAATATATAAAGTCTTAAATTTGTTTTTGCACTTTCTGTACTTTTATCGTTGATGCGTATCAGTTAAATTCATTAATTTATAGGTGTACAAAAATCAACGAAATTGATTAATCAAATATGAATTATAACCTTAATTAGGATGCTCCGACACTTATGACAGATTAAATGAAAATTTCAATAATTGGTGGCACTGGTGGAATGGGAGAAGGTTTCGCTCTACGATGGGTCGTAAATCACGATATTACTATTGGTTCTCGCGATACTCAAAAAGCTGTTAATTCAGCACAACAGTATATGAAAACTGCATTAGCTTCTTATGGAAATAGTATGAGAGGTACCATCAAGGGCGCTGATTATATTTCTTCGTCAAGAGATTCGGACATATTGATACTATCAATACCCTATGAATCGATTAAATTAACTTGTGATTTTATATCTAAGGAAATAAAAAATGACTGTATAATAGTTTCCCCAATTGTTCCTATGGAAAGAAATGATTCCGGTTTTACATACATCCCATTTGAAAAAAGTGTTAAATCTGCTGCGCATATTTTGGCGGAAAATCTTCCGGGCAAGAAATTAGTTTCGGCATTTCACACAATATCAGAAGTCAAATTGAAGAATATCACAGAAAGTCTTGATTCAGATACGTTTGTTTGCGGTGACGATCAGGATGCAGTTGCAAAACTAAATCAGTTGATAGCTGAAATAAAAGGTTTAAGACCACTTTACCTTGGATCACTATCTCTTAGTTATCAAGCTGAAGTCCTTACCCCAATGTTGTTGAATGCATCCAAAAAGAACAAAATAAAACATCCTGGAATAAAGCTTACTTGAACCCGTTTCCAATTAGGAATCAGGAAGATAAGCACGACAAAAATTGGATGTATGGAATGGGAATAATATTTATCGTGATGGCTACTATTATTGCAATAAGGAATCTCTATCTATATTCAACGGAATTGTCTGTTGGTTTCTATCTTGATAACTACACAAATAATTCGGTGACGAATGAAAAGTTTGTAATAGCAATGTTGGTTGGTGGGGGAATATTACTATATTGGGGTAAATTTAGAAGTAGAAAAAGCTCTAATTATGATGATGCAAGGATGCCAAGTTAACCTAAGAATGATGAAATTATAAGGAATCGATAAATTGATAGAATAACAATTAAGATTTAATTAATTTCTATTGCGAGTGTTAACGAAATCAGTAAGCTTGTCCATTGCTTGTTCAAGTACTTGTTCATCCGGAAGATATACTATCCTAAAATGACCTTTGCCCGATTCCCCGAAACCAGAACCATGTACTGTGAGAATACCGGTTTTGTCCAACAAATCGAGAACAAAATCTTTGTCATCCTTCCAACCATTATGAAGTATTTTTGGAAATGTATAAAATGCGCCATTTGGTAATTTACAAGAAATTCCATCTATCTCGTTAAGTCTTTTGACTACCAAATCCCTTCTTTTCTTTAATTTAGTTACAGTTTGCGCAATGTATTCTTGGGGACCTTCCAGAGCAGCGACAGCTGCTTTTTGTACTGGTAGGTTAGTAGCAATTCGGACTCTAGCAAGTTTAGGAATATTGTTCCTGATATTCTCTAATTTCTGACAATCGCTATTCATGCATATGTATCCACAACGCCATCCGGTCATAAGATAAACTTTTGAAAATCCATTCAGGAGGATCACAGGAGCGTCTTTCGCAACTTTACCAATACCGGTAAACTCCTTATCAAATACCAATCGATCGTAAATTTCATCGCATATTATGTAGATATCATGTTCGTTAGCCACGTCAATTAGCTGTTTAAGGCTCTTACTATCAAACACCTCACCGGTAGGATTATTAGGATTGATAACACATAACGCTCTGGTCTTTGGTGTAATCTTTGATTTAATATCGTCGAGATCTGGTTTTCCATCTTCTGTAATTTTAAATTCTATGGGCTTGCCACCGTAAAATTTTACATATGAGGCGTACGGCGGATAGTATGGTCCTGGCATCAGAATCTCTGAATTTGGTTCCACTATTGATGCGGTTACCATGTCGAGTCCTTCAGAAATACCATTAGTGACAAGAACATCTTCAACACTGATGGATAATCCTTTTTGCGATTCTTTCTTTACTATGGCCTGTCTTAATTCTAAAATGCCTTCAGAATCTGCATAATAATTAAAATTGCTATTGACAGCATCAATCAATGCCTGTTTTATATGGTCTGGTGTGGGAAAATCGTATTTTACTGGATCGCCGATATTCAGATAGATTATTTTTTTTCCAGCTTTTTCATATTGCTTTGCATGTAGTGTTATATCCCTGATAGCATATTCTACATTGGATATTCTGTTGGATACCTTCAATTAATTACAACTACTGAGAAATATTTGAGATAATAAATTGATTGTTATTCAATGATTTCCTGTATTATTCTATATATTGAATATTAATTAGCTCAATTGATATAGAAGCTTGAATCTAATTTTAAAAGTTAGCAACACAAATTTTAAAAGTTTGCAACACAGGGTCCGTAGCGTAGCCAGGATATCGCGGTGGTCTTCGGAACCACAGATCGAGGGATCGAAGCCCTCCGGGCCCGTTAGATATTTGGTTTTTTTAATTTCATTTACTATTTACCATTGATATACTGCAACCTTATCAAGAAATTTTATTTCCAGGCTTGATCCCGCAGGCACTTGCAATCAATGGTCACAGTAAAATTTACTTGATTGAAAAACTTGTTTCAGCTGTGTTAATACCTGAATTTACTGATGCAGAATAATTTCCCGATGGAGCCTGGCTTCCGTCGATACCTACTTGATCCCATTGAAGGGATTTAGAATCACCAGGACCGAGAATCGTTATCACTTGCGAAGACAGAATTGGATATAGTTCGTTTGATGCCAAGTTTCTTATCATAAGCCCCAGCGCAGAGTTTGGAAATGTCAACTGTTCTGATCCCATGTTCTTTATCGAAATGCCAACCAATTCTCCAGGATTGTAACTTTGCTTGTCGGTTGTTATATTTATTATATCACCTATTGAATTCTTAATTTCTCCATTAACTAATGTATTGTTAGCGAAGGCGGTTCCGTTTTGAACGTTGTTTGAATCATTCACTATTGAACCAGGACCGTCGATTGAACCTTGTCCATTTTCAATTTTTCCCGATGGGACGTTCAAAGTCATATTATGGGCATCGCTTTGATTTTCATTCTGCCTATTACATTCAGATTCAAGTGGACAAATTTGTCCACCTTCAGACAATGCATTTTCCTCAGATGCAAATATTTTGAAGTCAATTAGTTGAATCGATGATAAAACAATAACCAACACTAACGAATAACTGAGTAAAATGGTAAAGCAGCCACCACCTAACATTCTTTCATTATTGTGATTGATCATGATAAATTGTAGTAAACATCATTTTTAATCGTTGCTTCAATTCAAAGCGGCTTTTTGACATTTCTAAAATGTGTTAATTTTCCTTAATTTTATAAAGTTTATAACAAATGGAGTCCATAATCTTTTTGTTATGACTCAGCATGTTGCAAAGATAATCGAAATAATAGGAAGCTCAGATAAGGGATGGGAAGATGCCGCACAAGTCGCAGTGGATGAAGCAAAAAAGACGCTGCATGGAATTCATGGTATTGAAGTTGTTGATATGACTGCGAATGTGGATCCTGGAACAGGAAAAATATCAAAGTATCGAACCTGTGTAAAGATATCGTTTGCTATTGATAGTTCTCCCTAGATATCGTGGAATATGTATCTGAACAAAGAGCACTAAAATGAAAGTATAAACTCAAAAATACTTGCTATTATCGTACATGGTTATATTACAAAAAAGTAAAAAAAATTGTGTTGTTATTTTTTCGATTTCTTGCTCTCGTCAAGATTATCGGCTCCCTTCTCATTGACGGTAAATCTTACTTCACTATATGGATGATATGGAGAGTCAATCATTTTCGCTACTCTATTTTCACCGGATTTTCTAAGGTAGACTCTATAAGTTGAAGCATGGCCAATTACATTTCCACCTGTAGGTCTTGTTGGGTCACCAAAGAATGTGTCTGGAGCAGATTGCACTTGGTTTGTAACAATTATTGCAATGTTATAAATTTCTGATATTCTAAGAAGTTTATGCATAATAGAATTAAGTCTTTGTTGTCTATCGGCAAGTGTTCCTCTACCAGAGAATTCTGCTCTATGTAACGAGATTATACTATCGACAATTACTAATTTTGCTTTGTAGTCATCTATATATTTGCCAAGATTTTTAACGATTAACTCTAGATGTGCGCTATTGTAGACTTTACATACGGCTACATTTTGCAATGCTTGTACTGGATCTATATTTCTATTACTAGAAATTTGCTCCAGTCTTTCAGGTCTAAATGTTCCTTCAGTATCAATGTAAATAACGCCGCTATTTAATCCGCCCAATTCAGTAGGTTGTCCAGCAGTGATACACATAGTATGACATATCTGAGACTTACCGGAACCAAATTCGCCATAAAGTTCAGTAACTGCCTGTGTTTCGATACCACCAAGGAATAGGTCATCAAGCATACTTGAGCCAGTAGAACATCGTAACAAGGATCTTCTTTTCTTTAGTGCAGTATCAGCAGTAATGAATTCTTTATTGAGAACATCTGATTCTCTTAGGAGTTTTTGGGCTGCCATAATAAATGAAGCTGCACTCTCTTTGGATGCATTAATATCTACAGCTAGATCTTCAACTCCGGCTACAGCAAGATCCATTACGGAAAAAATTCCTGCTTCTCTCAGTTTTTTAGCAGTTGTAGGACCTACCCCTTCAATATCCTGAATTTCAAGGTTAGTTAGATCGGTAATCGGAGATTGTTCTGATAATGTACTTAAAGACGCATCACTATTCATAAGTGTACTTTCATTATCTTCGGTTACTGGTTGTTCTGTTTCGTTTACAATATTTTCAGCATAATCATTAGAAATATTTTCAGTAATGTCTTCTTTTTCTTCTTGCAAGTGAGAATTTGAAGTCGATTTTTTGGTTCTCATTCTATACATCATGCAACGAATTACATTTAAGGCTTGACGCACTAATAGGAGGGTGGGTGGGTGGTACGCCCCCCACAAAATCAATCTAGCTTGGACTAAAATTGTAGATTGTATTGGGTTTCAAGCACTCTAATGAAAAATTATTAAGGCGAGATATCTATATCTACTCATTATCGCTACAACAGGTAAAATTGTAATTGTTCCCAACTGAGCTACTAAGAGTGCAGGTTTCAAGCAAAAGGAATCAGATAAAGCCAGTTTTTATCTACTTTGAAAAAGATAACCAACCAACCTTACCATCAATGATTATCAAAATGTACGAAGATATGGCAGACAGGAAATTATCAAAGTCAAATCTAGATCAAAATCTTTTAGAACTAGAAGGGAAAAACCCAGACTATAAACTAGTTAGGGCAATATGTCATCTTTTAGAACAGAGATGCGAATATGTATCTCACGAAAGTCAATTTTCTAATGCAAGGAACAATGGTACAATGAATCCCATACTTCTGAGAAGGCAAATATTTGAAATATCTTCGCTGTTGGGTTATCCTGTAACAGGGAATGAAAGAAAGAATATCATTCAAAAAATTGCTTCAAAAAACAATCTATCTGTAAATGATGTGGAAATCGCAATGTGGAGTGACCTTGAGAAAAATAAATATTTGAAATCTTTCGATTCATTGACTTCATTACAATTGGTTGCGTGGTACAATATTTCGGCTCTTCAAACACTTTTGCTAAATAGTGTAAAAATGGAATTCAGTATCTATGGTGGTTTCAATTGGAAGAAAATCTTGCGCAAAACAAAACAACTTGGATTAATGTACTCTTTGTACAGTGAATCCAAGTACGAATCACAATCAAATGCACATATAAAAAAGAACGAAATATTACCAGACAACAACGAACAAAATAAAGTTATATGCACAGTAAATGGTCCACTTAGCATTGTAAGATTGACCGATAGATACGGAATGGCAATTGCCAGATTAATTCCGTCAATAATCTTTAGTGAAATTTGGTCCATTAAGGCAACAATACTAAGGAAATCTATATCTGGTTCGAAAAAGACCTATGATTTTGAGCTCTCAAGTACAGACAAGGACATACCTCTATTTGATGCGTCAACTTTTCACCTTCAATCAGACCAAAAATCACCGTCAGAATTATCATCTAACAATGACAGTATGGACTACTTTGATAGCAGTGTTGAAAAAAAATTTATGGATAAATTTCTCAAGTTTTCCACTGGATGGAGCCTGTTCAGGGAACCGGATCCATTGATTCTATCGAACGGTAAAGCATTCATACCTGATTTTGTGTTTGAAAAATATGGCGTCAAAGTTTATTTAGAGATAATAGGTTTCTGGACTGAGGACTACTTAAAAAGGAAATTAGAAAAGATAAAAGACTTGACCAAATCTGAAACTGGAGCGTCGACCGGTCCTGATTTGTTGATTGTTGCAAATATGGATAATTGTATTTCTGAAAACGGAAAAAAAATTCCTATCGATTCTGTTTTTTCTAAATTTGTGAATAAAAAACGATTGATTTTTTACAAAAAAGACGAAATTCCATTTGGTCCAATAATCAGCTATCTTAAAGATATAGATAGCAAATTCATTGATGAGATATCGGTCAATTTTCGTGATAAGATTGCCGTAGAAATGGATAAAGCAATTCAGGACGTGCAGAGTAATAGCGTTATCTCTCTTGGTGAAATTTCAGATAGGTACAAGATTCCAATAGAATCAGTGGTAAAGATCATTAGAAACCTTCAATTAAATACTAACAATTCGGAAGAAATGGTGATAGATAAACTAAGGGAATTTTTAATAGTTGGCAATTATTTGATTTCCAATAATAAGATTAGGGATTTGTTACCAGAAGTTGATAAAATAAATAAACTCCACGATGCGATTAGATTGTTGTATCAAAATCAAATACCTGAAGAATGCATTACCTTACTTATTACAAAAATGGGTTATGAAATAATTTGGAACGGTATTGATTCAAATAATGCGCAGATTCACCGGCATAAGATGAACACCTAACAGAATCGCTTGAAATTAGCAACACTGAAAGTGAATCTTGTTAAAAAGAGAAATAGTATATATGTAAATGATGTAATACAAAAATTGAGACTGAAAGAGGACGTGTGGCTTAAAAATATCAAAGGAAATTGGAGAGATTCATCATGCCCGTGTGGAAGTAACTTCCATTTTAATGGAAATATCGATGAATTATTTTCCTGGGAACGTATACATCTGAGACACATGACATCTGATCCTGAAAATCATGCGATGCTGTCGCTTTATCCAACGGATATGGTTATTTTTTATCATTCTACGAGCGGATATATAGTCGAGATTAGAAAACATAAAGCTCATGAGATCAAGGATTTGAAAAATGCTTGTCTTTATGGAAATGTCAAGCTTGCAGGAGTATGACGTGTAATCTGGTACCGACATCATTTGTTTAATTTGAAATTACGTATATATAGGAATTATTTTACACTCCCATCTAATTAGACGACTTGCATAAAGCAAATATCAGTTAAAGTATGAATATGAGCTATGAATCTACCAACAGGTTGGACACTCGAATCCTCACGGAAAATATACTCTAATAAATATATCGAACTCTATGAGGACGTACTAGACATTAAGAACAAAAAGAAGATCTATACAAGAGCAATAAGAAAAGACTATTCTACTATAGTACCATTTATCTCAGACAATGAGATTCTCGTAATCAAAAGCTACAGACACTTGGTCAATTCATATCAAATTGAAGCTCCTTCTGGCTATATTGACCCAGGCGAAACACCATTAGAGGCAGCGATGAGAGAACTAAAAGAGGAAACAGGCTATAGAGCAAATAATATTATCGACCTAGGTTCATACACATTGGATTATACTATGTTTGAACAGAAAGGAAATTTGTTTGTGGGTTACGATTTGGTTAATGAAAGGAAACAGAATTTGGGTATGATGGAGATAATAGAGACAGAAATTCTACCAATTGATGAAATTAAAAAGTTACTATTTGATGGAAAAATATTAAATGCTTCTTCAATTGTTGCTTTTTACAAATCATTGGACTTTCATTTAAATTACAAAAATAAGAAATGAAATGGTGATGTAATTGAATTGAGTATTAAAAATCATGATAATTGTTGCGTTTGTGAATTGACTAGTAAAGGATGAAAAGTAACTTGCATGATGAGTACGATGTATTGATTATTGGTGGTGGTATATTGGGCTGTTCCATTGCATATTTCCTTTCCATCATGACAAATTCTTCGATCATGTTAATGGAAAAAGAAAAGAATGTTGGTATTCATACAAGCAGTAGGAATACTGGAAAAGTGCACGCGCCTCTTTACTATGATCCAGAAAAAAAATCATCCACTGCAGCTTACACAATAAGGGGATATGAATTGATAAAGCAATTTTGCTTGTTTCATAATTTACCGTTTAAAGAAGACGGAGTTATTGAAGTTGCAACAGATGATAGTGAAATAGACGTCTTGATCAAACATGTTGAATGGGCACGCAGGAACGGATTGAAAAAAGAGGATATAAAATTTCTAAGTAAAAGTGAAATGCTTGAGATGGAGCCTAACGTAAAGTGCGAATCTGGACTCGTGTGTTTCCAGGACGCCTCAACTGATTATGGCCTGATAAACCAAAAACTAAAGGAAGATGCAGTCAAATTTGGTTGCAATACATCATTTGAAAATAAATTCAGGGCAGCTCGTTCCAATACAAATACTGGAGCAAAGAGAAAAATGACAATAATTGGAACTGCTAAAAACATAACTTCAGATTATGTAATAAATGCAGCTGGGGGTAATTCGCTTGATATTGCGCATAGCCTCAATCTAGCCATGGACTTTACTGATCTACATTTTAGAGGAGAATATTTGATAGCGCCATCAAAATATAGTAACCTTACCAACAGAAGTATCTATTCAGTGCCACGATATACTGACTATCCTTTTTTGGATCCCCACTGGATCAGGAGAACTGATGGAAGATGTGAAATAGGACCAAACGCTGTTCCTGTATTTAGTCCGTATGCATATAACTTGGCTGATAACCTGAAAAATGTAGTTCCAAAACTTTTTGAATCCTCTAAATTAGGAGTTATGAAATTATTTCTAAATAAAGATTTTATACGATTGGCATCTAATGAATTATCTAGTTCTTTATCCAAAACAAAAATGATAAACAGAGTAAGGAGATTTTTGCCCTCGTTGAATTCATCTGATTTTAAACAAAGAGGCAGAGCTGGTATTAGATCATTGTTAATAGATAAAAAAGGAAACTTTGCACCTGAGAGTTTGCTTGTGGAAAATGATTCTTCATTGCATATATTAAATTACAATTCGCCTGGTGCTACTGGAGCAATGCCTTTTGCAGCAAATATTGTAAAACAATTGATTCAAAAAAATATTGTAAATCCAACTTCAAGAAAAGTTGATTCTCCATTAACAGACGAAGTATAGAATTTTGGTTGTTTTTTCAGAAATTTTATGATATCTAATAGATAATCTGCACCAAATATTATATTATAGTATATTAAGGGAATTTTGGAAAGAACTATTCAGGGGTTGTCGTCTAGCTTGGTATGATGCCAGCCTCGGGCGCTGGAGGTCGTCGGTTCAAATCCGACCAGCCCCATGTCAATCTTGTCCCTTTATTTAGTCCCTTTTGTAATAATATTTGAAATTATATACAGTAGTAGGAAGAACAAATCAAAGACTTCCAACAAAAATGTAGTTCATCTTTTTAGTTGTCTTATAAAAAAATTCACCGCTTCGGGTCATTATGTCAAATCTCAAATTGTTATAACGATAATTGCAAATTAACTAAAATAAATATGATCAAAAATTTAGAATGGTTAATAATTAATTTCAAATGACTCTAACATTTTGTGAAAGATAGGAAGATATGCAGGATTAGCATCGATAGTCATTGCAAAATTAAGAACATATACAAACAAATGCTTAATGCTATACAGACTAGCTTATTGATTCATGTTTGGTCTTAATATCTTGCAAAAAATAATTCACAAACAACCAGACGAATCGTTTATTTCAACTTTTTCCCAGTTCGTTTTGATAATTTTAAAAGCCTTCTAGTTTGCTCTATACCAGTAACAGGTAAATGTTTAGAATCAATGAGTCCAATTTGCACTAATAGTGTCGCTTGATCCCAATAGATGTGTTCGTGTAATATCTTATTTCCCTGAAACTTCATAACTACTACATGTGGAATTTCGACATGTTTCCCAGTGGGAGGAATTCCAGGTAACATGGATCTTATTTCTTTATCATGAGTAAAGCTCAAGATAAGCTCATCTACAACCTGATCCTCACCAACCGTTCTTGAAATGTGGGTAATCTTCGTGTCATCGGGCATTTTGCCAACAAAATCTTTCTTATAAAAATTAAATACGTTATCATAACCAATTCCTCCTGTTAATACTGGTACGTGATGTACTATGGGCTCCTTTACCATTGTCTTCATAGTTGCCTCCACATCATGATCAATGAATTCATGTTTTACATGTTTATCAAAAATCTCACCCAAGTTTTTACGTTTTTTCTGATTTTGTTTACTCATTTTACCAGCTAACTCCTTACGCTAAACAGCTTTGACAAACTGATTAATTTCCTTTACCCTTAATGACGGTTTTAAATAGAGTATAAAAATGTGTCAAATATGATTCACATCGACCAGCTTTACATTCAAAGTCCCATTTCTGTGCAACATATTGGAATTTTTAATCAAAAATTATTTCATTTGGTTTTTCGTTTCTTTTAATAGGTATCATTAGAGAAATTATTTTCATTTTCATGACAATATTACCATAACCTCAATATTGTCAAAGTTGATATTCTCCCCAAAATCACAGCGCCTAATGAGAGTCCTACATTTCCTAAAATGTTCAATCCAAATAATGAAAACTGTTTGGTATCAAGAAAGTTAACGGTCTCCAAAGCAAATGAGGACATTGTTGTGAAAGAACCACAAAAGCCAATCGCAAAGAGTAGTGAATATTTCGTATCTAGATTCAAGAAAACGGATAAAATTGAGAAAGCTCCAAGAATAAAGCTTCCGATAACATTTATCACTAGAATGTTAACAGGTAACGTTCCAATTAGAATAGTTGATGAAACTAATTTGTATCTAAGAAACGCACCTGCCAATGCCCCTGCTCCTAACAATATAAATTCAAGTCCTTTCATTTCTCAATTCACCTACCAAATTTCAATTCTACTGGTAGGCATTATCAGCTTTCTAGAAGCGGTTTTGGTTATGCCAAGGCTAATGCCATAGCCTAAATACATACGAGGAAATTTACTATTTAAAGTTGTTGAATGAATTTTGAATTTTTATGAAACAAAAGTAATTTCATTTACCAATTCAATTACAATTGGTTCCAATGAATATATCTAATCCTAATCCTAAAATTAGAACTATTTACCATTTTCATCAAGATTAATCTATTAGATCGGTTTACTTAATTTCTATTAGTTTCCCTTTTGACACTAAGTGTCAGCAGGTCAACTTTACAACTTAAATATTTTCTTTAGTAAACAATATAGTTCATGAAAGGATTAAAGGAAAAAATTCGGCAAACATACTCGAAAATCGCCATAGACGGCAACAACGAAAATTGCTGTATGCCCGGCAGTGTTTGCTGTAACACAGATAGTTCTTCAATTCAAGCACTACTGACTGTGGGTTATGATAAAAAGGACTTGGAATCATTACCTCATACATCTATACTCGGCGTCGGTTGTGGAGCTCCATTAAAATTTGCCGATCTGAAGGAAGGTGAAACCGTAGTCGATTTAGGATCGGGTGCTGGTATTGATGCTTTTTTAGCTTCTAGACAGGTATTGGATGTTGGAAAGGTCATCGGAATAGACTTTACAGAGGATATGTTAAAGAAAGCTGCAACTGCTGCTAAAGAAAATGGTTATACAAATGTTGAATTTAGAAAGGGCGATATTGAGAATAAAATCCCTATTGAGGATCACTCGGTGGAAGTTGTGATAAGCAATTGTGTAATTAATCTCACCTGTGATAAAGTAAAAACATTCAAAGAAGTTTATAGAATTTTGAAAGGAGGGGAAGAAGGAAGAATCGCTATATCTGATTTAATCACTGATAAGGAAGTTCGCGGCGATGATGTGAACCCCGATAAATGGTGTAGCTGCATAGACGGAGCATTAACAAAGCAAAATTATATCAACAGTATTAAAGAAGCAGGATTTCAAAATGTAAAAATTCTGAGTGAACAAGTTTACATGAACGAAACAAAGACCAATGGTAGAAAAATAACAAGTATAGTAGTTGGGGCAGTAACAGGGATTTGAAATTCTCTCTCATAAAATCTCAACCCGAAGAATCTACGCAGAAAATTCTTTTTGTATGTGTAGAAAATGCAGGTAGGAGTCAGATGGCAGAGGGATTTTTCAACTTATATGCTCCTAGTCAATACCGCGCAATAAGTGCCGGAATAAAACCAGCATCGGATATCAATCCTATTGTAATCGAGCTTATGAGAGAAATTGGAATTGACATCAGCAACCAAAAGTCTAAAGAGATTACAGAAGATATGATACGTGATTCATACAAAACAGTAAACATGGGTTGCATGAATAAAGACTCTTGTCCAACTCTCTTTTTACCAAATATTTTGGATTGGAATCTGGAAGACCCTAAAGACAAATCCATAGAAAAGGTGAGAGAAATAAGAGACGAAATAAACCGAAGAGTGCGTGAATTTATTGCAAATCTCAAGACTTACTAATAGATTAACACCCACTCAAAAGAAATTCTTGGCTGAAGTTATTGGAACATTCATAGTTGTAGTTTTAGCGACCGGTTCGATTGTAATTGATGTTAAGCTTGGTAGAACATTGGGCATTCCATTCATTGCATTTGCACCCTTTGTTGGAGTTGCTATGGCAGTTTATCTTTTTGGCAAGATTTCAATGGCCCACTTCAATCCAGCCGTAACAATTGGCTATCTGATAACCAGACACTTGCGCAAAGAACTATTATTTTATTATTTGACAGCTGAGATTACTGGTTCTCTTCTGGCAAGTCTATTTGTAAAATATTTCATAGGGGCCGAAGCTAACTTGGGTGCTAATGCTCCAAATTATAATTTTCCACTCCCCATTGTTTTTGGTATAGAGGTTCTAACTTCAGCACTATTAATGGCTGTTATCTTTGCAGTTGTTTTCACAAAAGGACTACGAGGATTTAGCGGAATAGCTATAGGTGGGATCGTCGGTTTGGATATTTACTTCTTCGCCTCTATATCTGGAGCTTCAATGAATCCTGCAAGGTCGCTGGCTCCTGCATTGTTGTCAGGTTCGGTTGGTGATTTATGGTTATACTGGTCTGCCACATTTATTGGAACATTAATTGTTGCACTATTATTACGAAACAAATTTCATGAACAATTCCAAAAAATTAATTAGAATTTGTTTTTTACTTTTTGGACTGTTTATGATGGCTAAATATTATTCTTCCTTATTTTGATATGGTCAATAGAGTTTTCGAACATCAACCCATGTATTGTAAGTTATTAAATCGATTGCAAAGATCATTATCATGTACGCGGTTGATGCAATATTCATCTATCGATGTGTTTCCACTGCGAAGATCTGCTAAGGATTGGTTCCAAAGAGCATTAAAGTTCTCAATTTTATAAGCTTGGTTACTATATTGAATTTGTGTGTAAAGTAAAAATACGCCCAATACGATTGCTCCTATAATTAATAATATTACTATGGGTCTACCCAGTAGTATGCCAGCAAAGGATTTTCTTTTGTCAATTATCTCTGGATTATTAAAATCTCTATTCAACGTTGTAGGTTCATTTTTTGCTTTATTTTGTGGTATATTGAAATTGCTGGATTTGTCATCATGGCCAATCATTTCTGGTGCTTCTCGTAGTTTTTCCGCCGGTCCAGTACTTTCCAGATCTTCGTTCGACCCAAGGTCTCTCTGATTCTTCTGCTCCTCTTCGAAATCCTTTTCGTCGTTTGCCATTATTATTATTTGAACAACAAATATTAAGAATATGTCAAGGTTTTTGTGACCTTTTGCCAATTTACCGGAGTTTTGGCATCTGCATTTAACGTACGGACGGAATTACATAGAATTATGGCAGATTAGATATGAGATAGAGCTTTCCTTACTGATGACTATGATTTGCGTAAAATTGTTTGAGAAGAGATAGAAAATTAAGTAAGCGTGAAAAAGCTCTAAATTTCAAAATAGCACCATTAGAAAATAAAATAAAAAATTGATATTATATGATACTTATAAGGGATAACTCGATGTCTTCACTGTTCCGCAATTGTTTTAGAAACAAGATTTTATTTTTCAACTTGTGGCTGCGCAGAATTCAGTTTTTTGTAATGTCTATATGCATCTACAATTTGCCAAATCCAATATACGCCGCCTATCAGCCAGGTCCACGGATAGGGAATAAATAATGAAACGATAATCCAGATTGCAATACTTACCACTAGAATAATTATTCCTCGTTTTACAAATCCCAAATAGATATGACCGACGCCCGAAACTAATACAGCAAGAAGAATAGTTATTCCAAGACTTTTAGACAATTTTTATACTAAGACGAGGCTTGTTAATAGGTCTTTCGTGTCGAGCGTTTCTTAAAGTAGGTAATGTCATTCGTGTAAATAGTTATGAGTCGTAGGATATTACTAAGCAATAATGAAGGATGGGAGGCTTCATTTAATCTCTTGTTTTCCTTCAGCTCCATCGTATGATAATGAATAATAATAGCCTATTCTATAATTCAGAACAATATAGGAAAATCAGGAAAATGAAATTA
>Ga0207689_10002641_pt1 | contig 16592 bp, 12 predicted proteins | sample KBSMisM52_FD_184312 | JGI IMG/M metagenome (GOLD analysis project Ga0207689, IMG submission 184312) | Miscanthus rhizosphere microbial communities from Kellogg Biological Station, Michigan, USA - KBS Miscanthus M5-2 (SPAdes) (version 2) | ecosystem: Host-associated > Plants > Roots >... | reverse complement strand
CACACCGAAGATGCCCTCGAGCGTCATGTAGGTCGTGCCGACGATACGCGCGACGTCATAGCCGCGGTGGGCGACCATCCCGAGACCAATCAACTCGAGCAACGGCCCATAGAACGTGTAGACGAGGAAGCCGATTGCCGTGAATGGAAGAATCCATCCAGCGCTCCGGCGTGTGGCCTCGAGCACGAGCACGATGAGGATCGCTCCCAATGCTTTGTCGGCAACGGACGGATCGGCCGCGTGGTAGATGAAGTCGTCGAACGTCACTAGCGGCCAGAGCAGCGCCGCAATCGCCAGGCCTGCGAGGATCCAATCGGCCCACGACACTCGCGCACGATCGCGTGGGCTGTCGGTGGCTGGATACACAAGGAACGTCAGCACGAGGATCGCCAGCAGGAAGCTGGTCCGATAGACCAGCGGCTGCACGATACCCACGACCCAATAGAGTGAATAGAGCGAGAGCGCGATGGCGAGCACTCGCGCCAAAGCGAATGGCCAACCTGCAAGGTCACGAGTCGGCGACTCGCTCTCGGTCGTGGCGATCGAAACGGAAAGTTCGGCCGGAATGGTTACTGCTTCCACACCGCACGCTCACGGTAGTACCGGATCGCGCCGGGATGGTATGGCGCCGGCGAGCCGGCGATCGCGGTTTCGAGCGTAAGGTTGGCTCCCTCCGGGTGGACTGCAGAGAGGTCTCGCTGCTTCTCAAACAGCACTCGGGTCAGGTCGTATGCCAGGTCGTCGCTCATGCGTTCGTCCACGACCAGCAGGTTGGCGACGGCTGCTACCGCAACGTCCGACGCCAAACCAGCATAGGTACCACCTGGTATCACCAGGCTGAAATAGAGCGACGTCCCGTAAGTCGCCTGCAGCGCCGGCACCAGATCGTCGCTGGGCAGGAGCTTCGGGCGAATTCCAATGGTGTTGGTGAGATCGAGAAGCGAGGCAGTTGGAATGCCGCCGATCCAGAAGAACGCGTCGATCTTGCCGTCTTTGAGCGCATCAACCGACGCGTTGACGCTGAGCCCCTGTCGGCGGAGGTCCTTGTCCGCGTCGAGACCGACGGCCTTCAGCAGCCGGAGCGCCATCACTTCCGTGCCGCTTCCTGGCGAGCCGGTTGATACCACTTTTCCTCGCAGATCCGTCAGGCGATCGATGTTCTTGCCTTCGAGCGTCGCGATCTGCGTGTAGCTCGGATAGAGCACCGCGAGCGTCCGCGCTCTCACCGGGCTTTTGGTAAACGCTCCTCGTCCACGCAGCGCATCGTCGAGCGTGTCGCCGAAGGTGAACGCAATGTCGGCCTTACCCTGCTGAATCAGCTTCAGGTTGTCGACCGATGCCGCCGTGACTTCAGCCGTAGCATCCACGCGGCGGAGTGATTGACTGATGATCCTCGCGATGGCCCCGCCGTACGGGTAATAGACGCCGCCTGTGTTACCAGTGGCGATAGAGAGGCGGGTGGTGCCGCCATGGCGGCGAGCAAACTCGCGCGGATCGAAGCCGAGAACAGGGAGCGCCACTAGAACGATGGCGACCACGGCAAAGAGGACAGCCGGAGCGCGCGACGTCATGTGAGTGGTGCGCCATTCGATCTAGAAAGTGGAAGGCAGGGTTGGTGTCACCGGACTCTCCAGCCGTACAACACCGCGCAATGTGGGACTGAGCATCTCGTCCCAGCTCTGCTCGCCCCACAGCACCTCTTTCTCCGGGCTCGGGTTGTATCTGTTTTTCGTCGAGTTGTCCCACGTCGCATCGACACGAATCGTCGTCCCAGCAGGCAGCCTCACTCGCTTTGCATACTGATAGACGATCTGCCAATTGAAGTCGTAGTGCGGGACGTTGAGCAGTTCTTCCTCGCGGCCATCGGGAAACACCGCGGTGTATCGAATCGACCGACCGCGTACGTGCATGTGCGGCTGAATGCTGAACAACTCCATATCCTGGCGAATCGGGAAAATCTGTGTCAGGCGGAAATTGTCATCGTACGCCGGTATGTTTGGCACCGTCTGGGTGCCGGGTGGCAGGATGTCCTGTGTGACCTGCGCTGAATACCGCCCTGCGAGTTCACGGCCATTGAAGATGAACGTTTCGCTTCCCACGCCGACGCCCGGTCCGGTAGCGGAGTACTTGACCGGATTTCGCTGCAGCCAAAGGCCAACTCGGCTCTTGTCCGTCGTTGCGCGCCCGTTCACCTGATAGTGGATGTTGAAAACCAGATGCGTGCCAGAGATGCGCTCACCGATCTCAGGCCCGAAGCTGTTGGCGACGTCCACACCCGGCTCCCACGCAGCTGAAAAACTGCCAAATCCGCCGGGGATATTTCCCACCGCGCCAGTACGCTGGCGTCTGGCTCCATCGCCGCTTGGTAACGTCAGGCGACCTTCGTCATCGATCGTCGCATCCGCCGGCAACGTCGTCGATGTGACCACGATGTGATGAACCACCCCGCGCTGGCCAGGTAGGACTTGCGCGCCTTCCACCCAGACATCGCCTTGGAACGGCAGCTTCACATAGACGTTCTGCCACGGGGTCTCGCCATCAGCCGGGACTTTCAGTTCTGGAGCTTCAATGATCAAGTCGGGCGGTCGTCCGCTCGGATGATTCCAGCCCGCGGCGAACTGTGGCGGCGGCGGTAAGCTGCTGTCGTCGCCGCGCGGAGCACCCGCATCGACCCACGCGGCGATGGTATCGATCTCCGCCTGTGTCAGACGCCGATCGTTATGCCACTTGCCGGCCTCCCCCTCTGCGTGCCACGGAGGCATCTGGCGGGAGACGACCTTGGCCTTGATGGCTCGAACCCACGGCCGCACTTCGGTGTACGACATGAGCGACATCGGCGCGACTTCGCCTGGTCTGTGACACGTCGCACAGCGTGAGTACATGATCGGAGCGATATCCTTCGTGAAGGAAGGCGTCGTCGTCTGCGCTACCGCCGCTGCTGGGAACAACACCACGGCGAGCATCCAACCGACCTGGACGTGGAATCGCGTCATGTACACTTCTCCTCGTTCAAGACCTGCCACAAGCGGGTCGAGCACGCGTCAAGTGTCCGGTCCACACCCATTGCAGTCAAGCGTCGAAGGGTCAGCTTGGGACCAAACGGACCTCGCTGTGACAAAGCGCCCGGCCCTGTTCGAGACGCGTACTCCTGGCCACGCCTAGTTTGAAAATGCGGCGATACCCGTCTGCGCGCGACCGAGGATCAGCGCATGGATGTCATGCGTGCCTTCGTAGGTGTTCACGACCTCGAGATTGACGAGATGACGGATGACACCAAACTCGTCGATGATGCCATTGCCGCCGAGCATGTCGCGAGCGACGCGTGCGATGTCGAGCGCCTTGCCCGCTGAATTGCGCTTCAGCATCGACGTGATCTCCGGCGGCACGGTTCCTTCATCTTTCATCCGTCCAAGCCGCAAGCAGGCCTGCAGGCCGAGAGTGATCTCGGTCTGCATGTCGGCCAGCTTCTTCTGAATCAGCTGATTCGCAGCGAGCGGCCGTCCGAACTGCGTGCGCTCCATCACGTAGGCACGGGCGCGGTGCCAGCAGTCTTCCGCCGCTCCGAGTGCGCCCCATGCGATGCCGTAGCGGGCACTGTTCAAACACGTGAATGGACCTTTCAGCCCGCGCACGTCGGGAAACGCGTTCTCGTCGGGACAGAACGCGTTGTCCATCACGATCTCGCCCGTAATGCTCGTACGTAGGCCCACCTTGCCGTGAATCGGAGGAGCGCTCAGGCCGGTCGAACCTTTCTCGAGTAAGAAGCCACGAATGTCGCCAGCGTCGTCCTTCGCCCACACCATGAAAATGTCAGCGATTGGACTATTCGTGATCCACGATTTTGTTCCCGTCAGAACATATCCGCCGGCGACTCGCTTCGCGCGCGACATCATGCCGCCAGGATCCGAACCGTGATTCGGCTCCGTCAAGCCGAAGCAGCCGATCCACTCGCCGGTCGCGAGCCTCGGAATGAACTTCTGCTTTTGTGCGAGCGTCCCGAACTCGACGATGGGTGTGATGACGAGAGAGGCCTGCACGCTCATCATCGAGCGATAGCCGGAATCGACCCGCTCGACCTCACGCGCCACGAGGCCGTAGCTCACATAGCCGAGCCCCGCCCCGCCGTACTCCTGAGGAGTCGTGATGGCGAGCATGTCCAGTTCACCGAGCTCCCGGTATATCGTTGCCGCGTCGGCGCGCTCGCTGCGAAACGCTTCGAGCACTCGCGGCGCAAGCTTCTCCTGACAGTAGGCACGCGCCGTGTCGCGCACCATTCGCTCGTCATCCGTGAGCTGCTGCTCGAGGAGGAGCGGGTCGCGCCAATTGAATCGAGTGTCAGCAAGCGTGTGCATGGAGGAATGGTAGTCCGGCCGACGCTTCGCACCAGGTGTGTCGTGCGGGACAATACCCGCGCGCGCATGGCGTGGTGACGAGGCGGACAATCGGGGGATAAAGCGGCCGTCGTCGGTGGCACGCCGGGCTACACTGCGTGCCCAGAGATGTCGAACGACATCACAATCAGGAGAGCCATAAGAATGCTTTCGCCTCAGGCCGTTCGCGCGGGAGTGCTCGTATTTGCCAGCGTCGTTGTTGCCGGGACAGCTGCGGCGCAGACGGCGCGCACGCCTTGGGGTGATCCTGATCTACAGGGCAACTACACCAACAAGTACGAGACGAGCACGCCGTTCGAGCGACCGAAGGAGTTCGAGGGGCGTCGCATGGCCGACATCACGGCAGAGGAACAGGCCGCGGTCGCGCGGAAACGGCAGGAGGAGACTCTGGCCCGCGCCAAGTTCTTCGGCGGCGATCCGGAAGGGCTGATCGGCAACGCGGCCGAATTCCGCGACATCTACGAAATTTCCAAAGGCAGCCGGCCGTGGTTCGTGATTGAGCCCGAAGACGGTCGAATCCCCGCCCTGCGGCCCGAGGCCAAAGCGAGGATCGACGCGCTACCGAGGAGCGGCAGCAGCTTCGGCAACGGTCCCTTCTACAGTCATCTCGATTTCAGCTTGTGGGATCGGTGCATCACGCGCGGTCTTCCAGGCTCGATGATGCCCGGGCAGTATGGCAATTCGTTCGAGATCGTGCAGGCGCCCGGCTTCGTCGCGATCCGCTACGAGATGATCCACGAAACGCGCATTATCCCGCTTGATCGGCGTCCGAAGCTCGGGGCCAGCATTTCATTCGACATGGGCGATGCACGCGGTTGGTGGGACGGCGACACGCTCGTCGTCGAGACACGCAACTTCAAAGCACGCAGCATCTACCGCAATGCGAGTGCCGAGACGATGCGACTCGTGGAACGCTTCCGACGCACGTCACCGCAGACAGTCGAGTGGACGGTCACGGTTGACGATCCGGCCACATGGACACGGCCGTGGACATTCTCGATCCCGCTGACGATGAACGACCAGGAGCCCGTGCTGGAGTACGCCTGCCACGAGGGCAACCACGCCATCCACAACATCCTCAGCGCCGCGCGTACAACGGAAAAGCACACGGACAAGTGAGGCTATTTCGGTAGCGGGAATATTGCGACGCGATCGCCCCCGACCGCACCGACCCACAGTTCCTTTCCGACTTCGATCGCGACGGTGCCGTTGGCGAATGCGGGCGTGTTCGACTGCCGCAAGATCTCACGCGCCACCAGCGTCTTCGGATCGATTCTCGCAACAGCGAAACTTCCCTTCGCGAAGTCCTGGCCGGCGGCGAGCAGCATGCCGTCAGCGGTCCAACGGATGTTATCGACGTTGAAATCGACCTTCACCTCCTCGCGGGCCTGCGCAGCCTGGCCACGCGGGAGACGGAACACGGATCGTGTCCCCCATTCCCCCACGTAAATAGTGCGGCCGTCGTCAGAGCTCTCGATCCCATTCGCGCCCGCTGCCTCGCTGCCGGGCACCTTCTGCCAGCCTGGCCCGGTCTGCCATTCCCACACCTCGCCGTTCCGTTCGCCGGACTGCAACCGCTTGAATGACTCCGGTGGCGCGCCGCGAGGATTGAAGTTCGTCGCGACGAAGCCGCCACCGGGCAGCCAGCGCACCGAGTTCAGGCCGATCGGCATCGGTGCAACGGCGCAGCCGATCCACGTGAGCGACGGCAGTCCCTTGCGCGCGTCCAACTCGAACATTTCGACCGACTCGCGCGAGCCGTGCAGCACGACGTAGAGTCGGTGCACGCCGTTCGCTCCGACTTGAAGCGACAGACCATGCGTCTGGAATTTCGCCTGAGCAGCCGCGTCGGGAGGTCCCGGACACCCTGCATAGGCCTTCGCGTCGAAACGGACTGACGCCGTTGGCGACGGATACACCTGCGTGCTCATCTTGTCGGAGGTGCGGATAGCGAAGATGCCGCCTGCAGCGGAGTACGCGCTCGCAAGGACCCACTGGCCGCCCGGTAGCAGGATGAGATCCTCGGGGCCACGCTGCCCACACACATATTGCACGCCTGCAACCGGCGAGCAGTCAGCAGGCGCCGCGGATTGCGCGGGGGTCTGCGCCGAGGCGTCGATGAGTGCCAGGACAACCGCGACGATGATTGAAAGAGTTCCAGTTCGTTTCAGCATGGCTCAATGATGGTGATGGGAGTCACGAGGTGGGTCTGGTTGTTGTGGCGCTGGCGATCGAACCGGCGCGGCGGCGGGCTCGAACGCCTGCACGTGAACCGAAAAGTGCGCCTCCTTATTACCCGACGGGAAGCGCGCCGCCTCGATGACCGACCCTGCTGGCAATGTGAGGGGTCGGCCGAGCACGTACGGCGTCTGCCACTGGTCAGCGAACTCGCGCGTGAGCAGCAGCGGCTCGATGGAGCCGTCAGGTCGTCGCGCCCTGATCTCGATCAAGTCACTGGCCTCGCTGGAGTCGATACGAAGCGCCAACAGCGTCGTCTCGGCCATGAGACGGCGTTGAGCGTTCCAGGGTGCATCCGCCGTCGAGGTCGTAGGAGTCAGTACAAGATCTTCGACCGCTCGTGAATTGCTTTGAGCAACGTAGACCGCGAGTTGTGGTGCCCGGGACGGCGGCTCTGGGCTTGTCGATAGCACGTCGACGAGCACCCGTGCGTTTGGCGGCAGGCGCACCGCTGACGGTTCCGGGAACTGCGTTGCGGAGTGCCCGGGAGTCCAGCCGCCGAGAAACTGACCCGTCCCATCCAGCGTATAGAACGCGGCTCGCGCGTGACTGTCACCGGGATTGAAGTCGAACGCGCGCACAAATATCGCAGCGGCACGTCGCGTCTCGATCACGTAGCGCCTGAATCCCCGTCGCGGAGATTCACTGGCTGCTGGCGCCGTATAAATGTGCTCCGGTGCACCGAGCATCCAGTGACCGCTGTGGTCGACGTATGGTGGAGGCGCACCATCGCCGCGCGGCACACCGCCTTCGATCCAGGAGATGAGGAACTCTTGCTCGCGAAGAGTGAGGCCAGCGTCATTCGCAAACGCCCCATACCCGCGCTCGGCGGGCCATGGCGGCATGCGTCGCGCGAGAACCTCCTCCTTAATGGCGACTGCCCAGGGCCGAACTTCGTCGTAGGTCTGAAGCGGCATCGCCATGCCGTTCGGCTTGTGACACGACGCGCACTTCGCGTTGAGGATCTGGACGACCTCACGATGGAAGAGGACGGTCGTCGTGGTTGGGTTGTGGGCCTCCATCGGCTGCAACCAGGGAGCGCAGATGACGATCAGCATGACCGCGGCCGCTACACCGATCACTCGCATGCATCTCATCGCAGTCCCTGCAGCTTGACTGCCTCCTCGAGCGAGTGCACGCTGAACGTGAAGCTGAACGTGGTGAGCGTTCCACCTCGGAGAAACTGCGACCACGCGCGATAGAGTCCCGGGCGCGGCATGTAGCCTTCGAAGGTCACATCGGGTCCGCCGAACCCTCTGCTGATGTCGCTGTCTGGACCGGGGCTGGGATGCGAGTGCACCGCATCTCGCATGTCGTCGCTCATGATCAGCGCGTGACCGAACGCTCCCAGGTATGGCTGAAGGTCTTGCACAGGCTCGCCGGTCCGCGCATCCGTCAGGGTGAACCGAAGATGGCCGTAGTCACCGGCGACGAGCACCGCGGGCTCGAGCGACACGGCAGCGGTGATCCCGTCCTGCGTTTTCCTGACTGCGATATCGTCCTCGAGACGCGCACGTTGCGAAAGCAACGAACCAGGGTAGCTACTGGTTACCAGCGTCTCAGCGATGAACTGTGGCGCTCCCCCGCTCGGAACGAAGTCTGAGATCACGCGGTAGTAACCCGGCGTCGGCAGCGTGACGACGACGTGCCACGACCCGTCTGGGCGCATCTCTGGATGCAGATGCTGGAACTGCACCATGTCCTGGCTGATCACGAACAGGTGATAGCGCTTGTCGTGAACCTCTTCGAATCGGGCCACGGCATCGCCGCTACGCGGATGGCGAACCGTGAAGGTCATCTCGAACGGGACGCCGGCATGTATCGCGCGCGGCGTGGTCGAGGCGTCCAACAGATAGTCATGCGTGTCGAAGGGGTTCCCGAAGATAAGGGCCATGTCGCACTTGCGGCAACGCCCTGGCTGCGCTGACGTGATATCGGAGTGCATGGGACAGAACCACGCGGCGCCATCGCCAGACGCCGGTGCGTCGGCTGCCTGCTGAAGCGCTCCGATGCCGACTGGGAATAGGCTGGCGACGATGAGAAGGACGCTCGTTAGGCGCACGGTCCCACAGGTGATCAGTCGGTCCCGAACGCCAGCAGAACGTTACCCGGCCGATTGAACGGTCCGCCCCAACCCGAGCTGACGAACAGCATCCCTCCGGCGACGACGGGACCAGCTCCTTCGATCCCTCCTCCACTGGCCTTGACGCCATTGACCGTCGGGAACTCCCGGTTGGTATCGAAGGTCCATAGGATCGAGCCGTCCTTCGTCGAATAGGCGCGTATTCCGCCATCGAGCGCTCCGGAGAAGACCGCTCCCGGGATGAGGGTGGTGGGGCCACCCTGCGCCGCGACACAGCCGCGTCCACCACCGGTGCAAAGAGCAGGCTGCGGCCCGACGCTCCACACGATCTCACCAGTCGTCAGCCGCAGGGCGCGCATCCCTCCGGGCGGCGGCGACCTCAGGTCTGAAACACCGATGTACGCATACTGATCATCGACCGCGGCTCCATACTGACCGCCGGCGCCGGTACCGCGACCGATGCGCTGTTGCCACACGGTCCGCCCTTCGTCATCGGGATCCATCGCAAACGCCATCCCCGACTTCTGCGGCAGTACCAACAGATCGCGCCCGTTGACGGTGGCGAGCGCTGGTGACGCGGAAAAGTCGAAATCGGGCCCGAGCGTGCCAGGACACGCTGGGTTGTCACTGTTCGTCGCCGCACAGCCGAATGCCCAGACATCGTTCGGCACCGTCTGGTTGACCCACTTCACCACACCGGTATTCATGTCGAGTGCGACCACGGCGTTGGCCATCCTTTGCGGTGGCTCGGTGTAGAGGTTTCCAGTTGCCACGTAAACCATGTTCCGCTTCGGATCGATGGTTGGCGCAGCCCAGATACCTGCTCCCGCGGGTCCTCGTAACGCGACGCCATCTTTCCCCTGGCCACGAGGTTTCGATTCGTCGATCGTGTACGTCTTCCAGAGCACGGCGCCCGTGTTCGCGTCGAGAGCGGAGACGCTGCCGCGGAACGTGCAGCAGGCATATCCGCCGCGGCCGCCCATGCCCTCTTCGTTCATGCCTTGCACCGGGACGTACACGCGTCCGGCGTGCACGACTGGAGCGCCGGTGATCCCCGCCGCGGGATGATCGTCGATCTTGCGAATCCAAAGCTGACGCCCTGTGCTCGCGTCGACAGCGTAGACATTCGCCTGCTCGTCGCCGAAGTACACGGCGTAGCCGGAGGTTCCCCCTGCTGCGTATGGCCCAGTAGACAGAGCCGCACGCACACCCGCCGCCGCCTTGTAGGTCCAATGGATGCAGCCGCTCTGTGCATCCAGCGCGTGTACCTCGCTGTTCTCGCTGGCGACGAAGAGGCGTCCGCCGGCAAGTGCCGGCTGCGCGCGCGCCGCGTTCACATTCGCGTAGCCAAAAGCCCATTTCAGTTTCAGTTTCGGTAAGTCGCTGGCGGTCAGGCCTCCCTCCCTCGCATAGCGAGCATTGGAGATGCCGTTACCCCACCCATTCCAGGCGGGCCCACGCGTAGGATTCGACATGGGCGCCGACGTCGTGCACGTGGCGGATGCAACAGGCGCGACCGGCGTGGCGAACCTGCGATCGGCGAGGAATTCCGCCACCGACCGCCGCTCCGCCTCGCTGAGGGACGCGGCCTGCACTTGCATCCGACCGTTGACGAGGGCGTTGTGGATCGCTTCGGGCGACGATGCTCGCAGTGCGTCACGCGTCGGTGCGTTCGAACCGGAAGCATCGTGACAGCCCGCACACGCACGCTGGTACACGGCGGCACCCTGCGCCCCATTGCCTGGCGGCGGCGACTGCGCCAACGCGACGGCTGCTGATCTAGTGAAAGACGACCGCCCTGACCAGAACCAGAACGATAGCGTCGCTACAAGTGCAGTGAGGTTCAGAAGTTTCCGCATGCCCGCAGCGCAGTCTTAGAGCCAGTCGACGCGCTGTCAAGAGTAAGAACCTCTTTCAGGGACCAACAGGACGGCCGTGGGACGAAGCGGCTCAACTGCGAACTGCGTCGTCGCGAGCCAGCGTCTCGTGGACGATCATCGCGCGGTCGAGCCCGCCGTCGTGACGCTCGGCTGCGTGTGGATCGATCGCCGGGACGACACGGAACGGGATCGAGATGCGTACTGACGCACCTCCATCCGGCAGGTTCCCGTACTCGAGGCGGCTGCGCGTGCCGTATAACTCTTCGACTCGGGCGCGTGTATTTGCCAAGCCGATACCTTCGCGGTGTTGCCCGGCAGCGAAGCCGGGACCGGAATCGGTTACTTCCACAAGGAGCTCGTCGCCGCGGCGCAATGCCGTGATGACGATTGAGAGCGGACGCCCATCGCCGTGCATGCCGTGCTCGACGACGTTCTCGAGGATCGGTTGCAGCATCAGCGACGGTACAACCGCGTCGAGGGTCTCGGGTGCAATGCTCTTCTGTACGTTCAGCTGGTCGCCGAACCGCACCCGTTGGATCGCAAGGTAATCTTCGACGAAGACCAGTTCCGCCGATAGCGACACCTCCTGCGCTGCCTTGTCGAGCGCCGTTCGCATCAGGTCACCCAGGCGTCCGACGATCTCGGCAACGTCGTCGCGCCGTCCCTGCAGCGCGAGCGTCGACACCGCATTCAGCGTGTTGAAGAAGAAATGCGGGTTGAGCTGTGCACGGAGGGCCGTGAGCCGCGCATCAGCCAGCTGGGCGCGCAAGTCGGAGTCGCGGAGCGCCAGATGCAAGGCGAGGAGCGCGCCGTAGGCCAGGACGTTTTGGAAAAAGTGGTATTCGAACGAGCTGCGAAAACGGCTCACGAACTGGTCGAAATCCGGTGCCTGTGGCGACAGGAAGAAAATGAAAATAAGGGTGAGGACGATGTTGTGAGCGACCGCGAAGCCTAAGCCCGCTGCGACATGAATGACAGCGCTTCGCGAGCGCTGTTGCGATGCAAACGTGTAGATCTGCGCCAACCGAACAACGATGAGCCAGCATGCGACCATCATCACCCACGTTGCCGGCATGAGCACCAGCGCCAGCGTCAACGGCTGGGCGTAATGCACTTGCGACGAGTAGGTGTAGATGTTGATGCTGTGGCTGGATGCGAGCAGCGTGCACGCAACGGCGACCACGGCTGCGTTCCTCGTAAACCAACGGTGCGGGCGCACTGTGGGCATGGGGGTTGATTACAGCACATCGGCGCTACTCTCCGCGCGCTCCTGCCGCACTTCGTCCCACGAGGGTCCTTCTCGTCCCTACGACCCTTGACAGCATGATTTCTGCACCAGATAGTCCGAGCGACGAACCATGGTCGCGTTTTGTCAGCGTCTTGAGCGGCGACCGCGAACGGGAGATGTCCGATGCGCCGCCTCTTGCTCTCTCCAACGAGCCAGCTTCTCCTGTCGTTGTTGACGGCCAGCATCGCCGTTGCCACCGTTGCGCCGCTGACGATGGCAGCAGCGGATTGGAAGGTACCGCGAACCCCGTGGGGCGAGCCCGACCTGCAGGGCACATGGTCGACGGCCGGCGAATTGAGCGTGCCCTTTGAGCGACAAGCAACGTACGGCGATCGCCAGTTCCTGACCGATGAGGAATTCGAGCAGCGACTGAAACAGGCCGATCGAACGTTTGCCGGCCAAGGCACGGACCCGCCCTCGCACTGGATTGAGCGCAGCGTCGCGTCGCGCCGCACGTCGTTCGTCATCGACCCACCCAACGGCAGACTCCCGGCGATGACGGCCGAGGGCAAACAGCGTCTGGCGAACACACCGCGGCCTTTTCGCGATGGACCGTTCAATGGTCCCGAGGAGATGTCGCTATGGGAACGCTGCATCACGCGTGGCGGCATGCCGGGCGAGATATTCCCGACGGTCTACAACGCGACCACGCGCATCGTGCAGGGACCGGGATACGTCGCCTTTACCTACGAGATGATCCACGACACGCGCGTGATCCCGACTGATGGACGGCCACGACTCGGAGGTGCCGTGCGCCAGTATTTCGGTGATTCACGCGGTCGCTGGGATGGCGACACACTAGTCGTCGAAGTAACCAACTTCGGGAGCAAAGCGCCGTACAGAGGCTCGAGCGAGGGATTGCGTCTCGTCGAACGCTTCAGTCGTCTCGAAGGCAATGTTGTCCGCTACAGAGTCACCGTTGACGATCCGCGCACATGGGAGCGTCAGTGGACAGCGGAGCTCGACATGCGCGAGCAGCAGACCGACCTCTTCGAGTACGCATGTCACGAGGGCAACCACGCCATGTTCAACATGCTGACGATATCGAGGGCCGCGGACCAGAAGTAGTTGTATGCGCTCCCCCAGCCTGCAACTCCTCTTGCTAGCCGCGATTGTCGTCTCCACGCCACTCCCAGCGGCACCACAAACGGGATCGACGAAATGGACGACACCTCGAACGCCATGGGGCGACCCGGATCTGCAGGGAATCTGGCCCAGCTCGCACATGGTTCGCACACCGATGGAACGGGACCCGAAGCTGGGCACGCGCGCCGTCCTCAACGACGACGAATACGCACGACGGATTGCACAGGTGAAGGGGTACGCAAACATCGAGACATTGGGCAGCGAGAAAAATGTCCCGGTTTCTGGAACCACCTGGATGGATCCGGGAACGGCCAATCGGCAGGCCTCGCTCGTGGTGGACCTGCCCGACGGGCGGATTCCCGCGTTGACACCCGAAGCGCAAAGCCGCGAATCAGCGCGGCTGGCTCGCTTCAACACAAAGAAGGATGCTCCCGACACGTGGGAGGACTTGAGCACGTGGGATCGGTGCATCACGCTCGGAGCCGTTGGCTCGATGCTGCCGTTCTACTACAACAACGGTGTCGAGATCGTCCAGGCGCCGGGCTACGTCGTCATCCGCAATGAGATGGTTCACGAAGCTCGCGTCATTCCGCTGGACGGAAGACCGCACGCCGGATCCGCGATCCGCACGTGGATGGGCGACTCACGCGGTCGCTGGGAAGGGACAACACTGGTCGTTGAGACAACGAACTTCAACGCAAGAGTAGGAGTGGGTCCCGGCGATGGCGGCGTGAGTGACCCTGCTCCGCGTCCGACCGGTCGCCTGCGGATCAGCGAGCGCTTCACGCGGACCGACGACGAGACCGTCGAATACAAGGTCACGATCGAAGATCCCAATACCTGGACGAAACCCTGGACGATCGCGTACCCGTTGCGGCGCGAAGCGAACTACCAGTTCCTATCCGAGTACGCCTGCCACGAAGGCAATCTCTTCATCCACAACGTGATGAGTGCCGCGCGGGCACAGGAACAATGATGCATCATCTCTGGTCGCGTCTTGTCATGTCGTTCGCTCTGCTGCTCGTTCTGAGCAGCCCCACGCACGTATCGGCGCATCATGCGTTCGCCGCGGAGTTCGACATCAACAAGCCGATCACGTTGCGGGGCACGGTCACCAAGATGGACTGGATCAATCCTCATTCGTGGATTCACCTGGAAGTGACAGGTGCCGACGGCAAGACCGTCGCATGGATGATCGAACTTGGAACGCCGAATGTATTAGTTCGCCGCGGGTTCACGAAACAGTCGCTGCAATCGGGAACGGAGATCGTTGTCGCCGGTTACCAGGCGAAGAACGGCGAGAACAAGATCAACGGCGGCTTCGTGACCTTCAAAGACGGAACACGGCTCTTCGCCGGTGGCTCCGCCCCGAACGAATTGCCGCAAAAGTAACGCGCGACTGAGCACGCGCGCGGACCTTCCTTCCCCGCAACACCTCAGTCTGGAGTCCTTGGGATGAAGAGGACTCTGGTGGGACAAAGCGCACATCGCACCGCAGTGCACCGTGCTACAAGACCGCAACAACTCACGTGTAGCCACGAGTGATGGTGTGCTGTGCACGTTGCGGTGTCTCGACCGCGTGACACAGCGAGGAAGCAGCAGTACCGAGTCGGTCTCACGCAAGGGGGACTGTATGAGGGGATTCTCGATGCACAAAGTGTTCAGGCATCTCGCAGCGGGCGTGTTCATAGTGGTCGTCTTCCCAGCGCTGTGCTTCGCTCAGTTCGGCGCGATCGCTGGCGTCGTCAGGGACGCCAGCGGTGCCGTGCTCCCGGGTGTGACGGTTGAAGCGACCAGTCCTGCTCTGATTGAAAAGGTCCGCACGGCTGTCACCGACGGCGCCGGCCAATACCGGGTCGAACAACTGCGCCCCGGCGTGTACAGCATTACGTTTAGCCTGCAGGGCTTCAGTACTGTGCGTCGCGAAGGCATTGAAATTTCCGCTGGCTTCACGGCGTCCATCAGCGAATCCCTCCGCGTCGGAGCCCTCACCGAGACGATTACAGTGACCGGAGAATCGCCGGTGGTGGACGTGCAGAGCATCTCCCAGCAGAAGACGCTCGGGAAGGACGCGCTGGATGCTCTACCGACGGCGCGGTCGTTCGCAACGCTCGGGACCACGCTGCCCGGCGTTCAGGCAAATCAGCGGGACGTGGGCGGCACGCAGGGCGAGCGCGGGAACATGTTGTCCGCGCATGGTGGAAACCCGCAAGACATGACGCTCCAGGTCGACGGCATCTCGATCAGCAACAGCAGTCCACTGTTTGGACAGTCGGCGTCGGTCTTTTCGCTCAACGATGCGGCCGTTTCGGAAATCGCCTTCGAGACCGGAGCGATTTCGGTCGAGTCCGCGGGAGGCGGGGTCCGCGTCAATGCGATTCCGCAGGAAGGCGGCAACCGCTTCTCGGGATCGCTGTTCAGTAATTTCGCGACCCGTGGAATGTCGATGAGCAACTACACCGATGAGCTGAAGGCGCGCGGCTTAACCGCGCCGGCCGGGTACGACAAGCTCTGGGACGAAAGCGTCGGGATCGGCGGCCCGATTCGTCGCGACCAGGTATGGTTCTTCGCAGCGCACCGCTACCGGGGCAACGACGTGCGCGGCGTGGACGCTTACTACGAAGGCAACGCGAACGACTTCGTGTACGACCCGGACTTTTCGCGGCCCGTTCACCAGGGCGGCTGGGACCTGGACAACCAGATCCGCGTGACGGCGCAACTGTCGCAGCGTAATAAGGTGTCGGGCTTCTTCGACAAGATCAGCAAGTGCAATTGCCCGACGATTCAGGTTGGTCCCACGACTGTGGGGCAGTCGGCAACCCGGTTGGTCTATCCGCCCACATACATGGCCACCGGCCGGTGGACGTCGACGATCACTCCGAAGCTGTTGTGGGATTCCACCCTCGCGTACGACCGCCAGCAGTCCTCGTTCAAGCCGCAAGAGGACGTGGAGGTCACTTCGACGTCCCCCACGTCGGTGCTCGAGCAGACAACGGGCCGAACGCTTCGTGGGCCGTGGAACCCACCGGACACCGAAGATGTGCGCCAGTACAACGCGAAGGGGTCGCTGACTTATGTGACCGGGTCGCACGCTGCGAAGGTCGGTCTTTCACTGCACTGGGGGCGGCGTGCCAACACATCGGACATGTACAGCAATGGAACCCAGTTCACACTCGCCAGCGGCCGCCCGCAGTCGATCACGATGAGCACGAGGCCATACACGCAATTGTTCGATATCAACTCCGACACGGGCATTTACGCTCAGGACCGGTGGACGCTGCACCGGCTCACGCTGACCGGCGGGGTCCGCCTCGATCTCGTCAATGTCTCGATTCCGGAGCAGACGGCTGCGGCGTCCACGTGGGTGGGCGCGCGGTCTTTCGCGGAGGTGAAGAACGTTCCGAACTGGAAAGACGTCAGCCCGCGGGTGGGCATGTCGTATGACCTGTTTGGCAACGGGAAGACGGCCATCAAGGCGAGTGTCAACCGCTATCTGACCCAGGCGATCTTTGGATTTACAGCGACCGCCAATCCGTTTGCGACGACAGTCAACACGGCGACGCGCGGCTGGAACGACGCCAACGGCAACTTCATTCCTGAAGGCAATCCGTTGAACCCGCAGCCGA
>Ga0207689_10002639_pt1 | contig 16600 bp, 16 predicted proteins | sample KBSMisM52_FD_184312 | JGI IMG/M metagenome (GOLD analysis project Ga0207689, IMG submission 184312) | Miscanthus rhizosphere microbial communities from Kellogg Biological Station, Michigan, USA - KBS Miscanthus M5-2 (SPAdes) (version 2) | ecosystem: Host-associated > Plants > Roots >... | reverse complement strand
GGCGGTGATCGTGGCGACGACGGGGAAGATGCGCCTGGGCAGGTCGGGGCCGCCGGTCGCCGAGTCGTCGTCGGCCGCGTCGTACAGCGCCTGCACACAGGCCAGCACGGCGTCAGCGGCCGGCATGCCGTCGGCGTAGAGCTTCTTCAGCGCGCTCATGGCGAACGGCGACCCGGACCCGATCGAGTAGTACCGGTGCTCCTCGTACGGGCCGCCGGCCACGTCGTAGCTGAAGATCCGGCCCCGCCCGGAATCCTCGTCGTACCCCACGAACAGCGGCACCACCGCCAGGCCCTGCATGGCCGCGCCCAGGTTCCCCCGGACCATCCGGGCCAGCCGGTTCGCCTTGCCGTCCAGCGACATCGACCGGCCCTCGATCTTCTCGTAGTGCTCCAGCTCGAGGGCGAACAGCCGGGCGAACTCGTTCCCTAGGCTGCCGGTGCCCGCGTAGGCATAAGCGGAGAACTCGTCGCTGCGGAACACCTTCTCCAGGTCCCGCTTGGCGATGAGGTTCCCGGCGGTGGCCCGCCGGTCGCCGGCCAGCACGACCCCGTGATCACAGGTCGCGGCCACGATCGTGGTGCCGTGCGGCAGGTCCCGAACGACCTGGCTCATCGCGCCTCCTACTCGCCGCCTTCTTGCTTAAAGGACCGGATGACTTCCTCGGGGTTCTCCTCGAGCGCCTCATCCATGTCGTCGAGGATTGCGCCGACGTCGTCGGCCTCGCCGGCCTCGCCAGTGCCACCGGGGCCCGGCGGCTGGCCGCTGGTTTCCTTGGCTGCCATGTCACTACTCCCGTCAGGCCCACGCTATCGTCATCCGCATGCTCGACGGACTGACGCCGGTCCCGCCCGACTTCGCGGCCCGCTACCGGGAACGGGGCTACTGGGAGGACCGGCCGCTGTTCGAGGGGTTCACCGGCGCGCTGGCCACGTACGCCGAGCGAACCGCGCTGGTGGACGAGGCGGGCCCGGTTACCTACCGCGAATTGTCCGACCGTTCGGCCCATCTGGCCCGTCTCCTGCTCGATGAGGGCTTCGGGCCGCTGGACCGGATCGTCGTGCAGCTGCCGAACACGGCGATGTTCGCCTACCTCTACTTCGCGCTGCAGCGGATCGGGGCCGCGCCCGTGCTGGCCCTGCCGGGGCACCGCAAGCGCGAGATCACCCAGTTCGCCGAGATCGCCGGGGCGCGGGCGCTGGCCGTGCCCGCGGCCGCCCGTGGCTTCGACTTCACCGCGATGGCGGCCGAGGTGATGGCGTCGAACCCGCCTCTGCGGCTGTGTTTCGTGCAGGGCGCGGAAGGCCCGCTGCCGGATCCGCGGTTCGTGCGCCTGGAGGACCTGCTGGAACGCGAGCCGCGGGCATCCGCGCAGGCGCTGGCCGCCGTCAGCATCGACCCGGCCGACCCGGCGCTGTTCCTGCTCTCCGGCGGGACCACCGGGATCCCCAAGCTCATCCCCAGGACCCACAACGACTACCTGTACAACTCGAAGATCGCCGCGGCGGTGTGCGAGATCGGCGAGGGCGACGTGCTGCTGGACGTGCTCCCGGTCGAGCACAACCTGCCGCTCGGCTGCCCAGGCCTGCAGGGCTTTCTTCTGAGCGGCGGGACCGTCGTGCTGGGCACGAGCACCCGGCCCCGGGACGTCTTCGAGCTGATCCAGCGGCACCGGGTGACGCACATCCACCTGGTGCCCGCGCTGCTGATCCGGTGGATCGACGACCCGGCCATCACCGAGTACGACCTGTCCTCGCTGCGGGTGATCCAGAGCGGCGGGCAGCGGCTGCAGCCCGAGGTCCGGCTGCGCGCGGAACGCGCCCTGCCGGGGTGTTTCATCCAGGAGAACTTCGGCATGGCCGAGGGCTTGATCATGTTCGTTCGGCCCTCGGATCCTCCCGGAGTACGGCGGGAAACGTGCGGCCGGCCCGCCTCCCCCGACGACGAGGTCTACCTGGTGGGCGAGGACGGGAACGTGGTACCGGACGGCGAGCCCGGCGAGCTGATCGTCCGCGGCCCGTACACGCTGCGCGGTTACTTCCGCTCGCCGGAGCACAATGCCCGGGCGTTCACCGCGGACGGCTTCTACCGCTCCGGCGACCTGCTCTCCAAGACGCCGTCCGGCAACTACGTGGTCGAGGGCCGGGTCAAGGACCTGATCAACCGGGGCGGCGAGAAGATCAGCGCGGAGGAGGTGGAGAACCTCATCCTGGCCCACCCGGCCGTGCTCAACGTGGCCTGCGTTCCCTACCCCGATCCGGTGCTCGGCGAGCGGATGTGCGCCTGCCTGGTGCTGCGGGACGGACAGTCACTGTCCCTGGAGGAACTCGTGGCGTTCCTGCGCGGCTTCGAGATCGCCACGTTCAAATTGCCCGAACGGGCGGCGTTCTTCGACACCCTGCCGCTATCCGGCTTCGGCAAGGTGTCGAAAAAGGAACTGGCCGCCCACCTGACGGAGGGTCTGTGATGCGCCGGGTCGACCTGCACTGCTACCCGGGGACCCGGGAGTGGATCGCCTCGCAGGGTCCCTACGTCGAGGCATTGGGCCAGTACTGGGGCAAGGAATGGGTGGGCAAGTCCGAGCCCGACGTGGTGGCCGACGTGTCTGCGGCCGGGGTCGAGGCGGTGCTGGTCGCCTTCGACATCGAGTCGGTGACCGGCGCCCCGCCCTGCACGAACTCCTACGTCGCCGCCTTGCGGGACCGGCACCCGGAGACGTTCATCGGCGCCTGGGGGGCGGTCGATCCGTTCAAGGGCGAGCAGGCGATCGCCGACGCGGTCACCGCGGTCCGCGAGCACCACGTGCTCGGCTTCCACTTCCACCCGATCATGGGGCACTACGCGGTCGACGAGCCGGCCCTGAACCCGCTGTTCGAGACCATCGCCGGGCTCGGCGTGCCGGTGATGATCGACGTGGGCACGACCGGGATGGGCGCGGGGATGCCGGGCGGTCTCGGCGCCCGGCTCGAGCACGCCCGGCCGCTCGCGATCGACAACCTGGCCGCCCGCTTCCCGGCGCTGACCATCATCGCGGCGCACCCCGGCTGGCCGTGGACCGACGAGATGACCGCGGTCGCGCTGCACAAGGGCAACGTGTACTGGGAGCTGTCCGGCTGGGCGCCCAAGTACTTCCCGCCGTCGCTGCGCACCGACATCAGGGGGCGGCTGCGGGAGAAGATGATGTTCGGCAGCGACCACCCGAGCCTGCCCTACGAGCGGATCCTGCGGGAGTGGGACGAGCTCGGTTACGATCAGTCCGTGCTGGAGCTGGTCTTCCACGCCAACGCCGAACGGGTCCTGGGGCTCTAGGGTTTCCTATGGCCACCGTGGACGACGTGCGGGCGATCGCGATGGCGCTGCCGCGCACCTCCGAGCACCTGATCAGGGACCACGTGAAGTTCCGCGTCGGCCAGATCGTCTACGCCTCGGTCTCGCCGGACGAGGAGCGGATGGGGTTCGCTTTCCCCAAGGAAGAGCGGGCCGCGCTGGTCGCCAGCCGGCCGGAGACGTTCATGATGCCGCTGCCCAGCGACGAGCGGTACCGGTGGGTCCGCGCCCGGCTGGCCATGCTGGACGTGGACGAGCTGCGCGAGCTGCTCATCGACGCCTGGTGCATGGTGATGCCCAAGACGATCGCGGCCAGCTGGCTGAAAAGCCAGGGCATACGATAGGCCGATGCCGTCGCGCGCGATCGACTTCCACGTGCACCTGCCCACCCCGGACTGGCTGGACGGCAGCATGGCCGGGTACGTCGAGGCCGCCGAGGCTTACTTCCGGTCGTCCGTGACGCGGCAGTCGCTCGAGGAGCTGGCGGCCTTCTACCGCGGGCTCGAGGTAAAGGCGGTCCTGCTGGCCTGGGACGCGGAGACGGCCACCGGGCGGCCGCGGGTGCCGAACGAGACCGTCGCCGCCGCCTGCCGCGACTACCCCGACGTGTTCACCGGCCTGGGCTCGGTCGACCCGCACAAGGGCGAGGCGGCCGTGGCCGAGGTGGAGAACATCGCCGCGCTCGGGCTGCGCGGGGTCAAGTTCCATCCGTCGCTGCAGGCGTTCGCGCCGGACGACCCGCAGTACTGGCCGATCTTCGCGGCCTGCGAGCGGCACGGGCTGCTGGCCCTGTTCCACACCGGGACCAGCGGCATCGGCGCCCGCCAGCCCGGCGGCCAGGGCATCAGGATCGACCTGGCCCACCCCATCAAGCTCGACCCGGTGGCCGCGGCGCACCCGGAGCTGACCGTGGTGGCCGCGCACTTCGGCTGGCCGTGGCACATGGACCTGATCGCCATCGCGCTGCACAAGACCAACGTGTACATCGACATCTCCGGCTGGGCGCCGCGGCGCATCCCGGCCGAGGTGATCCGCGAGCTGCGCGGGCGGCTGTCCGGGCAGTTCCTGTGGGGCAGCGACTACCCGTTCATCGCGCCCGAGCGGTGCCTGTCCGAGCTGGAAGGCCTCGACATCCCGGCGGACGCGATGCGCGCGGTGCTGCACGACAACGCCGCACGCGTGCTAGGTCTCTAATCCAGGTCCACTACTATCGGCGCGTGGTCGGACGGCCCCTTGCCCTTGCGGGCCTCCCGGTCCACGTAGGCCCCGGTCACCCTGTCGGCGACGGCCTGGCTCGCGTATACCAGGTCGATGCGCATGCCCTGGTCCTTGGCGAAGGCACCGGCCCGGTAGTCCCAGTAGGTAAACGGATGCGGGCCCTTCATCGGCTTGGGCACCACGTCGGTCAGCCCGAGCGCACGCAGGTCGGCGAGGGCCTGCCGTTCGGGCGGGGTGACGTGGGTGGAGTTCACGAACACTTTCGGGTCCCACACGTCGTCGTCCGTCGGCGCCACATTGAAGTCCCCGCACACCGCGAGCTGGGCGTGCTGGCTCAGCTCGGCCTCGAGCGCCGTGCGCAGCGCGGCGAACCACTCCAGCTTGTAGACGTAGTGCGCCGACTCGGGGGTGCGCCCGTTCGGCACGTACAGCGACCAGACCCGGATCCCGCCGCAGCTGGCACCGACCGCGCGGGCCTCGGGCTTGCGCAGGTCCGGCTCGTCGATCAGGGTCAACTCGGCTTCCTCGCCCGCGTAGCTGGGCTGGCCGGGGAACCCCCGGCTGACGTCATCGAGACCGACGCTGGACAGCAGCGCCACGCCGTTCCATCGCCCGTCACCGTGCGCGGCCACCTCGTAGCCGAGCTCGTTGACCTCGGCCTCGGGGAACAACGCCGTGGTGGTTTTGATCTCCTGCAGGCAGACGATGTCGGGTTTGGCCTCGTCCAGCCACTCGAGCAGCCGGGGCAGCCGCGCCTTCACCGAGTTCACGTTCCAAGTCGCAAGACGCACCCGTATAGCCTCCCACCGCCCCCGCGGCTTCGGCACGCGGTGGCTCTTCCAAGTGACTTATGTGGCTGCTGAGGCGTGAAGTCTCGGCCGAGGCGGGATTGCTCGCGATGGCGCGCGCCTATAGGCGGAACCGCGCCTCGGGCAAGCCGCGCCGCGCCTCGGGCAAGCCGCGCCGCGCCTCGGACAGAGCCGCGCCGCGCCTCGGGGCGACGCCGGGGGCTCCACTTCCATGATCGCGAACGATTTTTAGTCTAGGGAGACTAAAGATGCTTCGCGATCATGGCAGGCGCGCTGTTTCGGGACCGGATTCCGATGATCGCGAAGGATCTGGTACCGCTACGAGTACTAGATCCTTCGGGATCATGGCAGCTGTGCCGGTTTCACGCTGATCGGGCACGGCGCTGTCTTCATTCGCGTCACTGCGGCATCGCTCGTCCCGCGTGACGCGATTAGCGGAGAAGCCGCTCCGTTTAGCGTGGAGGATCCGGGTTATGCGGTTGATTAGGTGTATCCCGGTCCACCAAAACAACCGCACAGCCTTTTTCAACCACACTATTCTCGAATCCGGGACGGGTGGGGCTGGAGGGGACCGTGTGACTAACCTATAGGCGGGCGGGAGTTGTCATTCAGGCGCGGGTCCACCGTGGGCGAGGGTGCGCGGGAGCGGGCGGGGGTTCGTACCTATAATTCCGCTGTGGCGGACGCGGAAGGCGGAGCCTTCGAACTGGGCACCGACGGGCCCAAGGTGATCCTGGTCGGGGTGGACGATTCCGTCACCTCGATGCGGGCCGGGGCGTACGCGGCCGGGCTGGCCCGGCGGCAGGGGGCCCGGCTGGTCTGCGTCTACGTCGAGCGGCCGTCGGCCATGTACGGGGCGGCGGCGGGAGCCGGGGCCAGCGCGATCGCCGCGCAGCAGCAGGCGCTCGACGAGACGGCCGCGGACCTGCGACGGGAGGCCGAGGAGGGGGCGAGAAGACTGGGCCTGGCGCTCACCTTCGTGGTCGCCCGCGGCGACCCTTACACCGAACTGCGGCGGGTGGCCGACGAGGTGCGCGCCGACGCCGTCATCGTGGGCGCCTCGATGCAGGCCGGACACCGGTGGATCGGGTCGCTGGCGGTGCGGCTGGTCAAGGCCGGCCGGTGGCCGGTCACCGTGGTTCCTTAGACACTGTTCCGCAGACACTGATCCGCGGAGAAGCAGAGAGGCTAGGTAAGCATGAGCGTTGCCGTCGTCACCGGGGCGAGTTCCGGGCTGGGCCGGGTCATCGCCAGGACCCTGCTCGGCGCGGGCTGGCAGGTCGCGCTGGCGGGCCGGCGCGAGGAACTGCTCACCGAGACCGCGAAGGACGCGCCGGACGGCGCCGCGCTCGTCGTCCCGGCCGACGTGACCTCACCGCCGTCGGTGGCCGCGCTCTTCGACGCGGTGCACGACCGCTGGGGACGGCTGGACCTGCTGGTGAACAACGCGGGGCTGTTCGGCCCGGCAGCCCAGGCGGACGAGATCGACCTGGCCGACTGGCAGCGGGTGGTCGACACCAACCTCACCGGGGTCTTCCTGTGCGCGCAGCACGCGGTGCGGATGATGAAGGCCCAGGACCCGCAGGGCGGGCGGATCATCAACAACGGCTCGATCTCGGCGCACACCCCCCGGCCGAACAGCATCGCGTACACCGCCACCAAGCACGCGGTCACCGGCCTGACCAAGTCGCTCTCGCTGGACGGGCGGCCCTACGGCATCGCCTGCGGGCAGATCGACATCGGCAACGCGGAGACGGAACTGACCAAGCGGTTCAGCCAGGGGGTGCTGCAGGCCAACGGGTCCATCGCCGCCGAGCCGGTCTTCGACTCCCAGCACGTCGCCGACGCCGTGCTCTACATGGCCTCGCTGCCGCTGGACGCCAACGTCCAGTTCCTCACCATCACCGCGACCACGATGCCGTACATCGGGCGAGGCTGAGGGGGTAGCGCAACCAGGGCGAGGCTGAGGGCAGGCGACCAGGGCGAGGCTGAGGGTGGGCTGAAACCTTTCAGGACGCCCAGGATTGATCGCCTCGCATCGGGGGAGCCACCTGACAGTGCGGTCTCAGCCAGAGTCCGCATGCTCGCGCAGGAGGTTTCGCATGGTTGCTCAGGTTGCGGAAGAAGTCCACTATCCCGACGGCCGGGTGGGCCTGGCCAGCACGGACGAGATAGCCGGCAGCGGGTACGCCAACGGCGACCTCGCCCCGCTGCCGATCGAGCGGCGCACCTGGACCACTTACAACTACACGGCGCTGTGGATCGGGATGTCCCACTGCATCCCGACCTACCTGCTGGCCTCCGGCCTGATCCTGGTCGGGATGAACTGGGTCCAGGCGCTTATCACTATCGCGCTGGCCAACCTCATCGTGCTGGTGCCGATGCTGCTGAACAGCCACGCCGGCACCAAGTACGGCATCCCGTACCCGGTCTTCGCCCGCGCCTCGTTCGGGCTGCGCGGCGCCAACCTGCCGGCCGTCCTGCGGGCGCTGGTCGCCTGCGCCTGGTTCGGCATCCAGACCTGGATCGGCGGCGAGGGGTTCTACATCCTGATCGGCGCGGTGGCCGGGAACGGCTGGACGCACGCCACGCCGGTCATCGGCGGGTACCCGTGGACGCAGTGGCTGTCGTTCGCGCTCTTCTGGGTGCTGGAGATGGCGATCATCGTGCGCGGCATGGACACGCTGCGCCGCTTCGAGAACTGGGCCGCCCCGGTCGTGCTGATCGCGGTGATCGCGCTGTTCATCTACATGGTGACCAAGGCGCACGGCTTCGGCCCGATCCTGTCCGAGCCGGCCAAGCTCGGCTGGGGCAGTTCGTTCTGGCCGGTGTTCTTCCCGGCGCTGATGGGCATGATCGCGTTCTGGTCCACGCTGTCGCTGAACATGCCGGACTTCACCCGGTTCTCCCGCGGGCAGCACCAGCAGGCCATCGGCCAGGCCCTCGGGCTGCCGACCACGATGTTCTTCTTCTCGCTGCTCGCCGTGCTCATCACGGCGGCGTCGCAGAAGATCTACGGCGCGCCGATCTGGGACCCGATCCAGCTCACCGGCAAGTTCAGCAACCCGGTGGTGATCGGGTTCGCGCTGTTCAGCATCCTGGTGGCCACGCTGTCGGTGAACGTGGCGGCGAACACGGTCAGCCCGTCCTACGACTTCTCCAACCTGCTGCCCAAGCTGGTCAGCTTCCGTACCGGCGGGATCATCACCGGCGTGATCGGGATCCTCATCCAGCCGTGGCGGCTGCTGGCCAACCCGCACATCTACATCTTCGTCTGGCTCGGCTTCTACGGCGGGCTGCTCGGCGCGGTGGCGGGCGTGCTGATCGCCGACTACTGGCTGATCCGCCGGACCGAGTTGCGGCTGGCCGACCTGTACCGGCCGGGCGGCGCCTACTGGTACGCCGGCGGCTGGAACTGGCGGGGCGTGCTCGCTTTCCTGGTCGGCGCGGTGCTGGCCGTGGGCGGCGCCTGGTCCGCGCCCGGCCAGGGCCCGTTCCCGCAGGACGGGCTCATCCCGGCGCTGAAACCGCTCTACAACTACAACTGGGTGGTGGGGTTCGCCGCCGCCATGCTGCTCTACTGGGGGCTCATGGCAATGTCCGCCGGACGGTCCCGGGTGCCCGAGCAGGCGTATGCCGACAACCGCTGAGGTCCGTACCGTCGCGGTCAGCGGGCTCGCGCGGGTGGTGGACGGTTTCCTGTCCGGCCCCTGAGGTAAGGAAAGGGGCATGACGCGTACTGCCGTGACCGATGCCGACTTCTACCTGCTCGAGCAGTCGCTCGACGACGACGGCCGCCAGTTCCTGCGCCGGGTCAGGGAGTTCATGGAGAAATCGGTCCAGCCCGTCATCAACCACTACTGGACCCGGGAAGAGTTCCCGTTCGACCTGATGGACGGGTTCCGCGGGCTCGGCATCCCCGGCCAGCTGTACCAGGGCTACGACTGCCCGGGCGGCGGCTACCTGCTGGACGGCATGATCGCGATGGAGCTGGCCCGGGTCGACCCGTCGATCAGCACGTTCTTCGGCGTGCACGGCGGCCTGGCCATGGGGTCCATCTTCCTGTGCGGCTCGGAGGAGCAGAAGCGGCGCTGGCTGCCCGAGATGGCGCGGATGGAGAAGATCGGCGCGTTCGGCCTGACCGAACCCGATGTGGGCTCCGGGGTCGCGGGCGGCCTGACCACCACGGCCAGGCGCGACGGGAACGAGTGGGTGCTGGACGGGCAGAAGAAGTGGATCGGGAACGCCACCTTCGCCGACTACGTCATCATCTGGGCCCGCTCGCTAGAGGACGACCAGGTCAAGGGGTTCGTCGTCGAGAAGGGCACACCCGGCTTCGAGACCTCCAAGCAGACGGACAAGATCGCGTTGCGGGTGGTGCAGAACGCGCACATCACGCTGGACGGGGTCCGGGTCCCGGAGGAGAACCGGCTGCAGGAGGCGAACTCGTTCGCCGACACCGCCAAGGTGCTGCGGCTGACCCGGGCCGGGGTGGCCTGGCAGGCCACCGGCTGCGCCCGCGGCGCCTACGAGCACGCGCTGGCCTACGCCCGGCAGCGGCAGCAGTTCGGCCGTGCGATCGGCGGCTTCCAGCTGGTACAGGACCTGCTGGTAAAGATGCTGTCCAACGTCACCGCGTCGGCCTGCCTGTGCGCCCGGCTGTCCGCGCTGCAGCAGGCGGACCTGGCCGAGGACCACCACTCCGCGCTGGCCAAGGCGTTCTGCACGGTCCGGATGCGGGAGGCGGTCGGCTGGGCGCGCGAGCTGCTCGGCGGGAATGGCATCCTGCTGGAGAACCACGTGGGCCGGTTCGTCGCGGATTCCGAGGCGATCTACTCCTACGAGGGCACCCGCGAGATCAACACGCTGATCGTGGGCCGCGCCATCACCGGCCTGGGCGCGTTCGTCTGAGGCGGGCAGGATGGAGGCCCGTTCGGTGATCGAGGTCGTCGAGTACGACGAGGCCTGGCCGGTCCGTGCGGCGGCCGCCCGCGCGGACCTGATCTCCCTCGGGGTGTTCGACGCGGTCGAGCACATCGGCAGCACCTCGGTCCCCGGGCTGGCGGCCAAGCCAGTCATCGACCTGATGGCCGCCGCGGCCAGCCTGGACGCCGTGGCCGCGGCGCAGGACGCGCTGGCCGGGCTGGGCTACCGCCGGTTCGAGGTCGGGATGCCGGGGCGGCTGTTCTACTACCGGGACGAGGACGGGCAGCGCGCGTACCAGCTGCACGTGGTGCCCGCGGACACCTGGGACGCCCGCAACGAGCGCCTGCTGCGCGACCACCTGCGCGCTCACCCGGACGACGCCCGCCGGTACGCCGAGCTGAAGCAGCGGCTCGCGGCGGAGCACACCGACGGGACCGAGTACACCAAGGCCAAGACCGAGCTGATCCAGGAGCTGACCGACCGGGCCCGGGCCGACCGCGGGCTGCCGCCGGTCCCCGTCTGGGAGGAGTGAGCTACCGGGCGGACCAGCCGCCGTCGAGCAGGTACGAGGAGCCGTTGGCGAACGACGCGGGCGCGGAGCAGAGGTAGGCGACGAGCTCGGCGACCTCGGCCGGCTCGATCAGCCGCTTGATGGCCGGCTCGGTCAGCATGATCTCCTCGACCACGCGGTCCTCGGAGATGCCGTGGATCCGGGCCTGGTCGGCGATCTGCTTCTCCACCAGCGGGGTGCGCACGTAGGCCGGGCAGATCGTGTTGGAGGTGACGCCGCGCCCGCCGCCCTCCAGCGCGATCACCTTGGACAGCCCCTCCAGGCCGTGCTTGGCCGCGACGTAGGCGGACTTGAACGGCGAGGCCCGCAGGCCGTGCACCGAGGAGATGTTGACGATCCGGCCGAAGCCCTGCTCGTACATGTGCGGCAGCGCCGCCCGGGCCAGCCGGAACGGGGCTTCCAGCATCACCGCGAGGATCAGCCGGAACTTCTCCGGCGGGAACTCGTGCACCGGCGCGACGTGCTGCAGGCCCGCGCAGTTGACCAGGACATCGGCCTGGTCCGCCAGCGCCGCCGCGTCGAAGTCGGCGGCCAGGTCCACCTCGACGGCCCGGCCGCCGATGCGGCCGGCCACCGCGGCGGCGGCCTCGCCGTTGAGGTCGGCGACCACCACGGCGGCCCCGTCCGCGGCCAGCCGGATGGCGCAGGCCTCGCCGATGCCGCTGGCCCCGCCGGTGACCACGGCCACCCGCCCGGCCAGGTTCTCACCCATGCGCCTTCCCCTGTTCGCAGTGGGGACGGTGCCCCTCGGTGGTCACCGCGCCGCACTCCGGGCAGACCAGGTGGGCGAAGCAGGCCGCCTCGCCGCCGGTCTCCTCCGGCTCGCCGGACTGGCTGAGCAGCCGGGCCAGCACCGCGGCCTGGCTATGGTCCAGGTCTTTCGTCGCGGTGAGCAGCGTCAGCGCCCGCCCGGACGCGGCCAGGGCGCGGAGCCGGCCGAGCGCGGCCCGCTGCGGGGCGCCGGCCAGCTCACCGAGGTAGCGCTGCCGGAATTCGCTGAACTTGGCCGGGTCATGGCCGTACCACGTGCGCAGCTCGGTGGACGGCGCGACGTCCTTGGCCCAGTCGTCCAGCCGGAGCGCGTCCTTGCGCAGGCCGCGCGGCCAGACCCGGTCGACGAGCACGCGGGCGCCGTCCGCGTCAGACGGCTCGTCGTAGACGCGGCGGAACCGGACATCGAGCGGCGGAACCGGTCTCACCTACCTGAGCAGATCTACCCATACGGTCTTACCCGCGTTCCCGAGCGACTCTACCCCCCACCGGCTGGCCAGCGCGTCCACCACCGCCAGGCCGTGCAGCGGGGCGGCGCGCAGCTCGGCACCGTCCAGCGGGGCCGCGTCGCGGACCGAGATGCGCAGCAGGTCGTCATGCACGGACAAGATGACCAGGAAGGCCGACCGTGCGTGCACGAAGGCGTTGGCGGCGAGTTCGGTCACCACTAGGGCGACGTCGCCGGCCAGGTCGCCGGCCCCCCAGGCGTTCAGCGTGGCCACGGCGAAGTGGCGCGCCTCCGCGGGCGCCTCCCGGGAGAAGGCGAACGGCCGGGCAGTGCCTGATCTGGAGCCGACGATCTCCCCGTGCAGGCGGCACACCTCGGCGAAGGCGTCCATGTCGCGGGTCACCGCGTCGGTCCGGTACCCGCAGAACAGGGAGAACGGGTGCTTGCCGCCCAGTTCCTCCCACATCGCCTCGAGCCGCACCGCGGCGCTGACCAGCCCGTCGTCCCAGAGCAGCGCGACCATCTCGCCGAAGGCGCGGACCGGCCGGCCGCCCGCCCCGGCCCTTCTGATCACGGCGCCGGTCACCCGGTCGAAGGCGGCGCTGTCCAGCTTGTCCGCGACCATGAGCTCGCTCAGCATCTGGCCGGCGTCCAGGGCCACGTACGAACCGTCGTCCCGGGCGCCGGCGAGGTCCACGCCAGCCTGCCCCAGCCGGGTCTCGAACTCGCGCCGGTGCTCCGGGGTCGCGATGACGACCGCCACGCCCCCGCCGTCCAGTGCTCCTAGGAGGTAGTCGGTCACCCTGTCTGCCAGTTCCTCGTCGCGGCCGTAAAACTGAACGACATGACGACCGACGTTCAGGTTTTCGGCCCCAACCACAGTTTTCCCATCTGGTCACCAGGTGTTTTCCGCGTTCAACCCGAGTACCTGCCCCGCAAATCGCATGGCATGCATGGATTTCCGCGTTAGGTGAGCGTGGTATATCAAATGACATCGGCCGCTATCCGGACCTGAGGAAGCTCGTGAAGCCCGCCCAGTTCAGCTACCATCGCGCCGGCGACGTCGCCGAGGCGCTCACGCTGCTGGAGCGGTATGACGGCGAGGCCAAGCTCCTGGCCGGGGGGCAGAGCCTGGTCGCGATGATGAACTTCCGGCTGGCCCGGCCGGCCGCGCTCATCGACATCACCAGGATCGGCGGGCTGAGCTACCTGCGGGCCGGCCCGGACGGGCTGCGCATCGGCGCGCTGACCCCGCACCGGACGGTGGAGACCACCCGGGACCCGGCCGTGCTGGACGGCTTCGGCGTGCTGCCGCGCTCGGCGCGCTGGATCGGCCACTACCCGATCCGGGTCCGGGGCACCTTCGGCGGCAGCATCGCGCACGCCGACGCGGCGTCCGAATGGTGCCTGCTCGCCGTGCTGCTCGACGCGCGCATCCTGCTGCGCGGCCCCGACGGTGAGCGGACCGTGCCGGCCACCGAGTTCTTCCTCGGCCTGTACGAGACCGCCGCCGACCCCGGCGAGATGATCACGGAGATCTGGTTCCCGCGGCCGGCCCGGCACGCCGCGCTGACCGAGTTCGCGCAACGCCAAGGCGACTTCGCGATCGTCGCCGCCGCGGTATCCACGCAGGTCACGGACGGTACCTGCGACGCGGTCCGCGTCGTGCTCGGCGGAGTCGGCACCCGCCCGCTGCTGCTGGACACCGAGGAGCTGGCCGGGGCGCCGGCCGGCCCCGCGACCTGGCAGGCCGCGGGCGAGCTGGCCGCCGCCGCGATCGACCCGCCGTCGGACGGGCACGCCAGCGGCGACTACCGCAAGAGGCTCGCCGCCACCTTGGTCACTCGCGCCCTCACCCAGTCGGCCATGGGGGCGACCAGGGCATGACCGGCGGCGCGGGCGCGCAGACTACGACGCTGAACGGGAACCGGGCGGCGCGGGAGGCGGAGCTCTCGCCGTCGGGACGCTGGGTGGGCGCCGCGCTGCCGCGCAAGGAAGACCGCCGGATGCTGACCGGCCGCGGCCGGTTCACCGGCGACTTCACCCGGCCGGGGATGCTGCACGCGGCGTTCGCGCGCAGCCCGTTCGCCGCGGCCACGGTGGGCGCGATCGATGCCGCCGCGGCGCTGGAGCTGCGCGGCGTAGCCGCCGTGTTCACCGCGGCCGACCTCGGCCGCCCGTTCCTGCGAGCGGTGCTCGAGCGGGACGAGTTCGTGCCCACGCCGATGCCGATGCTGGCCGGCGACGAGGTGCGCTTTGCCGGCGAGCCGGTCGCGGTGGTGCTGGCCGACGACCCCTACCTCGCCGAGGATGCCGCCGAACTTCTGGACATCGACTGGACGCCGATGCCGGCCATCACCGGCATCGAGGCGGCCACGGCGGACGGCGCCCGGCAGGTCCACCAGGAGCTGACCGGCAACTGCATGGTGGACCTGACCATGTTCGAGAGCGCCTCGCTGCCGGGCATCTTCGCCGCCGCGCCGGTCATCGTCGGCGGCACGTTCACCAGCGCCCGGGTGGCCGCGCTGCCGCTGGAGGGCCGCGCCTGCGTGGCCGAATGGGACGACCGCGACGACCAGCTGGTCGCGCACGTGTCGACCCAGGTCCCGCACCAGGTCAGGTCCGGCATCGCCCAGGCGCTCGGGGTCGCCGAGGGCCGGATCCGGGTGATCGCGCCCGATGTCGGCGGCGGCTTCGGGCTCAAGTGCGTGGTCGGCCGGGAGGAAGTGGTGGTCGCCGCGGCCGCGATGCGGCTGCGCCGGCCGGTCGCCTGGGTCGAGGACCGTGGCGAGAACCTCACCGCCTCGTTCCACGGCCACCAGCAGCGCTACGAGGTACGCGCGGCGTTCGACGACGACGGCCGCATCCTGGGCCTGGCCGCGGACATCGACTGCGATGTCGGCGCCTACTCGGCGTTCGCGTTCACCTCCGCCGTCGAGCCGCTGATGGCGTCGAGCGAGCTGCCGGGCATCTACAAGGTCCCGGCCTACCGGGCGAGGGGCCGGGCCATCGCCACCAACAAGGCCCCGACCGCTCCCTACCGCGGCGTCTCCCGCCCGCAGATCGTCCTGGTCATGGAGCGGATCATGGAAAAGGCGGCCCGGGCGCTCGGCCTGGACCCGCTCACGGTGCGCCGCCGCAACATGATCGCCCCGGGAGAGTTTCCCTACACCGGCGTGACCGGCATCACCTACGACGAGGGGAGCTACCTGGCGTCGCTTGACCTTGCCGAACAGCGGGTGGCCGCGGGCGGCTGGCCGGCCGAGCGGGACCGGCTGCGGGACGGCGGGCTGCTGGCCGGCATCGGCTACTCGTGCTTCTCCGAGCGCACCGCCTACGGCACCCCGGTCATGTCGCAGCGGCGGATGCGGATGACCCCCGGGTACGACACCGCGCACGTCCGGATGGATCCCTCCGGGGAGGTCATCGTCACCACCGGCACCTGCGGGCACGGCCAGGGCCACGAGACCACGTTCGCGCAGATCGTCGCGGACAAGCTCGGCGTCCATCCCGGGCAGGTGCGGCTGCGGCAGGGCGACACCGACCTGGCCGCGTACGGCTGGGGCACGTTCGGCAGCCGGTCGATCGTGATCGGCGGCGGCGCCGCGGGGCGGGCCGCGCACCAGGTCGCCGACCAGCTCCGGCGGGTCGCGGCGCACCTGCTGGAAGCCAGCCCGGACGACGTCGAGCTGGCCGACGGCGCGGCGCGGATCCGGGGCGACGACACGGCGTCGATCCCGATCGGCGAGCTGTCACGGCTGGCCTACTTCCAGACGCACCGGCTCCCCGAGGAGCTGCGCTACGGGCTGGAGGCACGCGCGTCGTTCGACCCGCCCGGCACGTTCTCCAACGCCTGCCACGCCACGATGGTCTCCATCGACCCGGGCACCTGCCAGATCCGGCTGCGGCGCTACCTGGTGGTGGAGGACTGCGGGGTGGTGATCAACCCCATGGTGGTCGACGGCCAGGTGCTCGGCGGCGTCACCCAGGGCGTCGCGGCCGCGCTGCTGGAGCGGATCAGCTACACCGAGGACGGCCAGCCCGCCACCACCACGCTGATGGACTACCTCGCCCCCACGGCAGCCGAGCTCTGCCCGATCGAGATCGTGCACCTCGAGACGCCGTCGGCCTTCAGCGAGACCGGGGCGAAGGGCATGGGCGAGGGCGGCACGATCGGGGCCCCGGCCGCCGTGCTGAACGCGATCAACGACGCGCTGTCCGGCACGGCGGTCAGCTTCGACCAGATCCCGGTGCTGCCGACGGACTTGCACGCGGCGCTGACCAACACGGCGCTGGCCAACACGGGGCTAGCCAACACAGAGCTAGCCAACACAGAGCTAGCCGACACGGGGCTGGCCGGGACCAGGACCGATGTGCCATGACCGACCGCCACACCATCCGGCTGCGGGTCAACGACCGCGAGCACACGGTGACCGTAGAGGCGCGCCGGACGCTCGCCGACGTGCTCCGGCACGACCTCGGCTACACCGGCACCCACCTGGGCTGCGAGCACGGCATCTGCGGCGCGTG
>Ga0207689_10002638_pt1 | contig 16607 bp, 18 predicted proteins | sample KBSMisM52_FD_184312 | JGI IMG/M metagenome (GOLD analysis project Ga0207689, IMG submission 184312) | Miscanthus rhizosphere microbial communities from Kellogg Biological Station, Michigan, USA - KBS Miscanthus M5-2 (SPAdes) (version 2) | ecosystem: Host-associated > Plants > Roots >... | reverse complement strand
CAGCCAAGTTCGCATGCCCGTACGAAAGCGCGATTGCAGATGCGTCGCGCAGAGCTTTGATGACCCGCTCGAAGTCTTGAGTTCCAAGCGCAGTAAAGGCGTATTTGGCGGTCGGAGAGACCCGCGTGAAGTCCGCCTGCTCAAACAGCTTGCCGTACGCAAAGATGTTCGGTCTGCACGCGATGCTGAATCCGTTCCCCAGCAACAGATGTCGCTTCGAATACCGTTCCGAATCTTGCAAAGCTTCAGCGAATGTCAGCGCTTTCATCCCGACACTATTCTTTCACCACTGTCAGGCTAACGACATCCCGTTTAGCCGGCGCGGCGTATTCAGTACCTTACCAGTGCGTCACGTGCAAGCCATTGCGCCAGATTCGCCTACTTGCGATTCGGGACGAGCTTACGGAGATCCCGACCGCTGAAAACGTCGACGAGGTCGGTGACCTCGCATTCCAGAGCGACTGCTAACCGAACAATCATGGTGAGCGTGGGCACCTTCAGGCCACGTTCCATTTGGCTGATGTACGCGTGAGTCGATCCCGTCCGCTCGGCAAGCGATCGCTGGCTTTCTCCGCGTTGCTCGCGCAACTCCCGAAGTCGGGCGCCGAATAGTTCGCCTTCAGATGGCGGCATGGTCGCGATGCGAATTCCGCTTGCGTTGGCGAACCTTGAACGGTATACGATTAGATACCAACAGCAGGTTGCGCATCATGCTCGATCCAGCCCTCATCCAACGCATCAGGGGCATCTTCCTACATCATGAGCCGCGCGTCACGATCGGCGTCGCGGCGGACTTGCTTGGGTGGTCGTTCGCGGAGATGAATGCGACGATCCGGAATGGGGACATCGAGGTTGTTGAGACGGGTCGCGGGACGAGGATCGAGCTGCGCGAGCTGGCGGCGTACGCGATGCAGCAGTGGCCGTTGACGTCCATCGAAGAGGCGCTGGAGCGGGATGCGGCATTGGTCCTGCCGCCGGGGTTGCGGACGCGGAAGTTCACGGTTCGGCTGCCGTGGTATCAGATCGGGGTGCTCGAGGTGCTTGCCGCGGAAGGGCGGGAGCCGGTCGAGGCGATGCTGATGCGGATGTTCGAGGAGCTGGCGGATCTGCATCACGAGCGGCTGGCGCGCATCATTCCCGGCCTCAGCGAGGCGATGGCGTGGCCGGCCGGCCGGCCGGCACGGCCGACGGCGTTGGTTGAGAGTGCGTCCTCGCAGCCGAACCGGCAAACCGCCCACATTCGACTGGTAACGGACCGGCGCAAGCCTCCCATTCGGCGGCGGGACGCCGCCGATCCAGCCGGCGAGGACGCCAGCGCTCCGTTGCAGTGACCGCTGCTGAGGTCAGCCCTCGAGCTTGACGCCGCGGCAGCTGCGAAGCAGGGCGAGGTCGTAGATGATCTTCAGCGCGCCGGCGGCGATGAACGGGATCCAGCTGTGCGTGAGGCTGACGATCAACGGCATTGCGATCACGGGCGCCAGCGCCGCACCGGTCGTTCGTGCGACGCCTGTGATTCCGGCGGCGGCAGTTCGTTCCGAGGGATCGACGGCTGCGATTACGAAGGCCTGCCGCGTCGGCACGTCCATCTGCGAGATGGAGAAGCGCAGCAGCAGGACGGCGATGGCGAGCGGGAGCGTGGGCATCAGCGGCACCAGGATGAGGAGAATGTTCGACGGCAGGTGGGTGAACACCATCGTATTGAGCAAGCCGAACCGTTTGGCGATGCGCGCCGCCGCAAGCGCGGAGACGCCGGCGGCGAGGTTCGCGCCGAAAAATAGCGAGCCGAGCGCGGCCGGACTGAGACCGAAACGACGGAAGAACCAGTAGGCGACGATGCTCTGCACCACCAGGCCGCCGGCGAAGGAGTCGAGGGCGAAGAGTGAGGAGAGCCGCATCACGATCGAGCGTGAGTGCTCGACGCGAAAGAGGCTGCGCACCGGCCGCGCAATCCGCTCCCCTTCGATGGCCGGCGACACGCGCGTGAATATGAGAGCCAGACAGGCGCCGAGCACGGCGTAGGCAATGATCGCACTCCGATAGCTCGTCGCCGCGCTAAAGCCTTGCTTCAACAATGATCCGGCCAGAAAGCCGCCGGCCAGCGAGCCGGCAGCAGTAGCGAACGATCCGGCCAGGTTGTACCAGGCGAAGAGCGCCGTCCGGTCGCGTCCCTGCGCGGCCTGCGCGAGCGCAACCTGTTCGACGGCGAGAAACGGACCGACCTCGTTACCGCTCGGGCTGATGACGCCGATCGTGGCTGCCAGCACCAGCAGCGTGAAATCGCGCGTGAAGGCGAATACGACGGCCGCTCCGATCATCAGCACCGCGCCCGCGAGCAGCGTCCGTTTGCGGCCGAGGACGTCGGCGCGCGTCGTCAGATAGAGGGAGACGATGACATCGCCGGCCAGCGTCAGCGACAGGAGCAGACCAATCCGATGCCCGTCCAGCCCGATCGCCGCGAGGTACAGCACGAGGACGACAGCGACGAATCCATACGCGAACAGACGCACGATACGCGCGGCGAAGAGAAGGCGCGCGTCGAGCGGAAGCATCGCCAGTTACGCGCGCAGCGTGGCCTCGCGCAGCACCAGATCGAGCGCTCTCTCCTGGCTGAGCGACATCCGCAATGACTCGTACCCGCCGTCGTGCTTGATTCTGTGCTTGACCTCGGCGAAGTCGCGGTCGGCTTCCTTGGCGGCGCGGCGGATCTCGGCGTCGACTTCGACATCGCTGACGATGAGGTTCTCTTTCTTCGCGATCTGCTCGAGGATCAGCGAGCGTTTCACGCGCTTGACCGCCTCGGGCTGAAACTCATCGCGCATCTTTCCCCAGTCGATCTGGGCCTGTTCGAGATCGACGCCCTGCGACGCCAGGAAGCGCGCGTAGTTCTGCAGCGACTTGCCCACTTCCTCTTCGACGAGCGTTTCCGGCACTTCCATCTCGTGCGCGGCCAGCAGAAGCTCGCCGATCTGATTTTGTTTAAGACGCTTCGCTTCGAGCTCGCGATGCTTGCGGATATCGGCGGCGATGGCCTCGCGCATCTGGTCGACGGACTCCCATCCGCCGCTGCTCTGCGCGAATTCGTCGGTGACTTCGGGCTTCTCCTGGACGCGAATCTCTTTGAGCGTCACATCGTGGCGGATGGTCTTGCCGCGAAAGCTCTCGTTCTGCGCATCCTCGGGATACGTCTTCTCGAACGACGCCGTCTCGCCGGGCATTTTGCCGCGCAGGACATCGTGCAACTCCGGCATCGGGGTCTCCTCGCCGAGGCGGAAATGGCCACCGCGGGTGTCAGGGTCGACGCCTTCGCCCGAGGTGGTCATCTCGATCATGGCGAAATCGCCCTCTTCGAGACCGCGCTCGGTCTCGGGACGGTAGGCGCTGGCCTGCTCGCGAATGCGATCGATCATGGCGCCGATGTCGCCGTCGCCGACTTCGATCTTCGGATCGTCGATGGCCAGTCCGCGGTATTCGCCGAGCTCGAACTGCGGCTTGACCTCGAACTCCGCCTTGTACTTGACCGGCGCGCCTTCGATGAACGTATCCATGTGCTGCAGGTGCGGCTCGCCGACGATCTCCAGGCCTTTGTCGGCGATGGCGTCGTGAAAGGTCAGCGGAAGCAGCCGCTCCATCACCTGTTCCTGGATCTCTTTGGCGAATCGGGTGCGGACGACGCCAGCCGGCACCTTCCCCGGACGGAAACCAGGGATCTTGGCCTGGCGGCTGAAATCCGCCGTGACGCGCTGCGACTCGGCGGCAATGAGCTCCGCGGGGATTTCGACTTCGACCGTTTTCTTGACCGGGGAAATGTCTTCGTAATTGAGAAGCATTCGCTGACAACCTTCGCTGCTGAATTGGAGTGGATTGGTGCGAAAGGCGGGACTCGAACCCGCACGGCTTTGGGCCACTGGATCCTAAGTCCAGCGCGTCTGCCAGTTCCGCCACTTTCGCCCGAATGCAAAAAAGGACCGGGGCGCGCCCAGTCCTCGTCATCCTACTTGATTTGGTGCCCCCACTAGGACTCGAACCTAGAACCAACAGATTAAGAGTCTGCTGCTCTACCAATTGAGCTATGGAGGCTCGGGACTCCTGCTAACTTGCCGCGCTCATCATCTATTTCGCTGCGCGAGCCGCGCATTCTAGGAGAGCGCATGAGGAGCGTCAAGGATTGGCGGCCAGCATCCCCTTCCCTTTGCGCAGGTAGTCCCATGCGGAGAAGAGCGTGGCGACGCAGACGATGCGGAAGAGGATTTCCAGAAACGGCAGAAGCACCGGCCCGAACGCATTCGCGGCGATGGCCACGCCGAGCGTGATCGCCTGCAGGACCGTGGAAGTCTTCCCCGCCCACGATGGCGGAAAGCGCTTCACGTGAACGCGCGTGTAAAGAAGGTAGGCGAAGGTGATGATGAAAAAGTCGCGGATGAAGACCGTGAACGTCACCCATGCCGGGATCCCGGAGACCGGCAACCCATCCCGCATCGTGTAGAAAAGGTAGCCGCAGATCATCATCGTCTTATCGGCCGCGGGATCGAGGATCGCGCCCAATCTCGAGCGCTGATTGAAACGCCGAGCGATGACGCCATCGAGAAAATCGGTCGCCGCGGCTCCCATGAAGATGAAGAACGCCAGCCGGTACTCGCCGCGGAACGAGGCGTAGATGAACACCGGCACCGCGAGGAGGCGGAGAAGCGTGAGGGCGTTGGGGACGGTGAGCATGCGGTAGCGCAGGTTACGCGAAACCGCGAATCACAGCTCCGCGCGGAACTGATCCAGCGCCGACTTGCGGAGGTAGATGGTCTTTCCCTCGGAGAGCAGCAGGTTCTGCTTCATCAGGTCGTGGATCAGGCGCGAGACCGTTTCGCGCGAGGTGCCGATCATGTTGGCGATGGCCTGGTGGGTCGGGCGGATGACGGCGATGTAATCGTTGTCGAGCGACTTGCCGCTCTGGCGCGCCAGATCGAGGAAGAAGCGCGCCAGCCGGCCGTAGACGTCCATCGTCGCCAGCGACTCGATCCGGTTCGAAGCGTCGCGCAGCCGCTTCGACAGCTCGGCCAGCACCTTCTGCGTGATCGAAAAGTTTTCGCTGAGGATGTGCAGGAAGTCGCTGCGCCAGATCGACACGATCTCTAGCGGCTCGGTGGCGATCACGGTCGCCGATCGCGGCTCGTTGTCGAAGAGAGCCATCTCGCCGAAGAAATCGCCGACGCCGAGGATCGAGAGGATGATCTCCTTCCCCTCGGGCGAGATCATGGTCACCTTCACCTGCCCCTCGCGGATCAGGTAGAAAACGTCCCCGCTCTCGTCGGCGTGGAAAACGGCGTCGTCCTTCGCGTAGCGCCGCGTTTTGGCGACGGTAGCGATCGACGCAAGCTCACGATCGTCGAGCTCCGCGAAGAGCGTGAACTTCCGATAGAAAGATGTTGGGAGCACGAGTGCCGGGATTTTAGCAGCAAAGCCGCGAGGCCACCCCGATGCTACACTCCGAGGCGAAGTTCCCAACGAGAGTGGCTATCAAACGGATCATTCCGATCTCTTCCGGCAAGGGCGGGGTCGGCAAGACGACCTTCGCCATCAACTTCTCGCTTGCCCTCTCGCGACACGGCCGAGTCGTGCTCGTCGATCTCGACACCGGCACCTCGGCGATCCGCAATGCAATCGATGTCCCGATCGAGAAGGATCTCTACCATTTCTTCCGAAAAGGCGAGTCGCTCAACAGCTGCATCTCGCATCTCTCGGAGAAGCTCGATCCGCACGGCGCCTTCCGCAATTTCGGATTCGTGGCCGGCCCGCTGCACCTGATCGACGAGATCACGAACTTCGGCGCGGCCAACAAGGCGAAGCTGATCGAAGCGATCAACGGGCTGGACGCCGACTACGTCATCCTGGACATGCGTGCAGGGCTCGATTCGAACGTCATCGACTTCCTGCCGTTCTCGAACTCCGGGGTCCTGATCTTCACGCCGCATCTGCCGAGCGCCACGCTGGCGGCTTCGGACATCGTCAAGGCCATCCTCTTCCGCAAGCTGCGCCTGATCTTCAGTCGCGAGTCGCCGTTTTACGCGACGGTCAACGGTCAACTCGACTTCTGGCGGCTGATCAATGAGCTGATTGATCAGGTGGAGGATGTCTACGATTCCTCTGTCGCCAACCTCGACGCCTTCACCGACGATCTTGCCGGCAACCTCGGCGATCACCCGATCACGCGAACCGTGCAGCAGACGCTCGACGAGTTCCGCGTTCACTACGTCCTCAATCTTTTCAATGGCGTGGACGATTCGTTCCAGACGGCGGTGAAGCCGTTCATCGAGAATCTGACCTCGAACGTTTCCGCGCGCTGCGGGGTGACGAACCTCGGCTGGATCACCCGCAGCGACGCCATCCACCGCGCGAACTGCAACAAGATCCCGGCGCTCCTGCTCCCGCCCGAGGGGAAGAAGGTGGCGAAAGCGAACCGCGTGGCGCAGGAGCTCGACGAGCTTCGCTCGATGGCCATCGGCATCGACCAACCACGGCGCAAGAGCGCCAAGCAGCAGAAGTCCGCGTCAACCGCCGATCCGGCCGACCATCTGGCCAATCAGCTCAACGTGCTGCGCTCGATGTTCGATCAAAAGAAGGACGACGACTTCCACGCCAACTTCGACTACGCCTCCCAGCGGGCCCTCTTCACCATGAAGACGCGCCGCCCCAGCGAGTTCGGCGACATCCGCATCTACCGCCCCGACGAGATGCTGGCAACGATCTTCGCCAAGTCGAACATCCCGACGACGATCGATTGGGGGGAATTGGAACTCTGACGTTTCGGAATGGTTGAGAGGCTGCAACGGCTAGTTCGCCGGCCGGTCAAATATTTCGAGGATGACGCGCTCAGGGCTCGCAACGAGTTCCGCGATGTCTTCGAAGCTCTGTCGAAGCAATCGTTCTACGTCGGAAGTGCGCGAGTTACCGATTCGGACCCATACGATCTTGGGCGGAGCACCGCGAAGAATCCCGAGCTCAGCGAGATCCTCATCTCTGGTCACCAGCACGTAGCCATGGTACTGAGCGTAGTACCAGATGTCCGAATCGCTGTGCCGGGCCATTCCGAGCAAACGTACTTGGTTGCTCCCCGGAAACAGATCCTCTAACTGGTTCACCAGTCTGTACGAGAAGTGCTGATCAAAGAGCAGTTTCACGCGCAGGAAACCACGGACTTGCGTTCTCGGTCGGCCGCGTAGCTGAGACAGGCCAGGATGTCTTCGCGTGTGAGCTCAGGAAAGTCGGTAAGGATCTCCTGCTCGGTCATTCCCGACGCAAGGTACGAGAGAACGTCGTACACGGAAATGCGCATCCCGCGAACGCACGGCTGACCGCCCCGCTTACCCGGCTCGACGGTGATGATGTCTTGATACTCCATGGCCCATGATTCTAGCAGGTGGCAAGCGGCTGCTTTTCCCGCTTCAGGCCATATCAAACTCGACAGCCGAGGTCTGTTCCCAGTGATCCGCGAGGCTATGCGTATCCCAGTATTCGCTGAGTTCCTGATACGACCGGCTACCCGACAACGACGATTTGGGTTCGGTCGTGGAGTTTTTTTCAGAACCGTCCACGTCCAAGACAGGATACACATTCTCACTCGCGATTCGGCTGTCACCCCACCGATTCCGCTAAACTGCGCGGCGATGAAAAACCTGCTTGCTCTGATCGCTCTTCTCGCGAACTCTTTGTTCGCCGCCGACTCGCCTGACCTGACGATGCAGAATCGCATCCGGCAGGAAGGGTTTCGCAACTCGAAGGTGATGGATACCGCCGAGGAGTTGATGGACTTCGTCGGACCGCGCCTGACTGGTTCGCCGAACATGAAGCGCGCCAACGAATGGACGCGCGACAAGCTCACCTCCTTCGGCCTCAGCAACGCGCACCTCGAGAGCTGGGGTCCGTTCGGACGCGGCTGGTCCTACGAAGAGTGCACCGTGCGCATGACCTCACCCGACGTCGCGCAGCTCTGGGCGCTGCCGCGCGCCTGGACGCCGGGTACGAACGGCGTCATCACCGGCAAGCCGGTCAAGGCGAAGATCGAGACCATCGAAGACATCGAAAAGTATCGCGGCAAGCTCGCGGGAAAAATCGTCCTCAACGGCGATCCGCGCGAGATCAAACCGCACGAGAAGCTTCAGTTCTCACGCTACACTGAGAAGGAGCTCAACGACACCGAGAACTACGAGTTGCCGGGCCGGCAGCGTTTCACGCGCGAGGAGATCATCAAGCGCAACGCCTTCCGCAAGGCGCTGACGAAGTTTCTCGCCGAGGAGAAGCCGCTGGTGATGATCGAATCGGATCCCGCCGACTACGGCACCTTCCACGTACAGGGCGCCGGCACGCAGAAGGACGGCGAGCAATATCCCGTCCCGTCGATCGTGATGTCGACCGAACAGTTCAATCGCCTGGCCCGCCTCACCGAGCAGAAGAAGGACGTTACGCTCGAGGTCAACGTCAAGACGACGTACTACGACACCGACAAGAACGCCTACAACACGGTCGCCGAGATCCCGGGCTCCGATAAGAAGGGTGAGATCGTAATGCTCGGCGGCCACCTCGATTCGTGGCACGGCGGCACCGGCGCGACGGACAACGGCGCCGGGACGGTCGTAGCGATGGAAGCGGTGCGCATTCTGAAAGCGATCGGCATCGCTCCGAAGCGAACGATCCGCATCGCCCTCTGGAGCGGCGAAGAGGAAGGTCTTCTCGGGTCGCGCGCCTACGTGGCCGAGCATTTTGCTTCGCGGCCCGAGCCTGATGCAGCAGAGCGCGATCTCCCGGCAGCGATGCGCCGCACTCCCGCCGGCCCGCTCACGATCAAACCGGAGCACGCCAAACTCTCGGCGTATTTCAATCTCGACAACGGTACCGGCAAGGTCCGCGGCGTCTACGCGCAGGACAATTTCGCGGTCGCGCCGATCTTCGCGGCCTGGATCGAGCCGCTGAAGGACCTCGGCGTAACGACCGTCACCGAGCGCAACACCGGCGGCACGGATCACCTCTCGTTCGATGGCGTCGGCCTTCCCGGTTTCCAGTTCATCCAGGACGAGGTCGAGTACGGCGAGCGCACGCACCACACGAACTACGACGTCTACGACCGCCTGCAGCGCGACGACCTGATGCAGGCCGCCGTGGTCATGGCCACGTTCGTCTGGGAAGCCGCCAATCGTCCGGAGATGATGCCGAGGAAACCGCTGGCGAAGAGTGATCTGCCTGCGGCGGCGACACCGGCGGCGCACTAACGCCAGAAGTAACGCGCCCGGATCACTGTCCAGGCGATCCGTGCCGTGTCCATCAGCGGTTTGTAGTGGCTGGTGGACTGGCCGTCGACGAAGCCGAGGTCGATCGGGATCAGGAGGATCTTGAATCCGCGCCGGCCGGCCTGGACGATCACTTCGCTTTCCATATCGAAGCCGTCGGTGCGAAGGCGGATGGCGCGGAGAAGTTGAGAGGAGTAGAGCCGATAGCCGCTCTGCGAGTCGGTGACGTTCGCGTTCGATGCGAAGGCGATGCATCGCGCAGAAAAGCGATTGGCGAAGCGGCGTCGCGGCAGCATCTGACTGAAGAGATGGGCGCGTCCTCCGATGATGAGATCCGCGCCGCTCTCTTCCCGCGCCGCGAAAAACTTCGGGATCTCGGCCGGGAGATGCTGCCCGTCCGCATCGAGAGTGACGACCGCGTCGAAGCCGTGATCGAGCGCGTACGCGAATCCTGTCTTGAGCGCGGCTCCTTTGCCGCGATTGATCGGATGGCTGACCACGTCCGCTCCCGCATCGCGCGCGACGTCGGCAGTGCGATCAGCCGAGCCGTCGTCGACGACCAGCACGTGCTCATTTACCGCCTTGCAGTTGCGCACAACCGCGGCGATCGTCTGCTCGGCGTTCAGCGCCGGGATGACGACGAGCGCCTTCACGCTCCCTCCCGCGAGACCACCGCGCAGACGACGCCGCCGCCGGCCGAGACCGAGTTGACCAGGATGTTCCGCAGATTCGCGGCACGCGGGGCAGAGACCGGCGCGAACTTCATCTCCGCATCGGCTTCCTCGAATCCGAACGACGCGTGCAGCTTCTGATCGCGAATCGCCAGCAGCGCCGCCGCGAGATCGAACCCGCCGCCGGCCGCGTATTCGCCGAAGTAACCCTTGGTCGCGACGACGGGAGGAACGTTCTCGCCGAAGAGTCGCTGAATCGCGCGCATCTCCAGGCGGTCGCCGCGTTGGGTGCCGTTCGCCGAGGCGTAGATGGCGTCGATGCCGGCAATCGTTAGCTCCGCATCATCGATCGCCGCCCGCATCGCCGCGGCCACCTGTTCGTCTCCCGTTCCCCAATCGGAGATCGTCGCCGTCGTATCGCGAGCGATCCCGAATCCCGTCAGCCATCCGTACGGTTGCCGCGACGGCGTCGCTTCGGCCACGAAGATCGCGCTTCCTTCGCCGATGGACATGCCATTGCGACGGCGGTCGAAGGGTCGCATCCGTTCGGGCAACCCGTTCTCTTCACGTGCCAGCGCGCCGAGGCGGTCGAGGACGGAGAACACCATCTCGTTGACCTCTTCCACGCCGCCGATGATCGCCGAGGGAACCGTGCCTTTGACGATCTGCGAGCTCGCGTACATCGCCGCCGCCAGCAGCGATGACTCGCGCTGGGTCAGAGTGATGTTGAATCCGCGCAGATCGAATTCGATGGCGATGTGCGAGCCGGGGGCGTTGGCCACCGACTCCGCGAAGAGCTGCGGCGGCGCTAAGGCCGCGCCTTTGGCGACGTACTCCTGCATGTAGTCGACCGAGGTCTGCACCGGGCCGAAGGCGGTGCCGAGGGCTACGCCGGATTCGCTGGACGGCTGGGTGCCGGCGTCGTCGATGGCCAGCCGCGCTGCGGAGACGGCGTAGCGGGAGAGGGTGTTCATCCGCCGCATCTTCATGGCCGGGATGTAGTCGCGGGCTTTGAAGTCGCGCACGAGGGCCGCGGTGTGGGCGGAGAGACCGCCGGTGTCAAAGCGGTCGATCGGCTTCACAGCGGAGACCGCGGCGTCGAGCATCGCGCGGAAAGGCTCGATCCCGACCGCCCCCGGCGCAACGATCCCGATGCCCGTGATGGCAACGCCATTCATGCAAGAAGGCCGGTTATACCTTACGCCCGGCGAAAAAGCAGTGAGACGTTGGAGCCGCCGAAACCGAACGTGTTCGAGAGGATGTTCGTCAGCGCCATCCGCCGCGGCGTGTGCGGGATGTAATCGAGCGTGCAATCGTCCGCGGCGACATCGAGTCGCAGCGTCGGAGGGGCGAGCTGGTTCTGCAGCGCCAGAACGCTGATGACCGCTTCAACGCCGCCGGACGCTCCCAGCGTGTGACCGAAGTACGACTTGCTCGATGACACCGGGATCGCCTCGCCGACCGCGGCGATGATGGCCTTCGTCTCCGCGGAGTCGTTGAGCAGCGTGCCCGTTCCGTGGGCGTTGATGTAATCGACGCGCGGACGCTCGTCGCCTGCTTCCGCCAACGCGCCGCGCATGGCCGCCTGCGCGCCGCGTCCTTCTTCATGCGGCGCGGTCGGATGGTGCGCGTCGCAGGTCGCGCCATATCCGAGGAGCTCCGCGAGAATGGTGGCGCCGCGCGCGACCGCATCGTCCCATCGCTCGATGACGAGATAGGCCGCTCCTTCGCCGAGCGTAATCCCTTTGCGCTCCGCCGCGAACGGCGCGCACGGGTGTTCGTCGACCGCCTGCAGCACGTTGAATCCGCTGTAGGTCAGGCGGCAGAGCGCGTCACTGCCGCCGGCGACGGCGACGTCGGCGTGACGCGAGCGAAGCAGATCACCGGCCATGCCGATGGCGGCACCGGCCGAGGCGCAGGCGGTGGCATTGGAGAGCACGCCGCCGCCGAGCGTGAGGGCGCGGGCCACGGCATCGGATGGACCCGACGTCGGCTGTTGCAGCACGCGCGAGGTTGCGACACGTCCGCGTCCGCGCACGAGGCGATCGAAGTAGAAGCTCTCCCCTTCGAGCAGGCCGCCGGTCGAGGTTCCGGTGGAGACGACCGCGCGCTCGCGCGGCAGCAGAGTCGTCGCACCGTCGTTCGCCTGCGTGATCGCTTCGTTCGCGGCGATGACCGCCAGCAGATCGCTGCGCGACATCCGCCGCGCTTCGCGGCTGTCGATCGGAAGCAGGTCATCGAGATCTCCGACTTCGGCGGCGACGTCGGTCGGAAAGGTCTCGCCTGGAAACTTGGTCAGCTTGCCGATTCCGGCGCGCGATTCGACGATCGACCGCCACACTTCCGATCGGTTCCGGCCGATCGAGCAGATGATCCCGACGCCGGTGATGGCCAGGCGGATGGAGATGTCAGCTTTGCGCATGTTTCTCTCTGCAAAAAAAACAACCACAGAGGCACAGAGATCACAGAGGGTTTTTCTCTGTGTCCTCTGTGTCTCTGTGGTGAGCTAAGTAGAACCTACCCCGAATCACTTCCACTCCATCGACCAATCCCCGCCCCGAGAACCGGTACGTCCCCCCAAAATCAGCATCGAGCGTGACCACGAAGCGGATCACATCGCCGGTCTCGATGGCGCGATCGACTTCACAGCGATCGATGCCGGAGAGAAACGCGTGCGAGCTCGCCGCGGAAAACGCCAGCCCGCCGCCGAGCTGCGCCATCGCCTCCACGGCCATCACACCCGAGGGCATCGAGTCGTTGGCCGTGCAAACGTAGACCCCCTCGATCGTTTTGTCGCCGACCCGCGTCGCGGCGGACGCCGCGCGAAACGGAATCTGATGAGGGAGGCTGGCCAGCCACGTCACACCGGCGCCCGCTGCTCATCCGCAAGGCGATGCCTGACGAAGTCCGCCAGCGACGAGATCGAATGGAAGTTGTCGCGCGCCGCCGATTCGTTCTTTACCTTGATCCCGAACTCGGTCTCCAGCATCACCACGATCTCGAGGGCATCGATGGAGTCGAGCCCGAGGCCACCGGCGAAAAGGGGATCGTCATCGTTGATGTCGTCGGGCGTCATGTCTTCGAACTTCAGACGGTCGATGAGGAGCTCTTTCAGTTTCTTTCTAAGGTCATCCATGGGCTGCGCCATTCTCACATACTTGCCGGGCCGGGCAACTCCTCCCAGGCGATCGGCGGTGCGATCACGCCGAACATCTTCTGCATCCGCACGAAGAAGAAAAACAACGCCAGCTTGACGCGATGGTTGGTGGCGAAAATGTTTCCCGCCAGGATGCCGGTGATCACCGGAATGAGGCCGTAGTCCGCTTTCGGCTGGAGGAAGACTTCGAGGAACTCGCGGCGATAGAAGTTGTTGATGAAGCGGAAGTATTTGTCGAGCGCCCCCTGAAACGTCCGATCGTAGCGCCGCAACAGGCGCATGCTCCCGCGGCGCAGACGCTGTTCGACGGCGTCGGCGACCAGGTCCGCCGACTTCATGGCCATGAAGACGCCGGTGGAGAAGATGGGGTCGAGAAAGCCGGCGGCATCGCCAACGAGCGCGAAGTTTTTCCCGGTCCGGCGCGTCATCATGAATGAGAAGTCGCGGCGAACGTAGACCTGGGTGACGCGCTCGGCGTCCTTCATCCGCTCCGCCAGATACGGCGCGCCGGCGATGGTCTGGTGCAGCAATTCGTCCGGCGTCAAACCGCATCCGCGCAGATGGTCACGCCCGACGACGAGCCCGACGCTCATGGTGTCCGCGCTGACCGGAATGAGCCAGAACCAGGCGTCGCGCAGGACCACGATGATTGTGTTCCCGGCATCTCGCCCCTCGGGACGCGGAACGTTCTTGTAGTGCGCGAAGACGGCTACTTTCTTCAGCTCTTCGACGTCTTCCTTGCGCCCGACCCGATTGCCGAGGAAGGCGCCATGACCGCTGGCATCGACGACGAAGCGCGCTTCGAGTTTCTCGCCGTTCGCGCAGGTGGCGATTGCGCGCGAGGAGTCGGCGAGATCGACCGCGGTCACCGCCGTCCCTTCGCGAACGTCGACTCCGCTCGATTGCGCGTTGCGAAGCAGCAGCTCATCGAACTCCGCCCGCTTGACCTGAAACGACTGGTGATACGCCTCCGGCAGGTTCTCGCGAAAACGAAAGGTGTACCCGAGCGCGCCATCCGCGGTGACGAACCCCGCACCATATTTCGGCGTAAACGTCCCCTCGGACATCGGCACCGTGACGCCGAGCCGATCGAGCAGGTCGTTGTTGTACGGCAGCAGCGACTCCCCAACCTGAAACCGCGGAAACCGCTCGCGCTCGAGAAGGGTGACGGAGAACCCCTTCCGCGCAAGCAAGGTGGCCGCCGTCGATCCAGCCGGTCCGCCGCCAATCACGAGGACGTCAATCATGAGCGCGGGATCGTAATGCAAATTGGGTATCACGCGGAGACGCGGAGCGCAGACCCGTCGCTCATTCCGAGGGAGTCTCGCCTTCCGCTCGTTTCTGAAGACGATCGAGCAGTTCGCGGCCTGCATCAATGAGTCCCGCGAGAAGCTTCTCATCGACGCCGCTCGTCCCTTCGTATTCGGTCGCGTTCCGTTCCTTGTGGCATCGGTCGAGGAGACGCCAGGTAGCCGTGGCGACTCCGAGTGTGTGTGGGAGTGCTTGAAAGACGATGTATCGCTTTTCGGATCGATAGCCGTGATAGCGCAGGGCGGCGAGCGCGAGCGCATGTGCGGCGTTGTAGGCGAGATCGAATCGGCTCTCGGGCGAGTTTGTCGTTTTCTGGGCGTCGAGAAGGCGCGCGGATGCTGAGCGAATCAAGCCTTCGATTTCCTCGCGTGCGGGCGGCTCCCGCTTGAGAATGCCGGTCCTCGCCAGCGCTTCGAGCTGCTCATTTGGCATCGTCGTTTCCGATCACGAAGAGCTTACGTTGCGTATCGATTCGCGCGGCGAATGAATCGTTACGAGCGCGCTTGCGCTTCCACTCGGCGCGGGTGAAGACGGTGGGATTGATGGTTCGGGCGAGCGTTTGCTCGGCGGGGGCCAGCGCGGCGTAGATGTCGGCGTAGGCGAGATCGTCGGTCACGACGAGGAGGTCGATGTCGCTTCCGGCACGTTCGATGCCCTTGGCCACCGATCCGAAGGCGAAGGCGTGCTCGATGCGATCGGCCAGCGGCGCCAGCGCGGAACGCAGAGGGTCGACGACGCCAACCGTTTTCACGATCAGGCCGTGGAGCTCCGGGAAGACCGGCGATTCTGTCTGTGCCTGGTAGTACTTCTGGTTTCCGTCGCGCGTGACGGCGACGAGGCCGGTCGCGGCGAGACGCTGCAGGAGGCGGTGAACGGCACCGGTGCCGCTGCCGGCGAGACGAATCAGCTCCGCGCTCTGGAATCGCCGCTGCGGTTGTCCGAACAGGAGTCCCAATACCCGTTGCTGAACGGGAGTGAAGAGCGCCGCCGCGATGGCACTTCGCGGAGTCTTAGAGGATGGTGTTCCCATTTCGGGAACGATCGTACCTGATTTGGGAACGGATTCAAGTCCCTGAACCCGGTTGACGTACCCTATCGCGGACTCTATCCTCCGTCCCCCAACGTCCATGTTCGAACGTTTCCTTGCACTTGCGGCTGCCCGGCCCGAGTCGGTTGCGCTGATCGACGGCGAGACCGGCGGCCTGACTTCGCGGTCGCAGCTGGCCTCGCGGATCGACGAGCTTGCGGCGCGATTCGCCCACGCAGGGTTTCGGCCCAACGACGTGGTGGCCATCCAGCTCCCGAACTCGGTCGATTTCATCGCCGCGTTCGGGGCGATCCTGAAACAGAAGCTGGTGGCAATCCTCATCGATCGCGATGCCACCGAGACGGAGGTCGGCAACGTGCTGGGACACTTCGCGGCGCGTGGGCTGGTCTATCGCAGCGGCGCCGAGGTGATGATCTCGACGCGCCAGGCGGGCCGCGTCAATCTTCCCGAGGGAGCACGGCTGATCAAGCTGACCTCGGGATCGACCGGGATGCCGAAAGGGATCGTGGCCACCGAAGCGAATCTGCTGGCCGACTGCCTGAACATCTGCGCGACGATGGACATCCGCGCGGACGACATCAACCTCGGCGCGATTCCGATGTCGCACTCCTACGGCTTCTCGAATCTGGTCACGCCGCTGCTGGTGCAGGGGACGGCCATCGTGATCTCGAATGACTATCTGCCGCAGTCGGTGGTGAATCTCTGCAATCGCTTCTCGAGCACGGTCGTTCCGCTGATCCCGATGGTGTTCGATCATCTGGTGACTGCCGGCGCGGGCGAGTTCAAAACCGTGCGGACGTTTCTATCCGCGGGCGCGCCGCTGCCCGCGGCGGTGTCGCGCAAGTTCCGCGATCGCTTCGGACTTCCGATTCATACCTTCTACGGCTGCAGCGAATGCGGCGGCATCACCTACGACCGCGAGGGCGGATCGGTGGAGCGCGGCACGGTCGGCCGCGCGATGGAGAACGTGACGCTCACCGCCGACGGCGCGCGCCTCGTCGTCCGCGGCGCGAACGTGGCCCTCGGCTACCTGCACGACGCGCAGACCTTCGAGCCGTTCGAGCCGGGCGTCTTCGTCGCCGACGACCTGGTCGAGTTCCGCGGCGACGGCGAGGTGGTCCTCATCGGCCGCGCCTCGGAGCTCATCA
>Ga0207689_10002635_pt1 | contig 16609 bp, 18 predicted proteins | sample KBSMisM52_FD_184312 | JGI IMG/M metagenome (GOLD analysis project Ga0207689, IMG submission 184312) | Miscanthus rhizosphere microbial communities from Kellogg Biological Station, Michigan, USA - KBS Miscanthus M5-2 (SPAdes) (version 2) | ecosystem: Host-associated > Plants > Roots >... | reverse complement strand
TTCCACAATCTGGAAATCGAGGCCTTCCAGGATTCGCCGCGCCACCTTCCGGATGACGCTGGAGTCGTCAACAACCAAACAGGTTTTCATCGTACTGCCCTCTTTGTGTTCGCGCCTAATTCCCATTCCAATTCCGGCCGCGTCACGCTGCGACCGCCTTTACCGTGATGTCGAGCACACGGTCGACGTCGAGAACCATAAGCAATTGGCTATCGAGCCGATAAATTCCGGTTGATACGCTTGCCAGTCGTGCATCGAGGTTGCTCGGATTCGGTTCCCACGACTGATTGTCCAGCTTGAGCACCTCGCCGACACTGTCGATGAGCAAGCCGTAGGATTCGCCACGCGATTCGACGCCGATCGCCATCGACTGCTGGCCGTTTTCGCGGCTGCCAAGTCCGAGGCGGCATCGCATGTCTATCAATGTCACGATGCGGCCGCGCAGGTTCAGGACGCCCGCCACTTCCGGCGGCGAAAGCGGCACCGCGGTGAGGCGTTCCGGCGCAAAGACATCCTGCACCCGCAGGATCGGCAAACCGAACAGCTGGCCACCGATCAGGGCGGTCACATATTCGTTGAAACTATGGTCGGCTTTCTGGTTCATGCTGTGTTTTGTCACGCGGCCTGGACGACGCCGGTCTGCTCCTTGAGCGCTGCAATCAGGCCCTGGCGGTCAAATTTCGCGACGTAGTCGTGGAAGCCGACACGGCGTCCACGTTCAATCGCTTCCGGCGAGACCACGGAGGACAGCGCGATAATCGGCAAGTTGCCGATGCGTGGGTCGCCGCGCACGGCTTCGGCGAACTGGAACCCGTCCATGTCCGGCATTTCGATGTCGGTGATGGCCACGTCAAATGCCTGCCCTTCATTCAGGATCGCCAGAGCATCCCGCGCGGACGCGGCTGTGGCCACGACATACCCAGCCGCCTGCAGCACGGGCGTGAGCATGTTCAGAAAGAAAGGAGAGTCGTCCACGAGAAGCACGCTGCAAGGGCGATGCTGCACCTGCTGCTCCTTGCGGCGGAACCAGTCCTCGAACGCGAGTGGCAGAAAATGCCCGACATCGATGATTTCGGTTGCGTGCCCGCGCACGACAGCGGAGCCGAGCACCCCGGGATTTTCGCTCGCAACCTGGATGTTGAGTGTGTCGTCAACGATATCGACGATTTCATCGACGACGAGCGCCATCGACCGGCTGCCGTCCGAAAACACAAGGAGCGGCTGCGCACCCTCCCCTTTTACACGCACGTTCTCGCTCATGCTGATGAGCGGCATCAGATGGCCGCGGTACTGGACCATGTGCCGGCCGTTCGACAACTCGATTTTCTGTGCGTCGATTTCTTCAAGTCGCGTGACGAGCGAGAGCGGGACCGCCTTTGGCTGTATCGATCCGGCCCGGAAGACAAGCAGCGACGTGCTCGACCCGGTCGGCGGCGCAGGCTTGGTCTCGGAAGCCTCCGCTGCGGCCAATTGAGAAGCCACATTCGTGCCGAACGCCTGCGCGACGCCGTTCGGGTCGATGATCATGATCACGGAGCCGTCGCCGAGAATGGTGTTCCCAGAGAACATCGAGATATGGCGCAGTTTGCTCGACATCGGCTTCACGACGATTTCTTCGGTGTGGAAAACACCGTCAACGACAATGCCGAAAGTCTGGCTGCCGACCTGGGTGACGACAATGAACCCGCCATTGATCTCGCCCGTGTCCTTGTCGAGGCCGAACAATTGACGAAGGCTGACGAGAGGCAGGAGTTTGTCGCGCAATCGGAGCACTCGCGTGTTCTTGATGCTCTCGATCCGGTGTTCACTGCCGCTGCGTGCGCGCACGAGCTCGACAACGGATAGCTGGGGGATCGCGAACCGGTGCCCACCCGCTTCGACGATCAGCGCCGCCACGATTGCAAGCGTGAGCGGTATCTTGATGGTGAAGCTCAACCCTGCGCCGGAAACCGACTTCACGTCGATCGTTCCACCGATCTGATCGATGTTGTTGCGGACAACGTCCATGCCGACACCACGGCCGGATACGTTGGTGACTTTCGCCGCCGTGGAAAAACCCGGCGCGAATATGAACTTGTGAATCTGGGCTTCCGACAATTTCTCCGCGTCGACTTCGGAAACCAGGCCGTGCGCGACGGCTTTTGCCTTGATCCGCTCGCTGTCGAGCCCGCGCCCGTCATCCGCGATGCGGATGATGATGTAGCCGCCCTCGTGATATGCCGAGAGGCGGATCAGTCCGTGCTCGGGCTTGCCGGCGGCACGCCGCTCTTCAGCGGTTTCAAGGCCATGATCCGCTGAATTGCGCACCATGTGCGTGAGCGGATCTTTGATCAAATCCAGAACCTGGCGGTCCAGCTCGGTATCCGCGCCCTGCATTTCGAGGTCGATCTTCTTCCCGAGCTCGTTGGAAAGGTCGCGCACGATGCGCGGCAGCTTTTGCCAAGCGTTGCCGATCGGCTGCATGCGCGTCTTCATCACGCCTTCCTGCAGTTCGGCGGTGACGTTCGACAGCCGTTGCAGCGGCGTTTTGAATTCCGATTCCTCGTGGCGGCGCACGATTTCGAGCAGCTGGTTGCGGGTAAGCACCAGCTCGGAAACCATGGTCATCAACTGTTCGAGCGTGTCGACCGTTACGCGAATCGATTGATTGGCGGACTTGCCTGTCTCATCTTCCTTGACGGCGGCATCGATGACGCTCGCCGCAGGCTTCGGTGATTTTGCAAGTTCGGCTTCGATCGCCGTGTTGCGGAACGCACGCTCAAGGTCGTCGAGCGTATCTTCGCCCTCACGCAAAGGGCGCTCGAGAACCTGGTGAACCAGCGTCCCGACAGAATGCTCGCTTTCAGGCTTGGCGCCTCCAACGCTGATGCGATCGACCATGCCCTCCAGGCTGCTGATGAGATCGTCATCAGCTCCTTCGGGCTCGCGTTGGTCGCTTTCAAGCGACTCGAGAATGATCTTGATGCGGTCGATGGTGGCGAGAATGAGCGTGACAGCCTCACTCGAGGCCGGCGCGCCGTCGCGAAACTTGCCCATCAACGTTTCGGCTGCATGTGCGAGCGCTTCGAGGCGCGGCAGCCCGAGAAACCCGCAAGTGCCTTTGATGGTATGGACCAGCCGGAAGATGTTATCGAGAATCTTCGCGTTGTTCGGATCCTGCTCAAAACGCACAAGCTCGACGTCGACCACGTCGAGACTCTCGTTCGTCTCGGTGACAAATTCCCGCAGCAGGTCGTCCATAAAAACGCCTTCGTCGACGGGCCTGGCCCGTCCGCCGCTTTCCGTCGGAAGCGCGGCCAGTGTGTCGGTGAAGCGTTTAATTTTGGTTGCGGGACCGCGACATCCGGTCGACTGTTAACCGCTCGTTAACTGCCGGAAGCGGCTCGCGTCAGACGCTCATTGCGCGGTGATGACGACCTTTTCGCCGTCCATTGCAATCGCCGCTTTGACGCCGCAAGCCCGGGCCAGAAGACCCGCATAGAACGGTTGAATGCGGTGAGCGTCGAGGTCCTCGGCGCTCTCCCCACCGAGCAGCGAAGGTACAGCTGGTGGAACTTTCGCGTTGACGCCGGCGGCAGTGACTTTAAACCCCATCGTTTCGCCGGCCCCGATGGGATCAACGGTCAGCGAGCCCCCGCGCGGAATCGCCTGTCCGGCGATGGCGAGCATGTTGAGCAGAAGTTTGACCCGGTTTTTCTGTAACAGCGCCCGCGGCAGATTCCAGGCGAGCTTTGTCTTTTCGTCCTCGAGGAAGCCGCGCGAGATCGTCTCTGCATCGCCGAGATCGATCTGGGCGCCCGCCGAACCGGCAGCGCCGAAGGCAATGCGACAGAACTGCAATTTCTTTGACGCCGTGCCGGCACTGCTTTTGATCAAATCAAGCGCAAATTCCTTGGTCGCCTCATCCTTTTCTTCCTCAAGCACTTCGAGCCCGTTCACAATGGCACCGACGGGGCTGATCAGGTCGTGACAAACCCGCGAGCAAAGCAGGGCAGCGAGATCAAGCGCTTCGATGGGCGATTCCGACATGGACTAGTCTCCGCTGGGCATGCACGCTGCGCCGATCGGCGAATCAGTGGTCACGCCGAGTTACTGGCGTGATACACCGCACCCGCATAACCGCCAAGGACTGCCGCACGGCCAGAGGACGCGGTATTTGATTTCAGGATCCGACATTTCACCCGCGCAAGCACGGGAGCTCATGGACGATCTGACCGCGCTCGTCGTCCGTGCGTGCGCCGAGATCGAGGCGACATCATCCACGACGGTGGTCCGGCGTCTGAAGCCCGACCAGTCGCCGGTGACTACGGCGGACGAGGCATCCGAAGCGGTGATCCTGCAAGGCCTCTCCCGGATTCTACCGAAGTTGCCCGTGGTGGCAGAAGAGTCGGCCAATGCAACGGCGCCCGCCGACCTCACGGGCAGCTTCGTCATCGTTGATCCTCTGGATGGAACGCGCGAGTTCCTTGCCGGCCGTGACGAATTCACCGTCAACCTCGCCATTGTCACGCGCGGCTTGCCGGTTGCGGGCATTGTCGCTGCGCCCAAACAGGGCCAACTCTGGCGCGGCGTCATCGGCCACGGGGCGGAGCGTCTCCGACTATCGGGCGGCAGCTCCGGCCGCGCGGACGCAATCAGCACACGGCCCTGGCCGGATGCCCCGGTTGCAGCGGTGAGCCGTTCCCACATGGATGCCGCCACCGACAAATTCGTGAGCGCGCTCGGCCCGATTGCGCGCGTGCCCTCCGGCTCGGCGATCAAATTCTGCCGCATCGCGGAAGGGAGTGCAGACATCTACCCACGCCTCGCCACGACCTGCGAATGGGATGTGGCGGCCGGCCATGCACTGGTTGTCGCCGCTGGCGGAATCGTGACAACCCCGCTTGGCACTCCTTTGGCCTACGGGCGCGCCGCCAAGAATTTTCGTGTGCCGGCCTTCATCGTCTGGGCAGATCCGCGCAAAGCCGCTGCGCTCAAGATCCGATCCTGACCGTCAATCACCGAGAGCGCGTGAAACGTCCGGCCATTTGCGTTCGGCCGTAGCGATGATCCGGCCGGGATCGGCGAGGAAAGCGAGACGTGTGTTCTCGCTATAGAAAAAGTACAGCCTCTGACCGACCACCACCCAGAACAGCGGGTGGCCACGGACCGAACGGTCACGGCCGATCGCCACAGGATCATAGCCGCCAAACCGTGGCGCATAGACTTCGGGATGCTGCTCAAAGGCCCCGCGGTTGCCCTCGTTGCTGAACCGCCAGACTGCCCCGTCCTTGTTCAATTCAAATTCCGGCCGCCCGAACAGCGCCTTGCCATCCGTGAAATAGGACACCGGATCGAAGCCGCTGATCGCGATGCCGGTTTCGGGATTGACCGTTAACTGGCTGTCGGTCGCCGCGTTGATCCCCTGGGGTGCAAAAATACCCGTTCCGAGGGCGATAAAGAGCGCCAGGCCTGTCAAGAATGGCCGCTTCCGTTGCTGCCGTGCTGCAGTCATAGTTCTCGGTGACGGTTGGGTGATTCGGGAACAACCTTTCGCCGCCACATTATTACCGCGGTCAACATGAGCATCCGGTTAAACAGGGCCGTCGGGCCCCAGCATCCGAGGAGCATTTGATGCGCGCAAACTTGCGCCTCGCCACACTGGCGCTTTGCCTTGCCACCCTCGCTCCCGACCTTGCGGCTGCGCAGAACCAGCCACCCCCGGCGCAACGGCAAAGCGGCACGTTCACGCCCGGGGAGATCGTTGGCGAAGGCCACAAGTTTTTCGGAACGGTATCGCGCGGTCTTGCCCAGGTCGTGGAAGCGGCCTTCAGCCGCTGGGGCCAACCCAATGGCTACGTTCTCGGTCAGGAAGGCAGCGGCGCTTTTATCGTCGGCCTGCGCTATGGCGACGGCAAGCTTTACACCAAGAATGCCGGCGACCGCCGCGTTTTCTGGGAAGGCCCGTCGGTCGGCTTCGACTATGGCGGCGAAGGCGCGCGCACGATGATGCTCGTCTATAACCTGCCAGCGACCGCAGCTATCTATCAGCGTTTCGCCGGCATCGACGGCTCCGCTTATTTCATCGGCGGTTTCGGCATGACGGCGCTCGCCTCAGGCAACATCATCATAGTGCCGATCAGGTCCGGCGTCGGACTGCGCCTTGGCGCCAACATCGGTTATCTCAAATTTACGCCGCAGGCGACGTGGAATCCCTTCTGACCCCACCACATTTACTAATTTTGCAGCGACACAAGCCGAAAGCCGCGACGCGGCATTCGCTTTAGGCTAATGTCGAAGAATCCGGACAGTCCGGCCCGAGTGGCAATGAGTTGCGCGTGAGTTGGAGACGTAAGTTCCATGATTGAACCGATCATGTATTTCGGGATCGGGTTTCTCGTTGCCGCGCTCATCGGGCTCGTTGTCGTTCCACTCGTGCATAATCGCGCAGTACGGCTGACGATGCGGCGCCTTGAAGCCGCAACGCCATTGTCCATGGCCGAGATTCAAGCCGACAAGGATCAGCTTCGCGCAGAATTCGCAATGTCAACGCGACGTCTCGAGATGAGCGTCGAGCAACTCAAGACAAGGAGCACAAGCCAGCTTGCCGAGCTCGGCAAGAAAGGCGACGCGATCAATCGTCTCAAGGTCGAACTTGGAGAAAAGACTGCGGCGATTTTTGCGCTTGAGGCGCGCGACAAGGCGCTGCGCGATCAGTTGCGTGCTACAGAAGAGGAAGTCGCGGTCAAAACTACGGCCATGCATGAGGATCAGCGGGCGCTATCCGACAAGGAGGCAGACCTCGCCAGGCTGATCGCCGACCTCGACGAGCGGTCAACGCTTGCCAATTCGCAGAAAATCGAAATCATCGCGCTAAATACGCAGGTTGAGGCTCTGAAGGAGCATCTTCAAGGGGCCAGCCACGAGTTGAAGGCCGTCGAAGATCGCCGCGATGCCGAGCGGGTCGAGCTCAAGTCCGCCACCCAGGAATTACAGGATGAACGCGGCAAGGTCGACAATCTCGGGCGGCGCGTCGCCGAGCTCGAGCAGCACCTCGCCGCGCAGAGCAAGGAGGCCGAAATTCTCGGCCGGCGAGCCCAGGATCTTGAAACACGCCTTGGCGAACAGTCGCGTCTGCTCAATCAGAGCGAATTCGAGCTCAAGCACGTACGGCAGGAGATGGATGCGGCCCACCAGCTCGAAACCGAGCTTCGCACCACGATCGTCGACTTGGAGGGGCGCGCCAGTTCGGCCACGCAAAACCTAAGGAACGAAAATACGCAGCTTCAGGCGACAATCGCGCACATCAAAGAAGAGCGAGACCGCTTCGCCCGCGAACTCGCCACCATGAAGCGCGAAACCGAGGAAGCTTGGGCATCGGAGCGGGTGGAGAACGCCTTGCTGCGCGAGCGCATCAATGACGTTGCCGCAGAGGTCGCTCGTCTTGCCTCGGCGCTTGAAGGCCCGAACTCGCCGATTGAATCGCTGCTGGCAGCTGAAACGTCGCATGAGCAGATCAGCAGCGCTCCTATGAGCGGTGGACAGCCCGATCTCGCCGCGTCGCCGAACAACGGCAACCTTGCCGATCGCATTCGTGCGCTGCAGACCCACGCTTCCCGGCTGGCGCAGGCAACCGACGACAAGACCCGCAACTGACGCCGCGGGCCGGGCCTCGCTTGACACTGCTTGGAGCCGCTCCTTATATCGCGCCTCCGCGATGGCCGGGCGCTTAGCTCAGCGGGAGAGCGTTCCCTTCACACGGGAGAGGTCGTAGGTTCAATCCCTACAGCGCCCACCATATTTTTCAGTGGGTTAGCTGAACTACCGCCCCTCCCCCGCCGTCCGCGACAGCACTGCGACAGCACACCAAACGGTCGGCAAGGCCTGTGGAAAACTCTGACGTCGTGCGGTGTATCAGTTCCGCAATCGGCATCGCTGTATCGTTCTCGTCCAAGGACGTCCGCACGTTATGTCCGCTTTACCCCCGAAAGCAGACATGTGCAGTGCAAACAGGAATGTCCGCTATGGGCCAATAGCGGACATCGTCTCTGCTTTGTGTCACCCGCGATGTGAAATGGAATATGGAACTTACGGGCGTGCCAATACGTTTTCGATTGGAGGCCCTTCATATTGAATTCGCACAGCCTCAATCGGAGTAGATCATGAATATTTTCTACATCATCGGCGTCATTGTCGTTGTACTTTTCGTTGCAGGCTTCCTCGGTCTGCGCTGAACAATAGCGATGAGATGTGTTCTGAGATCGCTCCCTGTAGGCGCGGCCTATTGAGCTGAATTCCGTCGAACCAATTTTGCGTTACGCATGTCAGGTATCCGACATAAGAAAACCAACAAAGAGGCCGCCAACTGAGGCGGCCTCAATAGATAAAAACGCTCAGGGCAATTTGTTACCAAGTCGTCCACGCGCTGCCTTTGTAGTATCCACGGCCTGTCCCATGCTCGCGGATTGTAATGTCCGCGCTGGGTTTCCATGTCTCCTCGCGGATAATGACCTTGGACTCCGCCGGATATTCGTACCTCTCTTTAGTAAGCCAGCACACGTTGCCAACGCAGGCATACGCAGCTGACGCCGTCGCTGCCGAGAAGGCCAACATCACTGTGGCCGTTACGGCAGCCAAAACGTACTTCATTTTCACACCTCTGATTGCCCCTCGATTGAGTGCAACGGGCGTGACCCACCTAAGTTCCTTATATGGGAGGGAATTGGGCGAGCCGCAGATCACGATTGCTGATCGAGCGCCTTATCCAATTCGCGGAGCCTCAGCAGCGAGATTGCGCGGACGAGGCCGAGGGGCGATCCCGGGTCCGGGTATCAGCCCTCAATAGGTTCAACAATTCGTTTTTGAGCCGCGATCCCCAACGCGGCAGCAACCGCCAGACCTGCAATGCCGATCAGGACAACGTTGCGTGTATCCTCATCACGAAGCGTCTCTTTGGTTGCTGTGGCAACATCGGCGATCTCGTCCCGCAGATCATGCTGCTGGCGGCGAGCACTCTGCAATATTGCTTCACCGGCGCTTTTCGCCTTTGAACTGGTCTCGACAAGCTGTCCGCCGGCTTGGTCAGTCCATTCCTGGATTTTGTCTTTGGTTGAATCCCACGTTTCGGCACTCTTCTCTGCAATCGTGTCTTTCGCCCGAGCGGCCGTTTCGCCTATCGCAGAAGCCAATTCTTCGCCCTGCCCCTGCAAGGAGCGCGCGCTCTGCCGCAAAAAGCTGGTCCGCGGATCGAGTGGCTTCGCGGAGGTCCGTAACAAGCTGAACAGTCCTAGCCCGATCAGGGAGCTCGCGATCGGCGGTCGCTTCATCAGGCGCCAGCCAAGGCCTGCCGCGATAGCCATGACGGCGGCGGGATTAGCGGCGGCCTGCGCCTTCAATTTTTCCCACAGTCTGTCCCCGCTCTCGAGCGCTTCCTGCTTAAGGCTATGCCCAAGGTTGGCGAAGATGCCCGGCGAACACAGAACCGCGAGGTCGTTCGTAAGCTTCGTGCGGGCGATTTCAACCTCACGCTCGCGGGCGAGCAATGACGGGTTTTCCATCACCGGCTCCGTTGATCGAAACGGGAACCGGCAGGCGATTGCGCTCCGGTGAACTTGGCTTCGGGCTCCGCCGATTGGCCTTTCAACGAATCCTTGAATGTGCCGACCACCTCCTGCGCCACATCCTTGAGGCCTTCGGTGCTTAGTCCGCGCTTGTCAGCGGCTGTCTTCAGCGTATCGCCGGCTCTGCTGGTTGCCTCTTTGAGCTGATCGCCGATTTTTCCCGCCGCCTTTGAAACTTCATCGCCGATCGGGCCGAGATTGTCTCTCTCCCAGTCGGTCGGGGGAAACATCGCCGCCACCCCGGCGCCGGCCGCAATTCCCACGGCCAGAATCGCGAGGGGCTGGTTTTGCAGAACATTGCTGGCCATCGATTGAGTCTGGCGGGCTATGCGATCGGATTGATCGCTGACCGAACGGCGCGCCCGGTCCGCATAGTCGGATGCTGTAGAAGCATAGGACGCGGCCGTCTCGGCTGTTTGGCGCGCAGCGTCCGAAGCGGCATCGATCGTTTGCCGAACCGCCGACTGGACAGCACCGGGACCTGAAGCATGGTGATCTCCGCCATAAGCTGCGGCCATCGACCGCGCTCCACCGGAGGGCCGGCTGCCGGTACGCAGCAGTAGTGCGGCGCCGGCGGCGAGCAGCAAAAGGCCCTCGGGATTCCGTTTGATGGCGCTTAGAATCCACTCGCCGTTTTCCGAGAGGATGGACCGTGATTGGCCGTTCATGAAAATTGCTCCTTGGCGACAGCGATGTCTTTGTTGACTTGATGAATGGTGCGGCCGGGTGTGAGTTCCACACCGCCGGCCTTGGCTTTTGCATACGTGGCGATGGCGGCTAATCCCAAAACAGCGGCCACGATCACGCTCGACCAGTGCAGCGCCAGACCTGTCGCTGCTGAAAGACCGAGCACGCAGGCCTGGACCAAAAGCAGGAATGCGACGATGGCGATCAAAGCTGCGGCCGACATCCAGATGCCGGCGCGAATACCGAGCAGCAGGTTATGTGTGACTTCGGCTTTCGCCAGCCGCAATTCTTTCTGCATCAGGTCGCCAAGATCCGACACGACCCTGGAGAGGGCTTCTGGCAAGGATTGGTTCATAGGTTCAGCCATGGCGCTGATCGAAGCCGGAGTGATGCAAATCGGTGGGCTGGATCGGAGGCGCCGAAACGGACTGGGCATTCTTGAATGTCCGGAACGCAAAGAAGCCCGCTAAAGCTGCCAGGCCAAAAACGAGCGCCGGCTGACGTCGCGTGTAATCCGATGCAGTTTTGGCCAGTTGATCGACGGTCTGATTTTCCATCCGTGACGCATAGTGACCGACGTTTCCCGCGGCACTTCGGACGACGCCTGCCAGGAGTGGACTTTCCTTGGAAAGGTCATCAGCCGCGAGCCGCATGGCCTTCGCCAGCCGGCCGGCCGATTCGGCGCCCGACCCTAGCTGTTCGTTCAGCAAGCCGACGACGCTGTCAGTCATGCTGGATGCGGTATCGGAGGCCGCCCGCTTGGCTTTCTCTCTGGCGTCCCGGGCCATGTCCGAAGCTTTGTCGAACGCATCGCCTGCCGCCGAGCGAATTTTTTCGCTCTTGCCTGCTTCTTTTGTGTTGTCGCTACCCTGAAAATTTTGCTCGACCATAATTCTGTTCTCCCTCTTGAAGAAACCGGCTGGCCAAGGCTTCGTTCCAAAGGATTCAGGAAGCAGCTTGAACGCGTCATTTGACGCAGCCCGGGCTACATTGCGCTGACGCATGCATGCCACCGTCATCGCCAGACGGGACCGCGCTCGTCGGACCTCGCCGCGGCCGGCCCATGCTGGTTGGAACCCTAACAGCCGGTTCCTCGGCCACCCTCGCCAACCAACGAATGTCCCGAAGCGGAACGATGACAGCTGCCACGCATTGTCCTTGACCGACGGTCAGCACCGGCGGTTCATTAAAAAGGACAAGCAATGCGCAAAACTTTAATTGCGACGGTCATCGTCGCAGTCGCTTTCCCGGCCTTTGCACAACAGCAGCTGGCACAAACCGCCAGTCCCGACGCCAATACACCCGCCGTGAACTCTCCTAACAGTCCGCCGAATCCCGGCGCTCCTGTCGCTGGAGCGAACAGCTTTACGGAAGGTCAAGCCAAGTCGCGCATCGAAGCGAAGGGCTTCAAGAATATTTCCGATCTCAAGAAAGACGATCGCGGTGTGTGGCGCGGTAAAGCCTCGCAAGACGGCAAAGTCATGAACGTCAGCGTGGACTTTCAAGGCAACGTGGTCAGCAACTGACGCCGCATCGAAATGCTTCAACTTATCAAAGGACAATAACAATGACTGTTACTATATCGCGTCTTTACAATAGCTACCCCGACGCGCAGGCGGCAATCAATCGTCTGGAGGCCGCGGGAGTAGACCACGGCGACATCAGCGTGCTCGCGAGCAATGCGGATGGTTGGTACAAGAACGACCGCCCCGCCAAGCCAGGCACATTCCCTGATCGCGATCTGGATGGGAAAGATGATCGTGCGGAGGCGGCAGGCACAGGCGCAGGAGTAGGTGCCGCTCTGGGTGGCACGGCGGGCGTCCTGACCGGGCTCGGCCTGATGGCAATCCCAGGTGTGGGACCAATTGTAGCCGCTGGTTGGCTCGTTTCCGCATTAGCGGGCGCGGCGGCAGGCGGAGCAACGGGTGGCGTCCTGGGCGCGTTGACGCAAGCCGGCGTCGCCAAGGATGAGGCGGACATCTACGCCGAAAGCCTCCGTCGGGGCGGTGCGCTCGTTAGCTCGCGCGTTGCCGATGCCGATGCGCCGCGTTTGCAGGCTGTCTTGGACAGCTCCGCGGTGCAGGTCGCGGATCGCGGAGCCCTCTACAGAAAATCCGGCTGGAAGACATTTGACCCGGCAGCGAAGCCTTACACCGCTGACCAGGTTAAGAAAGAACGTTCGCTGTATATGTGACAACGCAACAGAAAAAAGCCGCCCCCTTTGCGGGGCGGCTTTTTTGGTGACCAAAACTTCTGCGACACCCAGTCGCTAACAATGGAGATGAATTATGGGTCGAGGCATTTTACTTTGGCTACTTGGCATTCCGATACCGATTATCATTCTGCTGATGCTCTTTTGGCACTAGCAAATATGTCCCAGCCAGACAGTCAGCGCGGCGAGACAAACGCTCCCAGGGTTGAAAAGCGAGACGCCGGCAATGCGGCGGCCCGGGTGCGCGCGATTTTAGGTCCGGCGATAGCCGCCCGTTTATAAACAGTCCGCTAAGGGCCAATAGCGGACATCGCGCTACTTATTCGATCACCTCGTCCGCGAAGGAAATCAGCCCCGGCGGCACCGCGATGTCGAGCGCTCGCGCCGTTTGCAGATTGATGACGAACTCAAATTTAGTCGACTGTGCTACCGGCAGTTCAGCGGGCTTGGCGCCCTTGAGAATGCGACTGGTATAGACGCCGATTTGATGAAACATGTCCGCGAGGTCGGTTCCGTAACTCATCAGCCCGCCGGCTTCCACGAGTTCGCGCGCGCTATGAGCCGCTGGAATCCTGTCGCGCGCCGTCAAGGTGGCAAGTTGCACGCGGCGGCTGACCAAAAAGGCGTCGGCGGCGACGAAAAGGGCATCGATGTGCTCGCGCGCAAAGGTAGCAAACGCCGCATCGATCTCGCCAATCGTGCTGGCGTTGAGGATCTCGATTTGCAGTCCGAGGGTGGGAGCGGCTTTTTGCACCTCCAGCACTACGGATTCGGCGAAAGGATTGCGTGGATTGACCAGCACGGCAATACGGACGGCCTTGGGCACCAGCTCATGCAGCAGCCGTAGCGGCTTGGCCGACACCTCCTGGACAAGAATATTGACACCTGTCGCATTGCCGCCAGGCCGTGCGAGGCTGGCGACAAGGCCGATCCGGACGGGGTCCTCGCCCACGCCGAAGACGATCGGGATCGTCGCTGTTGCAGCTTTGACCGCGCGCGCGGGCACGAACCCAGGCGCGGCGATGACGTCCACCTTTCGGCGAACCAGATCGGCCATCAGCGCCGGCAGGCGATCGTACTGGCCCTCCAGCCAGTAGTACTCGACCGTTACATTCTGGCCTTCGACGTAGCCGGTTTTGTTGAGGCCTTCGCGGAACGCCGCCGCAAAGCGCACAGAGGCTTCGGCCGTCCCGTCTCGGACAAACCCGACCACCGGTAGAGCCGTCTGTTGCGCGCGTGCGGAGAGCGGCCACGCGACTGCCGTACCGCCGACAAGTGTTATAAACTCGCGCCGTCTCATTACCGCCCCGAGGCTCAGGACACGGTAGCGTATCTGCTCACCTTGCTCACCTGAAGAGGTCGAGTGTCCGCTTTACCCTCAAAAGCGGACAGGTGCGCTGCAACTAAGGATTTAGCAGCGGACATGCGACGGGACCGAAATCCCACCATTCCTTGATGGCGCCCTAATTTGAACTCAAGTCAGCCCGCAATGCTTTTTCACGTCGTCGGTGTTGGCACAAACGTTCCCATGGTCATCCTCAATCCATGCAGTAGTTGCGCTGCCTGTTTTTAGCGACAAACCGGCAACTTGCATTGCGGCTGCCAAGGTGGGGTACGGCTTGGCATCATTTATGAGGCCATCGGTGTCGGTGGTTATTCTAACGTGATAGGGCATATTTTGCCCTCCTACTAATTTGACGCTCCCTCAACCAATTCCCTTAGCGACCAACCCTATGGAGCCTGCAGGCATGTCCGCTAAGTGCCAAAAGCGGACATCTGGTCTGCTATTCAATCACCGTATCGGCGCGCAGGACGAGACCAGTAGGGACGGCATAGTTGATCGCTTTAGCCGTTTTCAGATTGATCACGAGCTTGAACTTGGTTGGCTGCTCGATCGGCAACTCGCTGGGCCTGGCGCCGCGCAGCACCTTGACGACAATGCCAGCGCGCTGCCGGAAAATATCGATGAAGCTCGGACCATAAGCGAGCAGACCGCCTTCTTCCGCTGTTTCCGGCCACTGATAAATCGCCGGCAATCTCGCCTCCGCCGCCCGCGCAATGATGAGCCGGCGATTGAGATGCAGCATTGGCGACGACAACACGTTGAGCGCGGCTGCGCCCTGTTTGCCGGCTTCGCTGATTGCCGGCGCCAGATCACTGGCGCTTGCGGCACGGACAATCACCAGTTCTTTTCCGTGCTTACGCGCTGACGCTTCCAGGGCCTTGAGGTGCTCAAGGCTTGCAACATTGGAGTCCGCAAGTGCGGCAATGCGGCGCGCGCCCGGAACCGCTTCGATCAGGACGTCTTGCCGCTTGCCGTCGAGATCGGGGGACATCAGGCTAATGCCGGTGGCGTTACCGCCCGGGCGGGCCAATGAGGTGGCATATCCACCTGCAACCATATCTTCGGTCATGACGATAATCGGAATGGATTGCGTGGCCTTCTGGAAGGCGCGCGCGATAACGTCGCCACCACTCACAATGGCATCCGGTGCTGCCTGAAGGATCAGCGGCACCACGGTGGGGACCTGCTCGTTGCTCGTCGGCTGCCCGCCAACGATCGCCAGGTTTTTGCCTTCAACAAAGCCCTGCCCCCGCAACTCGTCGAGAAAGGCGAGGACCGCCGGCTCGTCGCGTCCCACGGGCATAACCAGTGCGACGCGATAGAGACGGCCTGCCTCCTGTGCGTGCACGCGGAGCGAGCAGGCAAGGGTGGCGCAACTGACAAAACCAATGAATTCGCGCCGCCGCATGTGCCCCCGAAGATTCAATGGAGGGCATCGTACAGTGTCGAACCACCAAACAAAAAGGGGGATGTCCGCTTTGGGCCAGAAGCGGACATCGGCTCTCACTCGATCACAGCATCCGCAAGCGCAATCAATTTTGCAGGAATCCGCAGTCCGAGTAACTTCGCAGTCTTGAGGTTAATGACCAATTCAGTCCGCGTTGGGCGGACCACCGGTAGCTCGGCGGACTCAACCCCTCGCAGCGCCTTCCCCACGTATAGACCCACCTGGCGGTAGCTATCAGCAAGGCTAGTGCCATAGCTCACCAGCCCACCCGCTTCCGCGAATTCACGCCATGCATAAATCGTCGGTATTCGATGACGCGCTGCCAAAGCAATGATCTGCTCTCTGTTGCCGGTAAAGAATGCATCAGCGTTCACAAGAAGTGCGCCGGCACGTTGTTGAACAAGCTTTTCAAACGCAGTCTCAACTTCGCGTTCAGTCGTAGCCGTCAGCGTGAGGACTTGAAGACCTATTTCGCGCCCCTTCTCCTGCGCATCTCTCACCTTCTCGGCCGGATTGTTAGGATTGAGGAGTATCGCGACAAGGCTAACCGTGGGCACCAGTTCATGCAGCAAATCAAGGCGCTTGCCACTGAGTTCGCCTGAAATCAGACTTACACCTGTCATATGACCGCCAGGCCGATTTAGACTTGAAACGAGCCCCAGCTGAACTGGGTCGTCTGCAATGGAAAAGATGATCGGAATTTTTGAGCCCACTGACTTCATCGCTGCCGTTGCGGCATTCCCGCTCGTTACAATGACCGCCGGCTGACTTTGCGCGAGCTCGACCGCAAATTTGTGCAGCTGTTCTGGCTTTTCCGCAAATCGGAATTCTAGCAGAACGTTCTTACCATCAAGGTAACCAAATTCCTGTAATCCCCCTCGCATCGCTTCCGTGCGCGTTAGGGAATCTGCTCGTAGGCCGACGCCCAGAAAGCCGACTACGGGTGTTGCCGGTTGTTGTGCCCGCGCCGCCAGCGGCCATGCTGTAGCGCCACCGATTAATGTGATGAATTCGCGTCGTCTCATTGCCTGACCCTCCGAGACCAAGGCATCGTAGCGGCTTAGGCGGGGCTGGGTAATAGACGAACCGATGTCCGCTTTGGGTCAAAAGCAGACATATGCGCTGCAACAACCAATGTCCGCTTTGCCCCAATAGCGACCGCAAAAGCGGACACCCGCAAACGGTGATGTCCGCTTTGCCCCCGAAAGCGGACATGTGCAGTGCAATGCCTTATGTCTGCTTTGGGCCAAAAGCGGACATGTGCGTTGCACGCGGCCTGGTGCGACACGGGTCCAAAAGCGACATCGCAACGCGTTGAC
>Ga0207689_10002626_pt1 | contig 16644 bp, 13 predicted proteins | sample KBSMisM52_FD_184312 | JGI IMG/M metagenome (GOLD analysis project Ga0207689, IMG submission 184312) | Miscanthus rhizosphere microbial communities from Kellogg Biological Station, Michigan, USA - KBS Miscanthus M5-2 (SPAdes) (version 2) | ecosystem: Host-associated > Plants > Roots >... | reverse complement strand
CAGGATGCCCGGAGAGCGCGCCACCCGGGGTGTGTTTCTTTCGGTTACCTTTCTTTGCACAAGCAAAGAAAGGTGACTCGCTCGCCCGCAGGGCGAGTGAAAGCTTTGCACTCAAGCAAGGAACTGGGTTCCGGGTTCCGCCTGCGGCGGCCCCGGAATGACGGCGACAAAAAAGAGCGTGCGCCGTCGGGATGATTTAACAGTTCGAAGAGGCGACCACCCGCGAGTGCGCAAGTGAATACACTCGATACCGGATCACGCCGGAACGGTTAGCGCGAGCTGACAAAAACCAGGCCGTCAACCCCCAGCCGCGTGCACATGCGACGCCGCCGCGCCGCGCGGCCGTGCCGCGCCAAGGCGAACCCCGCGAAAGTATTCTGCGAGCGTGACGCCCTCGACGCTCTTGAACGCCTTGCACAGCAGCGATTGCGAATCGAAACCGACGGCTGCGGCTACTGCGTCGAGCGGTTGCGGCGTTGTGCTTAGCAGCTGGCATGCGTGGCGGATCCGCACCTGCATCAGGTAGCGGTACGGGGCGACGGAAAACGCGATCTTGAACGTGCGGATGAAATGGAAGCGCGACATGCCGGCGAGGCCGGCGAGAAATTCGCACGACAGCGGCGCGTAGTAGCGCTGCTCGATCTCGTCGCGCGCCAGTTGCACGCGCGCGCGGATCGCGCGCGACTGCGTGCTGTCGTTGCCGGCTGGTGCATGTTCCATGGTGTGCAAAACCGGCTTGGGAGCGTGTGCAGATTCGACCGGCCCCGCGGTCCTTGCGGCGGCCGGCCCGGGGGAAAAGCCGGGCTCGAGCGCGCCCATGCGCTGGCGCAGGTCGAAGCCGTGCGCCTCGCAGGCGCCCATCAGTTCGTCGAGGGTGTCAGGGCCGCCACGCTCGAGTTCGCGCAGGCGCGCCGGTTCCTGGCGGCTCTGGTCGAGCCAGCGGTAGATCGTGCTCAACGGCAGCGCCAGCGACTTCGCTGTCCGGCGACGGCCGTGGCGCAACGCGAGCAGCGTGGCGAGGTCGACGAATGCCTCGGGGTAACGGAGTCTGACCTGACGGCGCCTGGGCATGGGTTGTCCTTCGTTCGACCTGCCGTTGCAGGCTAGCGCGGGCGCCCGGGCCACGCTTTCACAAAGTTGCCCAGTAGTGTGGCGACGATTGCGCGGTCGTCGGAGGCGGGAAATGGACAAATTTCCGGTAATCGTGCCCGGTACGACCAGCACACCGCGGCGCGATCCCTGCAAGACCCAGCGATGCGGCTGATCGCCGCCAGCGCCGATTCGCTACTATGCGAACTGCAACCGCAGCCTTCTGTGCAGGCGGTGGTGCACGGACACAGGTCGATGACAGCCCAGCTCGATGACACGACACAGGGGATTCCGGTAGTGCCGATATTCAAACGCATGCTTCGTTACTGGGCGATCGCCTTCCTGGTGGCGACGGCGATGACGACGTTCACCGCGTTCCAGACGTTCATGCAGTTCCTGTTGCGCGGACAAGGCATGTCGTATTTCGCGTCGCTGCTGTGGAGCGGCGTCATCTGGTACCTGTGGGCGGCGATCGCACCGTTCGCGATCATGTTGACGATCGCCCATCCGATCGAACGCGGGCCGGGAATGATTCGCTCCGGGGTCCGGCACGTCGGCCTCGCGATAGTGTTCATTGGCCTGCATGCGATGCTCGCGGCCTGCATCATGGGTTCGTTCCCCGATCTGTTCGGCATCGTGCCGGAGTTCTCCACGGCGTTCATGCAATTGCTGGCGATGCAGGCGCATTGGGGCTTGATGAGCTACGTCGCGCTGATCGCACTCGTCCACGTGACGATCTATTTCCGCCGCGCGCAGGCCGAGGCGCTGGCGCGCGAAGAGCTGCGCACCCAGGCGGCATCGGCGCAACTGATGGCGCTGGCGCAGCAGATGCAGCCGCACTTCCTGTTCAATGCGCTCAACGCGCTGGTCGCGATGCAGGCCGAAGGCTCGCCCGCGCAGACGTTCACGATCCGGCTGGCCGACATGCTGCGCATGCTGCTGCAGACCGGCGACCGCGCGACGGCGTCGCTGGCCGAGGAGGTTTCGCTGGTCGAGGCGTATCTGGAAATCGAGCGCGCGCGCCTGGGCTCGCGCCTGCGCACCGACATCCAGGTCGCCCAGGTGCTCGGCCAGTGCCGCCTGCCGGCGTTCATCCTGCAGCCGCTGGTCGAAAATGCGATCACCCACAGCATTTCGCGCACGCCCGAGGGCGGCGATATCCAGCTGCGCGCGTGGCACGCCGCCGACGAGATCGTCATCGACATCAGCAATTCCTGCAGTCCCGAGATCGCCGGCCCCGACCCCGTGGAGGGCATGCAGCTCGCGATTCCGAACTGCCGGCGCCGCCTGGCGCTGATGTACGGCGCGGCCGCACGCTTCGAGGCGGGCTTCCTGACCCGCAACCTTTTCCGCGCTTCGATCATCCTACCGGGGAACGCTTCCGCGGTTGCACAGCCGGCATGAGACGACTTGGCGTCCTGGTGGTCGAAGACGAGGAGCTCGCGCGCGAGCGGTTGGCGCGGCTGGTCGGCGAGCACGCCGACTTCACGCTGGTCGGCGCGTGCGGCAATTGCGACGATGCCAGCCAGGTGATCGCCGGCGGCGGCGTCGACATCCTGCTGCTCGATATCCAGATGCCCGGAATCAGCGGTCTGGATTTTTCCGCGCGGCTCAACGAGGACACTGCCGCGTGTCCGGTGGTCGTTTTCATCACTGCGTACAAGCGCTACGCATTCGACGCGTTCAAGGTCCGCGCGGCCGACTATCTGCTCAAGCCGTTCGACCGCGCGCGCCTGGATCAGGCGCTCGATACCGCGCGCGAGCGCCACCGCGCGCGCGAAGCGATCACGCTCGCCGAGAAGATCCACGCCGTCGTCGGCGACTCCGAGCGTTCGTCGGCCGACAACAAGGCCGCCGATCCGGGTCGCTTCGTCGTGCGCGACAACGGCCGGTTCCTGATCGTGCGCAACGAACAGATCGACTGGATCGAAGCCGACGGCCGCGACTGCGTCCTCCACTGCGGCAGCAAGAGCCATCGCGTCGACGGTCCGCTCGCGGATATCGCCGCGCGCCTGTGCAACGACCGCTTCGTGCAGGTCAGCCGCTCGGGATTGATCAACATCGACGCCATCGCCGAGCTGCAGGAGATGTTCAAGGGCGATCTCGTCGCGATCATGAAGGGCGGCCAGGAGGTTCCGGTCAGCCGCCGCTTCCGCACGCAGGTCATGGATCGCCTCGCCGGATAAGCAGCGCGTGCAGGCACCCGCGGGGGCCGCGGTTAAAAATCCGTCAGGGGCCGCAAGTGAGCACAAGCTTGGTAGAAATGCGCGTCGTTCGCGCCGGATAATTTGCGCATGCCCGCTTCACGGCGCAGCAACACATGCACAAACTCCTGCTCAATCTGAACAGCATCCGCGCAGTCCGCGAAATCCGTTCCGGCGCGAACCCGCGCGAAGTGTGCGGCGAACTCGGCATCAGCCCGCGCAACATCGACCGGATCGAATCGATCTACGGCAGCGTCCCGGACAACCTGCTCGCCGGCATCGAACGCCTGCTCCACGATCGCGAGAAACTGCGCCGGCTGATCTCGAACCTGATGCATCGCAGCGAGTTTCTGCCGTAGACCGCCGCGCGAGCGTGACGGCTAGGGGACGAGCGACGCGTCGAGCGTGATGTTCGTATTGAACAGCTTCGATACCGGGCAATTGGCCTTGGCCTTGGCGGCGCACGCCTGGAACGTTGCGTCGTCCGCACCCGGAACGCTCGCCTTCAGCACGAGATGCACGGCGGTGATGCTGTAGCCTTCGCCGACTTTTTCCAGCGAGACGCGCGCCGACGTATCCATGCGCGTTGCGACGAGCTTGGCCTCGCCGAGAATCAGCGACAGGGCCATCGTGAAGCAGCCGGAATGCGCCGCCGCGAGCAGCTCTTCGGGATTGGTGCCCGGCTTGCCCTCGAAACGGCTGGCAAATCCGTACGGGTAGGCCTGCAGCGCGCCGCTCTCGGTCGCGATCGAACCCTTGCCGTCCTTGATGCCGCCTTGCCAGGCAGCTGAACCGTTGCGATCGATTTTCATGGTGTCTCCTTCGTTGTTGCGGTCACGGGCGAAGAAGCTTAGCGCCGTGCCGCGAATTCCACTACCTCGGGCGATGCTTTGCGCGTCGGGGCCGGGCCATTACTTCCGGCATGGCTGGCCAAAGCGGACAAGTTCTTGGTAGCGGGCAACGAATATCAACGTCACGCTGCCACGGCGAACAACGATTGCATGGCAAGGGAACACCGGCATACCGGTGCACCGTCGTTGCCGGCAATCCGTTCGCCAGGAAGGCACGCAAGCAAGAACGCGGCGACGACGTCGACGGGATGCTTTGCCGCCGAGGGCATCCATCATCGGACAGGGGACACCATGAAACAGCGAATACTCGTCTCGTCGATTCTCGTCGGGCTTTGCGCGACATTTTCCGCCGGCGCGGTGCACGCGCAGACTCCCGCCGAGGATGCGGCGGCAGCAGACGCGCGCAAGAAGGAAGAATCGCAGACGTTCGAGACCGTGACCGTAACCGGTTCGCTGATTCCGCGCGCGCAGATCGAGACGGCATCGCCGGTCATCACGATCACGGCGGAAGACATCAAGCGTGAAGGCTTCCGCAACGCGTACGACGCGTTGCGCTCGCTGCCGGTCGCGACTGGACAAATCCAGGACAACCAGAGCACGAACAGTTTCACGCCGGGCGCGAACACCGTAAGCCTGCTCGGCCTGGACCCGAGCTTCACGCTGGTGCTGATGAACGGGCGGCCGCTCGCCGATTACCCGTTCCTGTACAACAGCAACAGCAACTTTACCGACCTGAACACGATCCCGGCTTTCCTCGTCGATCACATTGACATCCTGACCGGCAACCAGTCGGCGATCTACGGCTCGGCGGCAATCGCCGGCGTCGTCAACGTCGTGCTCAAGACGAAGCTCGACGGCGGCTTCATCGACTTTCGCGCCGGCGGCTACACCGACGGCGGCGGCGCACAGCAGCGCCTGCAGTTCGGCGGTGGCCACTCATGGGAAAAACTCGACGCGATGTTCGCGCTCGAATTCATCCAGCAGCAACCGGTTTTCGCCTACCAGCGCTCGTACACGGACGACCTGGCGGACGATCCGGCGTTGAACGGAGCGCCGCCGATCGCGCAGCGCGATCGACTCGAACTGGATCCGTTCACCAATACCTACGTCGACCCGGGCAAGGCAACCTGCGACGCGATCAGCACGCTCAATCGCGGCAACGAGAGCTACCGGTTCCGCCCGGGCCGCGGCTACTACTGCGGCAGCACGAACAATGTCGGCTTCACGTCGTTTCTCAACGAGGAAAAATCCGCAAACGGTTACGGCAGCCTCAAGTATCAGGTCACGCCGAACCTGCAGCTGTACGCCGATGGCCTGTTCGACGTGCGCAAGGTGACCTACTCGGTCGGCGGAACGAGCTTCTGGGCAACCGGGCCGTTCGGCAACACGCCGACGTACATTTACGACCTGGATTCCGAACACCTCGTTTCGCTGCAGCATCTGTACGCGCCGGAAGAGAACGGCCACGAGGCGGACCAGAGCGTGCTCGAACGCAGCTACGTCGTGAACCTCGGCGTGCGCGGCGTGTTCGGTGACACGAACTGGAACTACGATGCGTACTATCACCGCTCCGGTTACGACGCCGATTCCAAGGCGCGGCGCCTGCTGAACGCGCTCGCGAACGAGTTCTATCTCGGCCCGCAGGCGGGCACCGATCCGTACGGCTACGGCTATCCGGCCTACCACATCCGCCAGCAGGGCCATTTCTGGGGCGCGACGACGCCGCAGGAATATGTCGCGATTTCCGGCGTCAATCGCAGCGACTCGAGCACATACACGCAGGTCGCGAACGTCACCGTCACGAACACCGATGTGTTCCAGTTGCCGGCCGGTTCGGTCGGCGTCGCCGGCGTGCTCGAGGCGGGTAACCAGTACTGGGACAACCCGGTAGATCCGCGCGTCACGAACGGCGAATTCTTCGCGTCGGGCGGCACGACCGGCCATGGCACGCGTGACCGCCAGGCCGCGGCGATCGAAGTCACGGTGCCGATCTTCCAGCAGCTTACTGCCGACGGCTCGGTGCGTTACGACCGCTACGCCGTCACCGGCAGCTCGCAGGCGAAGGCCACCTACAAGCTCGGACTCGAGTACCGCCCGATCGACACGCTGCTTCTGCGCGGCAACTATTCGACCGCGTTCCGCGCCCCGGACATGGGCTACGTCTTTTCCGGCGGCTCGATCTCGTTCGTCACGGTCGACGATTTCTACAATTGCCGTATCGCGCAGGGCGACAACTACACGCAATGCCAGCCGCCGTTCGCGCAGAACAACATCCAGAACAACACGACCGCGAACAGCGACCTGAAATACATCACGGCGAAATCGTACGGCTACGGCTTCGTCTGGTCGCCGACGCCGAACCTGAGCACGAAGGTCGACTACTACCACGTCAAGCTCGGCAACGAAGTCGCGACCTACAGCGTCAATACGATCCTGTCGCGCGAAGCCGACTGCCGCCTCGGGCACACGACAACCGGAGCGCCGGTCGACATCAATTCGCAGCTGTGCCAGCAGACGATCGCGTCGGTCAGCCGCAATCCGCCGAACGCGCCGATCGGGGCGGGATTGCTGAATGGAGTCACCACGTTCCCGCTGAACCTCGCGAACGAGCTCGTGTCGGGCATCACGGCGAACGCGCAATGGCGCTTCGACGCCGGACGCTTCGGCAACTTCATCTTCGGCGCGGACTACAACACGACGCTCAAGCACGTCGCCCAGCAGTTCCCGACCGACCCGGTCGACGACCTGCTGCGCGACCGCAACTATTACGGCCCGTTCAAGAGCATCGGCAGCGGCAACATCACCTGGCGCATCGGCCCGTGGAGCACGACCGTGTTCGGCATCCGCTACGGCAAGACGTTCAGCTGGGACGGGCAGTCGACGGTCGCACCGTGGATGATCTACAACGCGACGGTCCAATACAATTTCAACGACGACGCCGCGATCACGCTGATCAGCAACAACATCTTCAACTCGCGTCCGCCGATCGACAAGAGCTTCGGCGGCCAGGCGAACTTCCCGTTCTACAACTTCTACAACTACAACTCGTACGGGCGACTGGTGATGGCCGAGTTCAACATGCACTTCGGCGGCAGCAAGCAATAGTTCCAACCGGTGAGGGTTCTTGGGGCTGGCGGGATGCCAGCCCTTTTTGTTGCGCGTTCAGTGAACCGCTGGACGCGCCGTGCTCGCAGTGCCCCGCGTACGCGCTTGCCAAAACGAAGCGCTAGGTTGCCTGTTCCACCGCGACAACGGCGGTGCGGCCGCGGCGAAGGCCGTAGAACACGTAGATCGCCACGCCGATCAGCGCATAGCCGCCGAGAACCGCGGCCGGAATGATGTCGCCGCGCCGCGCCTGCGCCGTGATGTCGAGCGCGACCGGACAGACCATGCCCAGGCACATGACGATCGCGGCGACCGGCACATAGCCGATCCAGACGCCGCGGAAATGGAATCCGCCGAGCGGCACGCGGAACGGGCGCGGCAGGTCCGGGCGCGTCGTGCGCAGCCACATGAGGCTCAGGCAGACGATCACGAATGCGAGCGCGGTGCCGACGCTGACGAGGTCGCCGAGGAACGAAATCGGAAACAGCGCCGCGAGGACGGCCGAGATCGCGCAGACCAGGATCGTGCCGAGCCACGGCGTGCGGAACTGCGGGTGCAGACGCGCGAACGCGGCCGGCAGCAGGCCGTCGCGCGCCATCGCATAACACACGCGCGAGTGGCCGTAGCCGTTGACGAGCAGGACCGACGCTAGGCCCGTCAACGCGCCGACCTTGATCAGCACCGCGAATCCCGGGTGGCCGATCCGGTCGACGGCGACTGCGATCGGATCGGGCACGCCGAGTTCGCGAAACGGCACTATCCCGGTCAGCACCGCCGCCACGATGATGTAGATCGTCGTACTCGCGCCGAGCGCGCCGAGGATGCCGATCGGCATCGCGCGTTGCGGATCCTTCGTCTCGGCCGCGGCGGTCGAGACGGTTTCGAAGCCGAGATAGGCGAAGAACAGGATCGAGGAAGCGCGCAGCACGCCTTCCCACCCGTAGGTGAAGCCGCCCTCGTTCGGCGGGATCAGCGGCACCCAGTTCTCCGGATGCACCGCGCCGATGCCGATCGCGACGAACGACGCGAGCACGGCGACCTTGATGGCGACGAGAATCGCATTGACCCGCGCCGACTTCGACACGCCGACGACGAGCACGCCCGCCGCCAGTGCGAGTGCCGCCGCCGCGACAAGGTTCAGGCCGCCGCCGCCGACGAATGCGGTATGGCCGTCGACGACCGCGGACTGCAGCAGCGACGTCGAGATCGACGCCGGCAGGTGTATGCCGAAGTCGCCGAGCAGGCTGGACAGGTAACCGGCGAAGCCGACTGCGAGCGCGGACCCGGCCAGCCCGTACTCGAGCATCAGCAGCCAGCCGAGCGTCCACGCATAGACTTCGCCCATCGCCGCGTAGCAGTACGTGTACGACGATCCGGCCGCCGGTACGGCGGCGGCGAGTTCCGCGTAGCACAGGCCGGTCAGCGCGCACGCGAGACCCGCTATCAGGAACGACACCATGACGCCGGGCCCCGCGTAGTTCGCGGCGGCCGGTCCGATCATGACGTAGATGCCCGCGCCGACGATGCAGCCGATGCCGAGCAGTACGAGGCTCGTCGGCGTCAGCACCTTGTGCATGCCGTTCGTCTTCGTTTCGTGCAGCAGCGCCTCGACCGACTTGCGCGCGAACAGGCGTGATGCGCTCATGACGCCGGCCCTCGCGTGGCGCGCTGCGGATTGAACTCGTTCATCAGTGCGACCAGCGCGTCGTTGCCGGCGCGCTGCAGGCCGTCGATGATTTCGGGATAGGTGTCGTCGCGCTCGTCCTGGCCGAGCTTGAACTTCGCTTCGGCCGCGACGACCGTCGCGCGAAACGGGATGATGCGCGCGAGCAGTTGCGCGTAGCGCGTATGCATGTCCTCGACGCGCCAGCGGTTCGGCCGCGCGGCTTCCATCGCGTCGACAAGGTCGCGAATGACGCGATCGAGCTCGTCGGGCGTGTCGATGAAATCGATGCGCACGTCGAACTGCGCGATCGCGAAATTCCAGGTCGGCGCCTGCGTGCGGTCGTGGAACCATGACGGCGAGACGTAGCCGTTCGGTCCCATGAACAGCAGCAGCGCGCGCGGATCGGCGCGCAGCTGTGCGACCTGCGGAAAATGGCGCGGGGCATGGCCGATCAGCGTGGCGATGCGACCTTCTTCGATGCGCTCGATGCGCAGCGGCATCGGCATGGCGTGCGCATCTTCGTCGCGCGGGACGATCCAGGCCAGCGGGTGTTCGCTGACCAGGCGCACGGTATCGGTGTCGCTGCGAGGTACGAAACGCGGGTTGCTCATCGGGGTGTCGCCTTTGTCCTGGCTGGAGAATGCTGTTGCTGGCGTCGTCGCGCCCACCACAGGCACACGCCGAGCCCGGCCATGGTCAGCAGACCCAGGCCCGTGGCCAGGACGACGACGCGTCCCGCGTAGCCGAGGAATTCGCCGGAGTGCAGCGGATAGAACGCGTCGGAAATCCTCTCGTTCAGCGGCATCGTGGCTGCGTCGCGGTCGAGCAGGACGCTGCCGTCGTGCGCATCGACATACACGGCGGTCTTGCCGAACACGCGGCGCCATTCGCCGGGTTGGCGCATCCGCACCCGGTACCACGGGCGCTCGGCGTCGGGCATCGAGACGATCGACAGCGTCGCGCCGGGGTGCCGCGCGAGCGCTGTCGACAGAACGTCGCCGAGCGCGACCGTGCCCGCGCCACTGGCGGAACGCGCGTCCGGTTGCACGGATTTCACGCCGAGCCACTCGTCGGTCGGCCATTGCTGCGCAACGCCGCAGGCCACGAAGAAGATCGCGGGCAGCACGACGACGAGCCCGAGCGCGCGGTGCCACTTGAACAGCTTCGCGCTCGGCGGTCCGGCGCTGCCGGGCAGCAGCACGCGCCGCCACGCCTGGCCGCGACCGGGCCAGGCGAGCTTCAGCGCGATCAGCAGGTTCGACAGCAGCAGCGCGCCGCTGAAGCCGAGGAACAGCTTGCCGCGATCGCCGAAGAACAGCGTCTCGTGGAAATCGTGCGCGGTCTGCAGCAGGCCCGGTCCCGGATAGCCGTAGTCGTAGGGCCGTTCGCGCAACACGGTGCCGGCGCCATCGACGCGCACGCTGTCGATGCGATCGCGTGCGTCGGCGAACAACAGGTCGAAGCGGTTCGGCGATCCCTCGCTGGCCATGACGTACGCCAGCGTCGCGGCCGGGCGCGCGGCCGCGAGCGTCGCCGCCGCCGCGCCGAGCCGCGCCGGATCGAGCGGCTGCTCCGGTCCGGCCAGCAGCGCGTCTTCGATCTCGCCGCGGAACGAGATCAGCACGCCGGTCAGCGCCTGCAGTACCCACAACAGGCCGAACGTCAGGCTCAGGTACTTGTGCGTGTTGCGCAGGATGTTTCGCATGGCGCCCGGAGGGATCTCGCTACGGCCAATGTCGGCCGATCGCATCGATCCGTCTTGTCGCGCGGGGTCTATCCCTGTCGCGCGTGGGCCAATTTGGGGAGAAGGGAGACGAGAGACGAGAGACGAGAGACGGATCCAGGGATCACGCGTGGCCGGGCGCGGGCGGGTCGGTCACGAGATAGTGGGTCGGCGGAACGCCGAACGTGCGCCGGAACACCGCCGTGAACGCACTCGGACTGTTGTAGCCGACGTCGAGCGCGGTCGAGGTGACGGAGTGTCCGGTCGCGAGGCGGGCCAAAGCATCCATGAGGCGCACCTGCTGGCGCCAGATCGCGAAGCTCATGCCGGTCTCGCGGCGGAAACTGCGCGTGAACGTGCGCCGGCCCATCGCGGCGGCGTTGGCCCAGTCGTCGAGCGCGTCGTGCTGCGCCGGGTCGGCCAGGATCGTCCTGCAGATGCGCGCGAGGCGCTCGTTCGCCGGCATCGGCACATACAGCGGAATGCGCCGCGCGCAGCGGATCTCGTCGAGGATGAGGCCCATGATGCGCGCCTCGCGGCCCTCGAGGTCGTATTCGATCGGCAGGTCGACCGCCGCGAGGATCAACTCACGCAGCAGGTTCGACACTTCGAACACTTCGCACGACTTCGGCAGGTCCGGCGCGGCATCGCTCGTGACGTACAGCGTGCGGATTTGCACGCGGCCGCGGCAGCGCACCTCGTGTTCGACGCCGGCCGGGATCCAGATCGCGCGCTGCGGCGGCGCGACATAGCTGGCCTGGTGCGTGTTGAGGATCGTGACGCCGCTGATCGCGTAGACGAGCTGGGCGCGCACGTGGCTGTGGAACGGATCGTGGAACCCGGGCGGATAGTCGTCAGACAGCACCGCGATCGGTCGCGGCACGTACTGGTAATCGATGCTCTTGGTGCTTCGACCCATGGCCCACGCGAGACGATCAATGATCCTCTTTCGACAGCGGATTCTGCGCCGCCGACTAGATTGCAGTCTACAACAAGGCCACGCTATGTCCTCGCCCGGCAACGATCCGCTCGACCCGCAGATCCGCGAATTCGTCGCGGCGCTCGCGGCCGGCTGGGCGCGTTTCCCGGACGATGGCGCGCGGCAGATCGCCGAGACGCGGCGCATCGCAGAGGTCGTGCGCACGCCATGGCGCCTTGGCGGCCCAATCATGGCGTCGACCGCGGAAATCAACGTTGCGACGCGCCGTGGTGGCGTGCGCGTGCGCATCCACCGGCCGATGGTGGACCCTGCGCCGCAGCCCACGCTGATCTATCTGCACGGCGGAGGCTGGACGATATTCAGCCTCGACACGCACGATCGCATCATGCGCGAACTTGCGGCGCGCGCCGGGGTCGTCGTATGCGGCGTCGACTATGCGTTGTCGCCCGAGGCGAAGTTTCCGCACGCGCTCGAACAAGTCGTCGACGTCGCGCGCTGGCTGCACGCCGACGGCGCGCACGCCGGCATCGACGCGGCGCGCATCGCGATCGGCGGCGATTCGGCCGGCGCGAACCTGGCGGCGGCCACGAGCCTGACCTTGCGCGACGCCGGCCAGGCGCACTGGCTGCGCGCGATGCTGCTGGCCTACGGCTGCTTCACGAACGAGTTGTCTGACCAGGCCGTGCGCGGGTTCGGCGCGCCGGGCAACCTGCTGACGAGCACAGAGATGGACGGATTCTGGGACAACTATCTGGCCCGGCCGGAGGACGCGCTGATCCCGTACGCGGCGCCGCTGCGCGCGCACCTGCATGGCTTGCCGCCGGCGTTCCTGATTGGCGCCCAGTGCGACGTGCTGTGCGAACAGAGCCACGCGTTCGCGGCGCGCCTCGAGGCCGCCGGCGTCGAGGCCGAGCTGCACGAATATGCCGGTGCAACCCACAGTTTTCTCGAGGCGGTCTCGATCGCGGCGGTCGCCGACAAGGCGATCGGCGATGCGGCCGCATGGCTGCGCAAGCGGCTGGCACGCGATGGCCTGAACGCGACGATGATAGACCCCGCTGCGTAGGCGTTATCACGCGATTGGGGGGAAATTGGTCTGCGACAAAAGCGGCGGACGATCGAATCGGAAGCGATTGCCGACCGCATGGTATCCAACCAGAGCATTGGGGTGACTTATGAATCGTGACGCGCGTACTTCGCTGAATTTCGCCAAGCGGCGACTGCTCCCGTTGTGCATGCTGCTGGCGCTGGCCGGGCAGGCCAAGGCCGATGCAGATCCGGCCGGCCAGGCCGATGATGCGAACCGGGACACGACCGAGCTCGAAGGCGTGATCGTCTCGGCGCCGAACTACGTGCCGCGCGACACGAACGGCGCCGCGAAATCGACGATCCCGCTGATCGAAACACCGCAGTCCGTCACGGTCATTCCGCGCGACCAGATCGACCTGCTGGACTGGCAGAACCTCAGCCAGGTCGTGCGCTATACGTCCGGCGTGATCGGCGAGAACTACGGTCCCGATCCACGCTACGACTGGCTGACGCTGCGCGGCTTCTATCCGCCCGAATACATCGACGGCCTGCAGGCGCCGATCGGTTCGGTCGCGAACGTCGGCGTCGACCTGTACGGCTTCCAGAGCGTCGAAGTGCTCAAGGGCCCGTCGTCGACGCTGTACGGACTGTCGCCCCCGGGCGGCATCGTCAACCTGACCAGCCGCCGGCCCGAAGCGCAATTCAGCGGCGAAGGCCAGTTGCAGGGCGGCAGCTACGGCGCGGGTGAGATCGCCGGCGACATCACCGGTCCGCTCGATGAAGACGGCCACTTCCTCGGCCGCTTGACGGCGCTGTATTTCGACCGCGGCACGCAGACGGACGGCGTCGACACGAATCGCAGCTACATCGCGCCGGCGTTGACCTGGGTCGCGTCGCCGACGACGAACCTGACATTCCTGAGCTATTTCCAGCACGACGATGTCTACGGCGACGGCGGCGGCTTCCTGCCGATCTTCGGCGTGGCGAAGCCCAATCCGCTCGGCAAGGTGCCGACCAGCCGCAACCTTGGCGACACCGAATACAACCATTTCGAGCGCGACCAGTACGGCGTCGGCTACGACTTCAACCACAAGTTCAACGACAACTGGCGCTTCGAGCAGAACCTGAAGTATTTCTCGTCCGAAGTGCAGATCCTGCAGGTCTACGGAGCGGGCCTCCTCGACGCCGACTTCAACGGCGTGCCGGACGACTACCACACGGTCAACCGCTACAACTTCCCGTTCAATGAAGACACGAAGTCGTTCAACGTCGACTCGCGCGTCGAGGGCAGGTTCGACGGCGACACGGTCAAGCAGCGCGTGCTGTTCGGCCTCGATTACCGCCGCTATACCGAGAATTCGGAGTTCGGCTTCGCGTTCGCGCCGTCGATCGACTTGTTCAATCCGGTCTACGGAGTGCCGATCACGACGCCGACGTCGCTGTTTCCGTACATCCAGGAAGTGCAGAAGCAGACCGGCCTTTACGCCCAGGACCAGATCAAGATCGATCGCTGGGTCGTCACGCTCGGCGGACGTTACGACAATCTCGACCAGAAGAATTCCGGCGTCGGCGAATCCGACGGCAAGTTCACCTACCGCGCCGGGTTGAATTACCTGTTCGACAACGGCGTGGCGCCGTATGTCTCCTATGCGACTTCGTTCCAGCCGACGCCGGGCGCCGACTACGGCGGCCACGCGTTCAAGCCGACCGAAGGCGACCAGGTCGAGGCCGGCCTGAAATGGCAGCCGACCGACCTGCCGCCCGGCGTGCGCGCGCTGTTCACCGTCGCGGCGTACGACCTGACCCAGCAGAACGTGCTGACGCCGGATCCGGACCCGACGCATCCGTTCTTCAGCGTGCAGACCGGCGAAGTCGAGGTCAAGGGCGTCGAATTCGAGGCCGTTGCGCGCATCAACGAGCGCTGGAGCTTCAACGCCGCGTACAGCTACATCGACTCGGAGGTTACCAAGAGCAACGGCGCCGACCTCGGCAAACAGCTGACGGTCGTGCCGAAGACGCTATTGTCCGCTCTGGCCGATTACACGCAGCAGGACGGCACGTTCGGCGGCCTGGGCGGCAGCCTCGGCTTCCGCCACGTCGGCACGCTGTACGGCGACGGGGCGAACCTCTACAAGTCGCCGGCGGTGACGCTCTGGGACGCGACGATTCACTACAATGTCAACCAATGGGGACTGCAGCTCAACTTCGCGAACCTGTTCGACAAGGAGTATGTGTCGCGCTGCTCCAGCGACGCGCAGTGCTTCTATGGCTTGCGCCGCGTGATCACGGCGTCGGTCACGCGCAAGTTCTGAGGAAACCCATGACGGCGGTTTCCATCCACCGCCGTCATTTCCACGCCTGCGCGGGCATGACGACTCTTGTTTCCAGGTTCGCGGTAGCCTTGCTGGCATTCTCGGCCGCCGCGACCGTTGTTCACGCCGAGGAAAAAGACAAGAGCAAGGACGGCCAGCATCACGAGCACGGACCGAAGATGCCGCTGCCATGGAAGGGCGATCCGTTCCCGAGCACGTACGCGCCGCTGCCGCGCAGCGACACACTGATCGTCGACGCGACGATCCTCGACGGCGCCGGCCACCGTTTCGACCACGCGAATGTCCTGCTGCGCGACGGCAGGGTCACGGCGATCGGCGCGCAAGCTATCGCGGCGCCGGCCGGCGCGAAGACGATCGACGCGAAGGGCCGCTGGGTCACGCCCGGCATCATCGACGTGCATTCGCACGACGGCGACTTCGCGCTGCCGTTCACGTCGCGCGACCTCGAGGCGGGCGACACGAACGAGGCGACCGACCCGGTCACGCCGAATGTCTGGGCCGAGCACTCGATCACCGTGCAGGACCCGTCGTTCGCGCGCGCGCTGGCCGGCGGCGTCACGACGCTGCAGATCCTGCCGGGATCGAGCAACCTGATCGGCGGTCGCAGCGTCGTGCTGAAGAACGTGCCCGCGACGACGGTGCAGGCGATGAAGTTTCCGGGCGCCGCGTACGGCATGAAGATGGCGTGCGGCGAGAATCCGAAGAACACCTACGGCTCGAGCAAGCGGTTCCCGTCGACGCGCATGGGTAACGTCGCCGGAGTGCGCGCCGCGTTCGCGGACGCGGCGGCGTACCGGCAGAAGTGGCTCGACTACGAAGGCGACAAGGAAGGCAAGCGGCCCGACGACGACCTGAAGAAGGACACGCTCGCCGGCGTGCTCGACGGCGACATCCGCGTGCAGTGGCACTGTTATCGCGCCGACGACATGGCGACGCTGTTCGACGTCGCGAAAGAGGCCGGGTTCCACGTCGCCGCGTTTCATCACGCGGTCGAGGCCTACAAGATCCCGCAGCTGTTCGTGAAGAACAACACGTGCGCGGTCGTCTGGTCGGACTGGTGGGGTTACAAGATGGAAGCGCTCGACGGCATTCGCGAGAACGCGGCGTTCGTCGACGCGGCCGGCGCGTGCGTGACGCTGCATTCGGATTCGCCGTGGCTCGGCCAGCGCCTGAATCTGGAGGCCGGCAAGGCGCTCGCGGCCGGCCGGCGCGCCGGTCTCACCTTGGGCGCCGAACGCGCGATCGCATGGGTCACGTCGAATCCCGCGAAGGCGCTCGGCCTCGAAGCGCGGATCGGATCGCTCGAGCCGGGCAAGAATGCCGACGCGGTGATCTGGTCCGGCGACCCGTTCAGCGTCTACACGCACGCCGACCAGGTGTTCATCGACGGCGCACTCGTGTACGACCGCGCCGATCCGGCCCGCCGACCGCGCTCGGACTTCGAGCTCGGCCAGCCAGCGATGCAGGGTGGCCCGAAATGAGCCGGGACGTTTTTTCGGCAATGAAACTTTCCTGCACGTTCGCGGCCGCGTGTGCGCTCGCGCTCGGCACGCAGTTGGCCGCCGCCGAGACGATCGCGATCGTCCACGCGCAGGCATGGACCATGACGGGCGCTGACGGCGGCAAAATCGACGACGCGACGATCGTGATCCGCGACGGCCGTTACGACAGCGTTCGCGCGGGAGGGGCGACGCCGGCCGGAGC
>Ga0207689_10002624_pt1 | contig 16646 bp, 15 predicted proteins | sample KBSMisM52_FD_184312 | JGI IMG/M metagenome (GOLD analysis project Ga0207689, IMG submission 184312) | Miscanthus rhizosphere microbial communities from Kellogg Biological Station, Michigan, USA - KBS Miscanthus M5-2 (SPAdes) (version 2) | ecosystem: Host-associated > Plants > Roots >... | reverse complement strand
AGCAGGCCGCCAGCGTGCAGGAGACGACGTCGAACATCGAGCAGATGAACGCGTCGATCTCGCAGAACGCCGACAACAGCCGCCAGATGGAGCAGATGGCGTCCAAGGGCGTGAAGGACGGCGAGGAGAGCGGCAACGCCGTGCGCGAGACCGTCGCGGCGATGAAGTCGATTGCCGAGAAGGTGTCGATCATCGAGGAGATCGCCTACCAGACGAACCTGCTGGCGTTGAACGCCGCCATCGAGGCGGCGCGCGCCGGGGATCACGGCCGCGGGTTCGCGGTGGTGGCCACCGAGGTCCGCAAGCTCGCCGAGCGCAGCCAGACGGCGGCGCGCGAGATCAGCGGGCTCGCCACGTCGAGCGTGAGCACCGCGGAACGGTCCGGACGCCTGCTCGCCGAGCTGGTGCCGGCCATCCGCAAGACCGCCGAACTGGTGCAGGAGGTGGCGGCCGCCTCGCGCGAGCAGGCCACCGGCATCAGCCAGGTGAACAAGGCGATCGGCCACATGGATCAGGTGACGCAGCGCAACGCCGCCGCCGGCGAGGAGCTCGCCTCGACCGCCGAGGAAGTGGCCGCGCAGGCGCAGAGCCTGCAGCGCCTGATCTCCTTCTTCAACATCACGCGCGGCGACCGCGACCACGGCCAGCCGAACGGCGCCGAATCGGGCGGCCGCACCAACGGCGCCGAGTTCCCGGCCGCGTTGCAGGCGATGATCTCGCGCCAGGCCGCGGCCGCCTCGGCCACGCTGGGCGACGACGGCGAATTCCAGCGCTTCTGAGGCCGCGATGCAGACCGACGACAAGGCGGCCAGCCGCCGTCAGTACCTCACGTTCCTCCTCGCCAGCGAGGAATACGCCGTGGACGTGCTGAGCGTGAAAGAGATCATCGAGTACGGCGACGTCACCACGGTGCCAGGCACGCCGGTACACGTGCGCGGCGTGATCAACCTGCGCGGGAGCGTGGTGCCGGTGGTGGACCTGGCCGTGAAGCTCGGGCGCGCGGAGAGTCCCCTCAGCCGGCGCTCGTGCATCGTGATCGTCGAGACCAGCCTCCGGGGCGAGCGCGTGGTGACCGGCGTGGTCGCCGACGCCGTCAATCAGGTGATCGAGTTCTCGCCCGACGACATCGAGCCGCCGCCGGCGTTCGGCACCGGCGTCCGGCTGCACTACCTCGACGGCATCGCCAAGACCGGCAGCTCGTTCGTGCTGGTCCTGAACATGGACAGCGTGCTGTCGGACGAGGCCCATACCGTCGCGGCCCTGGAGACCCCCTCGGAGGTCGAGACACCGGCGTGAGCACGGCGGAAGCGATCGACGACGCGGTGTTCGCGCGCTTTCGCGAGCTGATCTATCGCGAGGCAGGCATCGCGCTCACCGACATGAAGAAGGCGCTGCTCGTCGGCCGCCTGGCCGGGCGCCTGCGCGAGCTCGGCCTGCCGTCGCTCGAGAGCTACTACGCGATCGTCAGCGATCCGGCGGCGACCGACGAGCGCAAGCGGATGCTCGACCGCATCTGCACCAACGAAACCCAGTTCTTCCGCGACGGACGGCAGTTCCAGTTCCTCGACGAGCGGGTGTTCCCGCTGCTCGAGGCACGCGCCGACGACGGGGCGCCGAAGCGCGTGCGCGCCTGGAGCGCGGCGTGCTCCACCGGCGAAGAGCCCTACTCACTGGCGATGTCGCTGCTCGCGCGCTTTCCGCCGGAAACTGGCTGGCAGGTGGAGGTGGTGGCGACCGACCTTTCCACCAAGGTGCTGCGCGCGGCCCAGGCGGGGCTGTGGCCGATCGACAAAGCCGAGGACATCCCCGTGCGCCATCGCAAGGCCTTCATGTTGAAGGGCACCGGGACGCAGACCGGCAAGATGAAGGCGGGCCCCGAGCTCCGCAACGTGGTGTCGTTCGATCGGCTCAATCTCAACGACGACATCTACCCGGTGCACGGGCCGTTCGACTTCATCTTCTGCCGCAACGTGCTGATCTACTTCGACCTGCAGTCGAAGATCCGCGTGGTGACCAGGCTCCTCGATCACCTCGCGCCAGGCGGCTACCTGTTCCTGGGGTTTGCCGAGACCGCCACCGGCATCAACGACCAGCTCGTGAGCGTCGGACCCAACGTCTACGCCCGCGCCGAGCCCAGCGTATGAGCGCAACCATGCCGCACATGCGCGCCGGCGAGCACATCCATGTGCTGGTCGTGGACGACTCGGCGGTGATGCGCCAGGTCATGATCAGCGTGCTCGGCCGCGAGTCCGGCATCACCGTGGACGTGGCGGCGCACCCGCTCATCGCCCGCACCAAGATGGAGCGGCATCGGCCCGACGTCATCGTGCTCGACCTCGAGATGCCGCACGTGGACGGGCTGACGTTCCTGCAGCGCATCATGGCCACCGACCCGATTCCGGTGCTCGTGTGCTCGGCCCTCGCCCGCGGCGGCGCCGACAGCGTGCTGCGCGCGCTCGAGTACGGCGCCGTGGACGTCGTGCAGAAGCCGGCCTCGGGCATCCAGGATTTTCTGTACGAGTCGGCCGTGCTCCTCGTGGACAAGGTCCGCGGCGCGGCCCGCGCCCGCGCGCGCGCGGCCCACCACCACGCCCCGGCGGCGCCGCTGCCACCGACGCCGCGCAACACCGCCGACGCCGTGCTGCCGCCGCTGTCGCGCCCGCTCGCGGTCACGACCGACAAAGTGGTGGCCGTGGGCACGTCCACCGGCGGCACCGAAGCGCTGCGCATCCTCCTCACCGGCCTGCCGCTCGACGCGCCGGGCTTCGTGGTGGTGCAGCACATGCCCGAGATGTTCACCGCCGCCTTCGCCGAGCGCCTGAACCAGCACTGCCAGGTGTATGTGAAGGAAGCGGCGGACGGCGACCGCGTGCGCCCGGGCACCGTGCTCATCGCGCCAGGCAACCGCCACACGCTCGTCGTCCGCAACGGCGCCCAGTACGCGATTCGCGTCACCGACGGTCCGCTCGTGGCCCGTCACCGGCCAAGCGTGGATGTGCTCTTCCGCTCGGTGGCGCAGGCCGCCGGCCCGAACGCCGTCGGGGTGCTGATGACCGGGATGGGCGACGACGGCGCCGAGGGGCTGCTGGAGATGCGGCGCGCGGGCGCGGCGACGATTGCGCAGGACGAAGCGACGTCGGTGGTCTTCGGCATGCCCCGGGCCGCCATCGAGCGCGGCGCCGTGGACGACACGCTGCCTCTCCACCGCATCGCCGGCGCCATCCTCGCGCGCACCGGCCTCGCGAATGTGCGGTAGGTACGTGGCTGCCGGTCTTTAGACCGGCCTCATCCGATGCCGACCTCGGCATTCAGGAAGCCGACGGCGTGCTTCCACACCAGGTAGTAGGCGACCATCGCGGTGACGGCGAAGGGGATCACCCACTGCGGCTCGACTCTCAACACGCCGAAGGCGCGCACCAGCGTCACACCAAAGGGCACGATCACGATCGGCAGCAGCGCGCCGAACAGGCCGAGCGAGAGCTTTGCCTTCCCGTTGATCGCCAGGTAGAGCATGTTCCACAGCCCCCACAGGTTCGGGACGATCGCCATCGGGAAGATGATGGCGCGGCCAATCGCTTCGAACAGCAGCGCCGTACCGAGCGTCGGCTCGCCCGGCGTCGGCGCGAGCGGAAACGCCCTGAACCGCAGGGTGGCGAACACGGACACCATCAGCAGCAGCAGGATCGTCGGCACGACGATGCCCGCCATGTACGCGCGCAGATACGGGTGAGTGCGCATCGTTGCCTCCTCTCAGCGAACCCCATCTAGAAGTGATACACGAGCAGCGAGACCCAGTCGGGGAACATCACCAGCGCGGCGACGACCGCAGCCGCCAGCCCCAGATCGATCCACGCCCATTGCGGCGGTGCGTCGAGGCGCCGCCCCAGGGCAGGCCAGAGGTCCGATCTGGGGCCGCTCGTCTCCACCGGTGGAACCGCCGCTCGCAACAGCCGTTCGAGATCGTCGTCGGTCATGGCTGAACCCCCAGCCGGCGTAAGGCTTCGCGCAGCGCTCGCTGCGCCCTGAACAGCCGTGACTTCACCGTGCCGATCGGCACGGCGAGCGCGTCCGCGATCTCCGCCTGCGGCAGCTGCTCGATGAGTGCGAGCCGCGCCACCGCCAGCAGGTCGGGCGGCAGCGACTGGAACGCGATCACAATCGCCTCCTGCAGATCGCCATCACTCGCCCGTGCCGCGGTTCGCTCATCCAGGGCCGACCACGGCGGGCGCCGCCGCATCGACCGCAGCTGCGCGAGCGCGGCGTTGGTCGCGATCCGGCGAATCCAGGCGCCGAAGCTGCGCGTCGGATCGAACCGCGCCCGCGCGCGATACGCGCGCCAGAACGTGTCGACGAGCACATCCTCGGCGGCGCCGGGCTCCCGTACGATGCGCACGATCCAGCGAAAGACCTCGCGCTCGAACTCCCGGAACAGCCGCTCGAAGGCCTCGCGCTCGCCCTGGACGAATCGCGCCAGAACCTCCGCGTCGGGCTCCGCTGGCATCGGTGTCTATGAGGTCTTACTCGCGGGGATCGTGAAAAGTTCTCGGCGGGTACGTGGCTGCCGGTCTTTAGACCGGCCTGGCGAGCCGCGCCGCGAGCAGCACGGCTTCCACCATGCTGGACGCATCCGCCACCCCTTTGCCGGCGATGTCGAAGGCGGTGCCGTGGTCCACCGAGGTGCGGACGATCGGCAGCCCCAGCGTGACGTTCACCGCGCGGCCGAACGCGAGCAGCTTCACCGGAATCAGGCCCTGGTCGTGATAGCAGGCGATCACGGCGTCGAACTCGCCCCGCGACGCGCGGACGAACAGCGTGTCGGCCGGGAACGGCCCCTCGATGCGCACGCCCCGCCCCTTGGCCACCGCCACGGCCGGCTTCAGCACGGCCTCTTCCTCCCCGCCGAGCAGCCCGTCCTCGCCCGCATGCGGATTGAGCCCGGCGAGCGCGAGACGCGGCTCGCGGATGCCGAAGCGCGGCAGCTCGGCGGCCGTCAGCTCGATGATGCCGTCGAGCACGTCACGCGTGAGTGCGACCGGCACCTCGGCGAGCGGCACGTGAATGGTGGCGAGCACCACCTTGAGCGGCTCGCTCCAGAACATCATCGCGACACGGGAACTGCCGGTGAGGTGCGCGAGCAGATCCGTGTGCCCTTTCCACGGCAGCCCGGCGCGCGAAAACGCCAGCTTGTTGACAGGCGCCGTCGCCACGGCGTGCACCGTTCCCGCCTGCGCGTCGCGCACGGCGGCACAGATCGTGTCGAAGGCGGCGCGTCCCGCATCCGCCGACAGCTGGCCAGGCGCGAACTCGTGCCCAGCTGGCGGGCCATAGAGCACCGGTTCGCACACCTCCAGCACGCGCGCATCCGCGGCCGCCTTGCGCGCGATCTCGGGACCGATGCCCGCGGGGTCGCCCACCGTAATCGCGACGCGCGGCTTCACAGTTGCAGCACGGCACGGCCCGCAAAAAACGCGGGCCGCGCGCAGTATCTGGCAAACCGGCTTAACGCCGGTTCGCTATAGGTGCTCCAGCCGCGACTCATAGCTGGAGCACCAACCAGTCGGCGACCACCTTGGCGTTGGCGTTGCGTTCGAGCGCCGCCAGCGCCTCGTCCACGGCGGTGTAGGCCCGGACGCTGCGGTTGGCGTCGTAGGACCGGGAGAGCGCGTCGAGCTCGGCGCGCAGGTCGGTGTTGGCCAACATCGCATCGTCGGCCCGCGACGCCATCAGCCCGAGATCGCGCAGCACCGACGCCATGACTCTCAGGCACGCCGCCAGCTGATCGCGCTCGTTCATCGGCGAGCCCTTCTTCGGGCTCAGGTCCTGCGCGGTGTTCACGCGTGCGACCGGGTCGTGGGCGCGCGCGGCCTGCTGCAGCACGCGCGTGGCCGTTTCACGCGCGTCCACCAGGTCCGCCGATTCGGCCGAGAGTGCGCGGCCGACGCTGCCCTCCGCGTCGGCGGCCGCGGCGCGCGCCTCGGCTTCGCTGTAGCGGTGGTCGCGCACCAGCACCTCGGCCACCTCGCCCGGCAACAGCGGGCCGAACCGCATGCGCGGACAGCGCGAGCGCACCGTCGTCAGCAGCGCGTCGGGCAGCGACGACACGAGCAGGAAGATGGAGGCGGGCGGCGGCTCTTCGAGCGTCTTGAGGAGCGCGTGCTGCGCCTGCTCCACCAGGGCGTCGGCCTCGTCGATGACCACCACGCGCCGCCGCGCCTCGAACGGCCGGAAGTTGGCCTGATCGATGACGACGCGCACCGGTTCGATCTTGATCGAACCCGAGTCGCCGGGGGCGAGCAGCACCACGTCGGGATGCACACCGCGCGCGATGCGCCGGCACGACGGGCACTGGCCGCAGCCGTCGCGCTCCAGCCGTTCGCTGGTCTTCGGATCGGTGCAGTTGATCGCCTGGGCCAACTCCAGCGCCACGCGCTTCTTGCCCACGCCCGCCGGACCGGCGAACAGCAGCGCCGGCGGCAGCGTCCCGCGCGCGATCGCCCGCGACAGCCGCGTCACGAGCCGGCGGTGGCCGACGACCTGTTCAAGGGGCATCGGACGATCTTAGATCGTGGTCAGTCCTTGGTCCTTGGCCCCGGACAAAGCACCAAGAACTAAGGACCAGGGACTACATGTGTCTTTATCCAGTCGCTGAAGGGCTTCAGGTCCGCCATCACCTTCTTCACGTGGGCGACGGCCTTGGGCGTGGAGAGCACGGACGGCTCGAACGTGCGGCCGGCGTGGATGTCCTTCATCTTCAGCAGCTCGAGGCGCGGGTGATCGGCTTTGTAGCCGCGTGGCGGCGTGGACGACGTCTCGTGGGTGCCCACCGTGTACCCCTTGCGGCGCAGCGCGGTGACGATCGACTGCAGCTTGCGGCCCGAGACGTCGGCCGCCATCGCCTCGCGCAATTGCCGCAGCACCGCCGGTTCGGGCTTGTAGATGCCGGTGCCCACGTACATCCCCTGTGCGCCCACCGACACGTAGTGCCCCTTGATGCCGGCCTCGATGCGGGTCTTGTACGGGTCGCGATCGCGGTTGAAGCGCATGTCGTTGTTGATGCGCGACATCCAGCCGGCGCCGAACGGCGGATCGATCGCCGCCATCAGCGCCTTCATCGGCTCGCGGCACGCGCGCTCGTAGACGTCCTTGTGTGCCTGGAACCAGTCGCGGTTGTTGTTCTTCGCCAGCTGGGCGAAGAACTTGAAGGCCTCGGGCGGGAACCCGCTGAATCCGTCGGACATGAGGCGGATTCTAGGTCAGGTGGGTCAGGTGGGTCAGGTAAGTCAGGTAGGTTCTTACCTACCAGACCCACCCGACCTACCCGACCTACCTGACCTAAAGGGTCTTCAAGTACTCGACGAGCGCCGCGCGTTCGGCATCCGTGAACACGTGCGGCTCGCCGCCGCCGCGCGCGCGATACGGGCCGTGGCCGGTGTTGCGGTTGCCCGGCTTCGACGTGTCGAACTCGGTCGACCCTGGCGTCTGCAGCGTGGTGAAGCCGACGTTCTTCGGATCGAAGTAGCGCGTGCCGACGAAGAACTTCGACGGCCGCTGGTTCTCGGGCTTGAGCAGTTCCGCCAGATTCGGCACCGACCCGTTGTGCAGATACGGCCCGGTGGCCCAGATGCCGTCGAGCGGACGCGCCTTGTATTCCAGCTTGAGCGTCTTGTCCTGATGCTGCTGCGCCAGCGTGTCGGCCGACTCGCGCAGCTCGGCGAGCCGCTGCACCTTGCCACGCAGCCCCTCGCTCGGCTGCTGCTCGTTGTCGTCCTGATCCGTCTTGAGCTCCTCGAGCAGGCGGTCTCCGTCGTCGGCCACCTGCTCGCGAACCTGGCGCAGGCTGGGAGGGGCGAGAATGGCGCCCACCGCGACTTTGAGGGTCAGCCCGACGCTCGGCAGATCGGCTGGAATCGACGTGCGCGACAGTGCTGGCACGCGCGCGCCCTCGAGCATGCCGGCCTTGGCCATGCGGTTCTTGGCGTTCATGGCCATCACGGGATCGGTCCCGATGGCGGCGATCGGCGTCATCGACACCGTCATGCGCCGCAGCGGCTGATCCCGCGGCGTGATCGCGTGACAGCCCTCGCAGTACGTGGTGTACAACGCCTGCCCCTGCCGGGCCAGGTTCTGATCGATCGCGCCGAGCTCGTTCGGCCACCGGGGCGAGCGCAGGCTGGCCAGCTGATGCTCGATCTTCAAGAGGTTCACACGCCGCGCCGAGGTCTCGAAGTGTGCCAGCGGCCCCTGCCTGGTGATGGCGACGTGGGCGAAGACCCCGAGCACCTCGCCGACGTTGCGGCCCAGCCGCTGGAACGCCAGGATGTTGGGCGCCGAGCCGTTCCACTGCACCACGTCGTGCCAGTGGGTATCCCACAGGAACGGCATGCTGACGGGCGCGTTCGGCGGCGCGGTGTTTGGCCAGTTGTCCAGATCGATCCCGGTGGCGCGGTTGAAGATCATCCCGAACGCGTCGATCCGCGCCCGGCCCCATGGGTCGGGCGTGCGGCTCGAGTCGACGAACTTCGCGAAGTACTCGGAGAACTTCTTGAGGTCGGCGTAGAGCATGCCTTCGGGCGCGCGCGTGCGCGCCGTCACCTTGGCCGCGAAGCGCTTGTAGCGATCGCCGGACTGCGACGCCGCGGTTTCCTGCAGCGAGGTCCCGACGTCGCGCAGAAACGCCCAGGTGTCGGCATCGGCCGGCGCGCCGTCGATGCGCCAGGTCTTGCCAGCGTAGGTCACCTCGCCCGTATGGCACGCCGAGCAGGTGAGTCCGAGCTGATCCTGGTCGAGATCCTTCACGAACCCGAGCGGCAGATTGTCCGGATTCGAGGCGCGGTTCTCCAGATAGCCGTACCGCGAGAGGTGATCGGCGTTGAACGGCGCCCCGCCGCCCGGCTGCTCGAGCGCCAGGTACCAGCTGTAGGGCAGCAGGCGCGAGCCCTGCGTGGTGGTGTAGAACCAGGTGCGCTGCTCGGCGGTCCACCCCTGCTCGAGCGAAACCGGTCCCGCGGGTTGCGTGGAGACCACGCCCGCCCACGCGAGCACCGCTGCCGCGATTGCCAACCGCCAGGCTCCCAGGCGCATCACAGTCCTCCTCTCACGGGATGAAACGTTTGAACGGAACGAAACGCACGCACTAAGATGAGGCCTCGGCACGGCCTCGATCGAAACACTTTTCTCCAAGGAGCATCCATGCGTGCGCGGTTGGTGGTGGTCGGAGGCGCAGCCTCGCTGGTCATTGTAGGACTGCTTGCGTCGCCGCCGACGTTGACCGCACAGGCCCCGCCTGCGCCCGCGATGACCGACTGCGCCACCGCGGCGTCAGGCGGCCTGAAGCTCATCTGCAACCAGCAGGGCCCCGAGGATCTCGTGGTGGTGCCGGGATCGCAGTGGGTGGTCGCCTCGGCGTTCGGCGGATCCGGAGGCATCAACCTGATTCGTGTCGCGGACCGCGTCAGCATGAGGGCCTATCCCACGGTGGGCGCCCGGCGAAGAATCGACGAGAAGAAGTACCCGGCCTGCCCCGGCCCGCCGGACACCGTCCCCAACGCCCGTTTCACGACGCACGGACTGTGGCTGCAGCCGGGCCCGGCCAGCGTGCACACGCTGTTCGTGGTGGGGCACGGCACGCGCGAGTCGATCGAGGTGTTCGAGATCGACACCAAGCCCACGACGCCCTCCGTCACGTGGGTCGGCTGCGCCGTGGCGCCGGAACCGATCGGGCTGAACTCGGTGCGCGGCCTCTCCGACGGCGGCTTCGTCGCGACCAACTGGCTGGCGCGCGGGATTGCGCCCGAGGGGCGGACGCGCATGATGGCGGGCGAGAAGAACGGCGAGCTGTGGGAATGGCACGCCGCCAGCGGGTGGAAGAAGGTGCCGGGCAGCGAAGCAGCCGGCGCGAACGGGCTCGAGATCTCGAACGACGGCAAGTGGTTCTACGTGGCGGCCTGGGGCAGCCAGTCGTTCTTCCGGCTGTCGCGCAACGGCACGGCGCCCTCCCGCGACGAAATCCGGCTCGGGTTCCGCGTCGACAACATCCGGTTCGCGCAGGATGGCTCGCTGCTGGCGGCGGGGCAGGCCGACGGGGCGTCGGTGGTGGTGAAGATCAACCCCGACACGATGGCGGCGCGCGAGATCGTGCGGCGCCAGGACGATATGGTCTTCCGTGGCGGCACGGTGGCCGTGGAGATCGGCGCCGATCTGTGGATCGGCTCGTTCCAGGGCGATCGCATCGCCGTGATCACGCCGTAGCGAGGAATTCGATCCCGCATCACCGTGGCGCGCTACCGCTTCAGTGAGTTCGTGCTCTCGCCCCGGCGCCGCGTGCTGACGCGCGGCGGGCACGAGCAGCCGCTCATCCCGCGCTACTTCGATCTCCTGGTCTTCCTGGTGGAGCACCGCCACGAGGCGGTGCACCGGCGCGACATCTTCGATCGCGTGTGGAGCGACGTGGTCGTCTCCGACAGCGCGCTCAGTCAGGCGATCCGGACGATCCGGCGCACGCTCGAGGACGATTCGCGCGAGCCGCGCTTCATCCGCACCGTGTCCCGCCACGGCTACCGGTTCGTCTTCGACGGCGTGGTCGAGGAGGACGACGAGCAGGAGCCGCCGAGGGTCGAGAGCCCCTCGCCGCCCGAACCCGCGCCGCCGCCCGCCGCCCCCCCGGCGCCGGATCTCTTCGAGCAGCTCCTCGATCGCCTCACCCGCGTGCCGGCCACGGCGGCCGACGACGAGGACCAGCGCGAGGCGGCCGAACTGCTGCACGCGCTCGGGACCGCCGAAGCGCTGGCGCGTCTTGGGACCCGGCCTCGCCACGCGTTTGCACGGGCGCTCTTGCGCGACGCCCGCTGGGATGCGCCGCTCGCCGGCGACGTCCCGGTGCTGGCCGCGCCATCACCCGCCGCCACCGCGTGGCACCTCACCACGCTGCGGCTGCGGCGGGCCGCGCGCATTGCGGCGGCGCGCTGGGCTGGCGCCGCATTCGGCGGCGGCGTCGCGGGCGCGGCGGGCGGCGCGTTCGGCGGGCTGCTCCTGGCCGCGGCGCCCACCAGCACCGCGTCGGCGGCCGTCGCACCCGTGCTCGCGGTGGTCGGCGCCGCCTGCGGCGCGGCTGGCGCCGCCGGCGTCGGTGCCGGTCTGTCGGTGGCCGAAGCCACGTTCCGGTCGCGACGCACGATCGGTCTGGTCGCGGGCGGCGCGGTGGGCGGCGGCCTCGTGGGACTGGTGGCGCAGTGGCTGAGCCGATGGACGCTCGCGGCGCTCGTCGGCGTGCACCTCGAGGTCGGCGGCGGTCTCGAAGGGCTGGCGATCGGCGCCGCCGCGGGGCTCGGGTACGCCGCGGCCACCGCGTTTGCTGAAGGCGGGCTTGCCGCGCCGCGCGGTTGGCAGCGGGTTGCCACCGCCCTGGTGGTCGGCCTGGCCTGCGCGGCCGCCACGCTGGCGCTCGCCTTGTCGGGCCGCGCGCTCGTCGGCGGCACGGTCCACTTGATCGCCGAGGCGTCGCAAGGCTCGCAGGTGGTGCTGACACCCCTCGGCCGCCTGGTGGGCGAACCGGACTTCGGCCCCGTATCCGCGGCCATCCTCGGCACAGGGGAGGGCCTGCTCTTCGGCGCCGGGCTGGCCTTCGGCCTCACCCGACGACCACGGTCGTAGGGCGGGGCTTCAGCCCTGCCGGCGCGGCTAAAGCCGCGCCCTACGCGTCATCTCACGCACTGCTCACAAGTCCCTGAGCCGCATCTCAAGACTTCCCCGTTCCAAGCGCCGATCCTCCTGAAGACGCACCCAGCCGCACGGTTGCGGCGAGTCAGGAGGATTCTCATGGAGACGCTCACGGCCACCGCCACCTGCCGGATGGCCACCATTGCCATCGCCACCGAACGGCCCACGCAGTTCGTGGACCTCACCGACCGGCTCGAGTCGTTCGTGGCCGATTCGGGTATCCGCCTGGGCCTGCTGAACGTCCAGACGCTGCACACCACCACCGCCGTGGTGGTCAACGAGCACGAGCCGCTGCTGCTCGCAGACTTCGCCACCATGCTCGAAGACATGGCGCCCGGCCACAGCGGCTACCGCCACGACGACCTCTCCCGGCGCACCGTCAACCTCACGCTCGGCGAGCGGCCGAACGGCCACGCGCACTGCCGGGCGCTGCTCCTGCCCACGTCGGTGTGCCTCAACGTCGTGGACGGCCGGCTCCAACTGGGCCGCTGGCAGCGGGTCTTCTTCGCGGACCTGGACGGCCCGCGCAGCCGCCAGGTGACGGTGATGCTCTTCGGCGAGGAGCGCGACTGATGAAGGTGAAGATGATCCTGCCGGCGCTCACCGAGGCGACCAGCCCGTTCTTCCGGCCGATCAAGTACTCGCTCTTTCCGCCTCTCGGGCTGGCGACGCTTGCGGCGTATCTCGGTCCGGACGACGAAGTCGATCTGCAGGACGAGCACGTCGAGCGATTGAACACTGACGACACGCCCGACCTGGTGGTGATCCAGGTCTACATTACGTCGGCCAACCGCGCCTACCGGCTCGCCGACGAATACCGGCGCCGCGGCGCGCACGTCGCGCTCGGCGGCCTGCACGTGACGTCGCTGCCCGAGGAAGCGGCGGCGCACGCCGACACGATCTTTCTCGGTCCCGGCGAAGACACATGGCCGCAGTTCCTGGCCGATTACCGCAAGGGGCGGCCGGGACGCGTCTATCAGTCGCGCACGCGCACGCTGGTGGGGCTGCCGCCGATCCGCCGCGACCTGATCAAACGGCGTCTGTATCTCGTCCCCAACTCGATCGTCGTGTCGCGCGGCTGCCCGCACGTGTGCGACTTCTGCTACAAGGAGGCCTTCTTCGAGGGCGGCAAGGCGTTCTACACCCAGACGGTGGACGATGCGCTGGCGGAGATCGACCGCCTGCCCGGCCGTCATCTCTACTTCCTCGACGATCACCTGTTCGGCGACCGCCGCTTCGCCACCGCGCTCTTCGACGGCATGCGCGGCATGGGCCGCCTGTGGCAGGCCGCGGGCACCGTGAATGCCGTGCTCGCGCCGAACCTGCTCGAGAAGGCGGTGGACGCCGGGCTGCGCAGCCTCTTCGTCGGCTTCGAGACGCTCAACCCCGACAACCTGGTCGAGCAGCGCAAGTACCAGAACATGAAGCGCGACTACGCCGCCGCCGTCCGCCGGCTCCACGACCTTGGCGTGATGATCAACGGCAGCTTCGTGTTCGGCATGGACGGCGACGACCCGTCGGTCTTCGAGCGCACCGTGGAGTGGGCCATCGGCCAGGGCATCGAGACGGCGACCTTCCACATCCTGACGCCGTATCCGGGCACCGCGCTTTACAAGCGGATGGCCGCGGAGGGCCGGCTCACCGAAACGAACTGGGACCTGTACGACACGCGGCACACGGTCTTTCGGCCGGCGCGCATGACGGGCGAGCAGCTCGAGCAGGGCTACTGGCGCGCGTATCGAGAGTTCTACACGTGGCGCAACATCACGCGCGGCGCCGCGGCGCACGGCAGCGTCATGCCCGGCCTGCGCCACTTCGCGTACGCGTCGGGCTGGAAGAAGTTCGAGCCGCTGTGGGACCTGATGATTCGCGCCAAGCAGGCCGGTGCGATGCTTCCGGTACTCGAAGGGATCCTCAGCGAGTTCGGCAAGCGTCCCGCGCACCCGCACGCCGCTCGTAGAGGCGGACCTTCAAGTTCGCCTGCAGGCGCACCTTCTTCGGCAAAGGAGGAAGGTGCGCCTCTCCGTACTCAGCGAGTCATTCCGCTCACTGAAGCGACGGGAGCCCGAACGTGAGCCGGCCCGGGCCCACCTTGCTTGCGACCCTCTCGATCCGTATCGGGCGGCCGAGCTCCTTGGCGAGCCAGTTCGACGCAAACGTCGCGATGGTTCCGGCCTCCCTGGCCAGGACGGCGTCGCCGCTCGCCACCTTGCCAACCATCTCCGGTCTCACGGCGGCCTGGGGCGCGAGGCGTACCAGAATGCCATACACGTTCATGTGCGACTGCAGGTCGCGCCTGAGGCGTTCCGCGATGGGAGCGTCGCTCGCAAGGTGGTACACGAATACGGTGCCTTTGGCGCCGACAGAGAGGCCCACCATTCGGCCTCCCGCGCGTGCCGGGAGTTCGCTCTGATCGAATACCTCGAACGGTTTCCGGCTGCCGTCGGTGCTCCACTTGTAGTCGAAGGCGGTCACGCCGGCGGCAGACAGCTTCCGGCTCGCGTCCCCGAGACTGAGCCCACGTACATCCGGCAACGGCTCCAGCTGTGAGGTGGTCGAGCGACGCTCTGGCAGACCGATCACCAGCGTGCGCGATACGACCGGCGGGGACACGGACGCGGCCAGCGACGGCCGGCCCGGCTCGGTTCGCTGCAGCCACTCGTTGGCGTCCTTGGTGATGCCGGCCGCGGTGGACGCAAGGGCGGGATCGCTGTACGTCACTCGGCCGACGGTGTCTGGCCTGACGCCCTCGAGGGTGCGAACCGCGAGTCCGGCGTCGCTGGACATGAGCGCCCCGAGCAACCCGCGGGCGAGATCGGCGTCCTCGGGCGCGTGGCGGATCACGACGGCCGCGCGCGCCACGGCGGTGAGCGCGACCGCCGGCGGGCTGCCAGCGCTCGTGCGCACCTCGTTCTGCACGACCACGAGGTCCACGGCCTTCGTACGATCGTCGCGATACAGCACGCGCGCAACCTGGACGCCGGCTCTCCGCAACACCTCACGCGCGTCGTCCAGCGACTTACCCACGACGTCCGGGACCGTCGCTTTCGGGGGCGCCGCGGACGGTTGCGCCGCCAGCGACGGCGTGGTCGCGCGCGGTGTGTTCGCGGGTGGTGGCGTGGCCGCCGCGGGTGGTGTCGTCGCGGATGGTGTCCCTGCAGACGGTGTCGTCTTGGTGACGTTGATCGGGTCTTGTGCCGGCGCGCACGCGCGAGGACCGTAGACGCCGGCGGCGCCAGCGCTCGCGGCCAGCACCGCGAGCGCGGCGATCCAGCCCAATCGGGACGGATGGCGCTCGAGCCCATCGGGCCTTTTCACGATCCGCTCGAGCGATGCGATGAGCTGATCGATGTCCGCGTCCCAGCGTGCATCGCGGAGCTCCACGGCGTTGCGCCGGAGCAGCGGCTGGAGCACCTCGGGCAGCTCCGCGGCGGCCGGCAGCCGGGCGCCATCCACCAGCACCGGCACCACCCGCACGTCGCGTTTCAGGGCGCCGGCAATCTCGATGCGGACGAAGTCGGTCGGGCTGTCGAGGCGCCGGTGCCCGGCCCCGTCGGCGGAACTGCTCCACTGCGGGCCGATCACCGCGAGCAGGACGTCGCAGGTGCCGACGGCCCGTTCGATCGCGTCCACGAAATCGACGCCGGCCTCGATGGCGGTGACGTCCATGAACACGACGTCGGCCCCGAACCGCGCGCGAATGCGGTCGAAGACGCGGCCGGCATGTCCGGGAGAATCCTCGCGGCGATAGCTAATGAAAACGCCGGCCATCCGGTGCCGGCGTCTTCATACCGCGTCCTGAGGCGCGCTGTCCAGCCGGCGGGCTCTGCCTTATAGCGCGGCCACGCGTGATTCGATCGTTTCGGGCGCCGCGGCAGCCGACTGCCGTCCCAGGTGAAACGGCACGCTGGTGACGACGACATTCGGCTTGAACAGCAGCGCCCCTTTGATCAGCAGCGCGTGCTGGTTGTGCAGCAGGTGCTGCCACAGCCGCTGCGGCACGAACTCGGGGAGGATCACCGTCACGAAGCCGTCGGGGTCGGCGCGCTGCGCCACCTCGATGTACTCGAGCAGCGGCTCCATCAACGATCGGAAGGGCGACGTGAGCACCACGAGCTCGACGCCCTGACCCCACTCCGGCCACTGGTCGCGGAGCGAGGCCGTGGCGGCGGGATCGATCTCGACGTAGACCGCGCGCACGTCGCTCGACAGGGTGCGGGCATATTGGAGCGCCTTCACCACGGCGCGCTGCACGCCCCCGATCGGGACGAGCACGACATGGCCGCCCGGCGCGTCTGGCTGCCAGTCGCGCAGCGTGAGCTCGGAGGCCACGTGGTCGTAGTGCCGGCGCGTGATGGCGAAGAGCGCCACCAGCACCGGGATCATGACGAGGATGATCCACGCGCCTTCGGCCGACTTCGTCACCGCCACGATGACGAGCACCACGGCGGTCACGATCGCGCCGAAGCCGTTGATCGCGGCGCTCGTGCGCCATCCGGCCCCGCGCAGCGCGCGCCAGTGCAGCACCATCCCGGCCTGCGACAGCGTGAACGACACGAACACCCCAATCATGTAGAGCGGGAGCAGGGCGTGCGTGTCGCCGCTGAAGGCGACGAGCAGCACGGAGGCCAGCACGCTCAGGATGACGATGCCGTTCGAAAACGCCAGCCGGTCGCCCTGGTTCATGAACTGGCGCGGCAGGAACCGGTCGCGGGCCAGAATCGAGGACAGCCGCGGGAAGTCGGCATAGGCGGTGTTGGCGGCCAGCACGAGAATCGCCATCGTGCCGGCTTGCACCAGGTAGTACGCGACGCCGCGCCCGCCGAAGGTGGCGCGCGCGATCTGCGAGACGACGGTCTCGTCGTCGCTCGGCACGATGCCGTAGGCATGCGCAAGCAGCGTGATGCCGACGAACATCGCGATCGACATCA
>Ga0207689_10002622_pt1 | contig 16648 bp, 23 predicted proteins | sample KBSMisM52_FD_184312 | JGI IMG/M metagenome (GOLD analysis project Ga0207689, IMG submission 184312) | Miscanthus rhizosphere microbial communities from Kellogg Biological Station, Michigan, USA - KBS Miscanthus M5-2 (SPAdes) (version 2) | ecosystem: Host-associated > Plants > Roots >... | reverse complement strand
CGGGAGCGGCTGATACGGCACGGCGGTGTCCGTGATCGTCAGCGTCGTCGTGGACACCTTCCACGTGTTGTTGACCGCGGCGCAGTCGACGTAGAAGGCCTCCAGGGAGCGGTTGATGGCCGCGTCCCACTCGTCAGGCGCCCAAGGCCCGCCCACCTGCATGTTCGCAAGCGTGCGGGCCCCGGTGACCAGTGATTCGAGCGGGACGGCGGGCATCCCCTATTCCTTGGCGGATCGGTCCTTGGCCAGCCGCTTGACGCAGGCCTCGATCGCCTCGCTCAGCGCGCGCCCGAAGGCCTCGCGCTTGTCGTCGGGCACCTCGAGCATCCCCGCGAGCTCGCCCACGGCATCGCCTTCGACCTTGCCGTAGTCGTCATCGCCGGTCTCCTCGGGAGCCGGATCCTTCCCGCCGTCGCCATCGTCGGCTGCTCCCTTCGGGGGCGCGTCGCCACCGGCGCGGGGCTTCTTCCCGCGCTCGATGATGACGTCGATGAAGTCCTTCGCCATGGCGTTACTGCGAGGCGACGAAGAACAGGTAGGCCGACAGGTTGTCCGGCACGTCCGCGTCGATGTAGTTGGTCGCGTCGGTCGACGGGTTGAGCCACTGAATCAGCACGGACCCGTCGGGGGTGTTCGCGTCCACCTTGTTGGCGCGGAGGACGAAGTTGTTGCCGGTCGACTTGGCGCCGTAGACCGCGGTGTCGGGCCCGAGCACCGTCGCCCACCCGCCGTGAAAGACGCGGTACTTCGCAGGCAGCTGGGCCTTGTAGCGCCCGGCCGAGATGCGCGCGCCGACGACGACCCCCGAGTCTTGGGGGAGGTCCTGGTTGGCGATGACGCCGGAGGCGCCGAACACCACCTTGTGCACGAACAGCGTCAGATTGCGCCGTCCCCACACGCCGAGGATTGGTTGCATGCCCATGGTCGTTTCCCTTCGTAGGAAACGACGGGCCGGCCGGGGCGAACCGCGGCCGACCCGCCGTCTCTGTTAGGTCTTGTGGATGACGACCACGTTCACGATCGGGTTGTTGACCCCGATGGTGCCGTAGTAACCCACGCGGCACTCGACAGCGGCCGCGTCCGTCATGCGGAGGATCTTCCCCACGCCGTCGTCGTCGATGAACCGCGGCACCTCGGCCGACCCGCACCCGTAGAACTTCACGGTGGACAGGTCGAGCAGGTAGGACCGCTTCACCGGGCAGTAGCGGTCCGGCGTCACGTCGATCTCGCCCGAGGCCGTCAGGATCTTGATGCCCTGGAACGAGATGCCGTAGGGGCCCTTCGTGGTGTTGGGCCGGTACTTCGCCTGCCCGAACAAGAGCATCGTCTTGTAGTTCGTCGGGTTGGTGAAGTAGACCATCTTCTCGGGGTTGCCCCCGTAGCGGCCGCTGGCCGTGATGGCGTCGATGCAGCTGTCCTCGATGTTGGCCGTCGAGGAGGTGCGATCGAGGATGGTGCCGCGGAAGAGCGCGTTGGTGCTCCGGTCCACGCCCGAGGCGACGTCGACGCCGGCGGTGACCGTCGTCGGGAACCACGCGTCGAGCCCGTTCAGGCCCGTGGGGGCCGGTGAGGCGCCGGTGCCGCGGTTGCCGGCGGGGAACACGAAGTCGCCGACCGCGATCGCCGCGATGGCGGTCGACAGGTTCTGGGTCATCGTGATGTACCCCTTCTCGGGGTCCTCGATGCCCGCCACCTCCATGACGGCACCAGCGCTGCGCGCCGCCGAGGTGTGATCGTCCACGGCCGCGATGAGCTGCATGCCCTGGACGTAGAGGACCGAGTCCTCCGGCTCCTTGAGGATCATCCGCGTGCTGGCGATGGTCGTCGACGCGTCGATCTGACCGCAGCAGCACCAGCCGTTGCGGTAGATGTCCGCGCTGAACTGGTGCATCACGCCGTCCATGATGCCGTCGATCTGCGTGCACAATTCGTCGTAGACCGCGCCCTTGTTGTCGCTGGCCGCGGCCATCAGCAACGAGTCGATCTGCGCGACGCCGAATTTCTTGTACCAGCTCGGCTTGAACTGAACGACCTTCGTGATGCCCGTCGAGGTCGCGGCGCGCGCCTGGGCGGTTGCGAAGTCGTTGGCGACGGCCGGCGAAGCGGTGTTGCGGATCGGGATGACCGGCGTCAGGCCCGACCAACGGACCTTCGGGATCATCGCCGCCAGCGCACCCTTGGACCAGCCGACCTTGCCGCGGAACTGCAGGTCGTAGTTCAACAGCAACGCGTCGGCGAGCGTGGTTATCGTGCCGCCGGGCGTGCTTCCTTGATTGGACGCCATTGCGAAACCTCACGTGCAGGGGTTGGGGAACCACCGCTGCCGTCCGTAGGTTTCGCGTTACGGTCGTTTCGCAATTCAGCGCGGGTCAGATCTCAAGGTACCCGAGCCCCATTCGCGGTCCAATCTTCCTGTTTCTGCTCTCCGTCAGGCGCGATCGCCGGCTGCTGGCTGCGCCGCTTGCGCGCCTCCTCTAGCGCCGCCTCCATCATTTCGGTCGCCAGCTTCTTGACCGTCTCGTCGTCGAGGGCGCGCTTGGGCAAGCCGAGCCCGTAGGCCGCCGCGAACTTGATCGCGTCCATCTGCTTCGGGTTGTCGTCGTCGAAGGCGATGCCGAGGACGACGTCGGCCAACGACCGCTTCTTCTTGGGATCGGCCTCCTCGAACGCCACGCGCATTCGCGTGGCGAACTCAGCTACCCCTTTCGGGCGGCCGCGCGGGTTACCGCTCTGGCCTTTCTTCCATGGCACGGCGAGGTTGGCGCGGTTGCCCCGCGCCTGGTGGTTCGCCACATCACGTCCAGCCGAAGCGCGCCTTTACCGCCTCCCGTCGCTCCTCTGCTTCCAGGTTCGCAGGTAGGGCCTCGTTCGAGCCGGCGCGCGGTGCGGCGCCCCCGGTTCGCTTGCCAACCGATGGGGCCGGCGTCGGCTTCTTGGGCGGGGTGGCGGCGGCGGCCGGCGCTCCGCGCTTGGCGGCGTAGGCCTCCAGGACGCCGCGCTGGTCTTCGATGAGCTGCTCCTCGACGAGCGGCGCCGCCTTGGCCACGTATGCGTGCTGCTGGCCAGCGGGGGAGCCGTCCTGCTCCCAAAGACGCCGGGCCGTGGCGTGCACGAGCTCGAGGCCGCTCATGACCTCCGTCTTTCCGTCAGAGCTCTCGACCGTCACGCGCCGGGTGGCGCGGACGACAGGGATGTCCATCTTTTCGGTCAGGCGCTCCACGATGGTCATCGCCTCCCGCCGGTTGATCTCGGCCTCGCGCTGCTCGAGCTTGGCGACGCGATCGTTGAGCGCGGGATCGGTGGAGGGTTTCTCGGGTGGCTTGTCCGGCAGCGTCGCCGGGTCGGCCATCAGGAGATCCAGCGCCTGGTCGCGGGTGATGCCTTTCGCCCGGGCGATGGACAGCAGGTCTCCGGAGAGGGCCGCCTCGGCCTCCTGGCGCTTCCGGCGCTCCTCGCCGAGCTGGCGCTCGATGTCCAGCTTCGCGCGCTCCGCCGCCACCCTGGCATCGAGGTTGCCCAGCCGATCGCGACGGCTGGTCTCCGCGGGCGCCGCGCCGGCGGGCGGGGTCGTCTCCGTCTCAGCGGCCGCGGCAGTGGCGTCGCCGGCGGGCGTTTCGGCGGCTCCCGTGTCGTCGTCGGCCTGGGTGATCTGGCGGCCGAGAAGCTCGCGGATCTTCGCTTGCTTCTCGTCGTCGCCACCGGCACCCGTCGCGATGGGGGCGCCGGTGCCGGCCGCGGCGTCAGCCTGGCGGTCTTGTTCGGGGGGCGCCTCTCCGACGGGGGCGTGCTCGTTCCATGGGGTGACTGTCGGGTCCATCATACGGGACTCGCCGGGCTGCACCTTGAGGATGCCGTCGCGCGCGTTCGGGATTGCGGAGGGGCCGGGCGCGGGGATGCGCGTGGCGGCGCTGCTGCTCGATCGTTTCGCCATGTGGATGCCTTTCGTTGCGTCGTGGTGTTACAGGAGCGGGGCCGCCTCCGGCGTCTGCGGGAGGCCTGGGAGAGCTGGCGCCGAGGGGGCGGCGGGGATCGCCGTGAGCGGCGAGGGGGCCGCGCCGAGCTGGGGAGCAACGGGGGCGGGAGTCGCCGAAGGGTCGAGCGCCGGCGCCTTGCCCGCGGCCTTGTCGCGCGCCTGCTGGGCGATCGGCTGCAGGTAGTCCAGCAGCTTGCGCATCGCGTACATGTTCTCGGGCGGGTACGAGCCGTCGGTGTCCGCTCGCAGGTAGCGGAGGCGGCAGTACTCGAAGCACTTGATCGGGTTGACCCACTCGATGGGCGTCGTGTAGGGCGCCTCGCCCTCCAGGAGGTCGTCGCAGAACTTCTCGATCCACTCGTACTCGGCGAGGCGGACCTGGACGATGCTGTCGAGGTCGGGGACGCCGAGGAGCTTCATCGCCTCCTCCTGGTCGAACCAGCCGGCCTTGGTCGCGTCCATGACGCGCTGAAGGCGCGCGGGTACGCTCTGCCCGAACAGGGACGTGGGGTATGCGCGGACGGTCTGCTTGGTTCCGTCGGCCTTCATCTTGATTCGACGGGAGCGCCCGATCTCGGTGGCGGTGTACTCGCGGGTCCCGCCGATGTCACTCTCCAGCGCGTACCACTTCTCGGCCACGCTCGGCGCCATCTGCTCCCACCCCTGCGAGAGCTGCGACAGCCGGTCGCTCTGCAGGTCGGTCACGGCCTCGATCGCGACGGCTGCCGTCACACCCTGGGGCTTGGTGGCCTGGGCGGCGTTGGGGCTCACGCCGAGGACCTCGAACATCCAAGCCTTCTTCATCTCGAACCAGCGATAGGCGTCGCCGTCGATGGGCTTGGGGTTGTGGAACTTCATGTCCTGGGCCGGCGAGGTCTCGATGACCTGGACGATGTCGTTCGTGATCTTCTCGGGGGCGACGCCGCCGCTCACGAAGAGCTTCGCCGAGAGGTGGTACGCCTGGTCGATCTCGTAGATGGTGTCGTCGACGCCCGTCTGGATGCCGCGCACCTTGTCGAGGGCGGACCGCCCCCAGAACCCGGTGCCTTCGGCCTTGTCGAAGCGGAACACGTCGTACGGGTGCCAAGGGTGCTTCCACTCGCGGTGCTCGGGCGCCGAACAGATGGCGTCGCCGACCATCACGATCCGCCGCCCCTTCGGTCCGCGCGCGCACGCGTCCACCACGCGGACCTGGGGCTTGCCGCTGCGCATGGCCAGGCCGTCGAGGCCGTTGCTTCCCACGTAACCGGGCATGGCCGCCAGGCGCCGTGAGCCGTCGATGATGAGCGCGCGCTGGGCGTCGCTGTCGCCGTAGACGCGAAGGGCCTGCTTCGGAGTGATGTAGCGAACGTGGTAGGTGCACTCGGGCTCGCCGTACTTGCCGTCCTCCTCGTCGACCTTCAGCTCCCACGACGGGAAGCGTCCGAGCCGGACCAGGTGCTCCTCGTCGTCCGTGCCGGGAAAGAGCGTCTCGATCCAAGTCTTGAGCACGCCACCGGTGCCGGTCAGCGCGTCGCGGAAGGCGTAGGACGCTTCCTCCTGGTACTTCTCGCGCTGGCACCAGGAATCCGACGCGGAGGTCCGCTCGCGGCACAGCCGGTCCGTCCTGTAGTTGCCGGCCTCGGGGATGAACTGGGCGCGCGGTCGGAAGCTGCAGATCCGGGAGACGATCGTGCTCACCACCGAGTAGCAGGCGTTGTACTTCAGCGTTCCGGCCTCGCCGACGAGCGCGGCGTAGCTCCACAGGTCGGCCATGGTGATGGCCGTAAACGGGCGCCCGCAGTAGAGCGCCAGGTCGATGAGGGTCGCCACCATGCGCCCCTGCTCCGCGGAAGAGGTCTCGATCGAGCTGACCGCCTGGTCGAGCTTGGAGCGAATGACCGTCGGGTCGGCTTCAACGTCGAGATCGCACCACTCCGTGTCGTACTGGTTCATCGGCTGCGTCCCTTCTTGACCAGCGCATCCAGGCGCTCGCGCTCACGCTCGAACGGGTCCAACGTCTTCTTCGGCTTCGGGGGCACGTGCTTCTCCCAATAGAAGCCGAGGGCGTAGCGGCCGCATTCCGAGGCGGTCGGGTGGTAGGCCTGCCAAGCGCCGTCCTTCAGCTTCGCGCGCGCGTAGTCGGTGGCCAGGTTGCTGCCGTCCATGACGGCGAGCACGCCGTCCTCGAGGAGGTCGTTGTTGCGGCGGATCTGGCCATCCATGTCGGCCTTCTTGGCGGCCCGGATGACCGGCACGCCGTACTGGTGGCCGAAGGTGTCGAGCTCGGTGTCGCTGTTGGTGTCGTAGCGCCACATCAGCGTCGGGTAGTACTTCGCCACGAAGGAGCCGAGGACCCGCATCACCTGGCCCCAGGTCAGCCGCGCGCCCGCCGGCGAGACCCAATCGACCAGGTGCTGGATGCGTCGGTGCGTCTTCCCCCAACCCAGGACCACCAACCCGAAGGGATCGTCCCCGCCAGGGTCGATCGCCACCGCGAACGTGTCGATGCCCGGCCAGGGCTTCGCGAACATGACCCGGCCGAAACCAGGGGGCGGCTCCCAGCCGCGCGCCCAGTCGGGCGTCTCGGGCGTGTACCCGTTCCGCTTGGCGTCGTAGTGGTAGGTCGTCTCGTTGGGGTCGTAGACGTCGCGGTTCATCCAGTCCCGGAGCACCCGGTAGACCACCGACATGTGCCGCTTCACGTGGTCCGGCGGGTTCTTCAGGTCGCACTCGAGGTCCGCGAAGGTGAGGCCCTTGTCGGCCAGGTAGAGGCGCAGCGTCTCCATCGCCTCGGGGGTGTGGGGGTTGTCGGCGCGCGCCCACGAGTGATGCTCCCAACTCGGATCGGTGGAGCGCTCGTAGAAGCGCCCCGCCGGGACGTCCGGCCGGACGCCGGCCTCGATGACCACCGTTTCGGGGGTCAGCATCGGGGGCAGGGCGACGTCGTGCAGGTAGTCCAACATGGCGTCGGCCTGGTCCTGGCTTTCGTCGATGATGAACGTCGAGCCCGCGGGCAGCCGGTTCCCGAGAAGGTTCCGGAGGTGCCGGAGGTCGTCCGACCCCATGAACAGCGCGCGCGTGCCGTTCGGGAAGTAGGAGATCATCTGCTGCTCATTGTCGCGCCGCTCGATGTCGTAGCGATCCAGCAGCCCCCGCTGCCAGATGGGGATCCAATTGTTCTGGCGGACGGCCACGCCGTTGAGGCCCACAAGAATCTGCCAGCTGCCGGCGTACTCCAGACCGCGGTCGAGCATCAGGCCGTCGCAGCCCTGGCTCTTGCCGCTCTGTCGCGCGCACTTGACGTGCCGGCGCCGCGCCTTCGAACTGACGAAGCGCCATTGCGGCATGTGGGGGCCGCAGAACGCGCGCAGCGACCAGCGCGGACGCACCGGCTCGAACGAGACCAGCTCGTCGGCGAGCTCGGCCAGTGGGCTCACCCGGCGGCCCTCATCCGCTCCCTGGGCGGCGGCTCCGTCGCCTCCACCCAGGGAAGCCCGTGGCAGATCGTCCACCGCTTCCAGCTCGGCGTCGGCATGAACGCGCGCAGCTGCTTCACACTCGGCCGCCAGTCGAGCACCAGCGCCAGCCCGAAGCCCTCGCCGCGGAAGGCGCGCTTCACGTAGAGCGCGCGCACCACCTCGCCGGTGGTTACCAGGAAGCCGAGGATGACGCCGTCCTCGTCGTAGACCCGGCACTCGCCCGCATCGATCCAGGCGTCGACGATGGGGCCGTTGACCTGCGACCAGTCCGCCCACGTCGTGCCGTGCGGCCAGCGCAGCTTGCAGCAGGTCTCCCGGACGAACTTTCGCTCGTCCGGGCGCATCGCCCGGATCACGAAGGCAGCGGCTCCGTCTTCGGAGGCTCACCGTCCGGCTTCGCATCCGGGATCCCAAGGCAGCCCGGTGTGCCCTTTCCTGCGTCGAGCGCGGCGGCCGCCGCGGCGCGGCTCGCGAGGAACTCCGGAGCGGTGTCCTTGTCGCCCGTCACCTTCAAAACCATCCACTCCTTGCACTTCGAACACTGCCAGTTGCGGAAGTCCGGCGTCTTCTCGTCGATGTCTTTCGCCGCCTGCCAATCGTGCGCCTCCGTGGGCTTCGCCGACTCGAGCGCCGGCGGCTTCTCCAAGCACCCCGTCGGGCCCTTGCCGGCGTCGATGTCGGCCGCCACCTCGAGGACGCGGGCCTCATCTTCATCGGGCACGCCCTTGACCTTGACCGCAACCCACTGCTCGCACTTCGAGCACTGCCAGTGCCGGAGGTTGCCGTCGGTCTCGGCGTCCCTGTCCAGCCGCTTCTGCCAGTCGTGCGGGACCAGCGCGACCTTCTCGCGGGCCTCCTGCTCGGCGTGGGCGGCCTTCACCTTCGCCACGAACTCGCCGCGGAACTCCTTGTCGGCCAGCATCCCGAGATACTCGGGCCCGCACTGGACGGACACCCCGTCGAAGGTCACGTTGACCGCGTGGATCACCGTGTCCGGGCCGGCCGCCCACAGCTTGCCGTCGATGTTGACGCCTCGGATGCCGGCGCGGTCCCAGGTCACCGCGTCGTGGGGGCTGTTCTTCAGCGCCCGGTGCGACACGGTGATTTCGTTGATGGTGACGCCGTCCTCGTTTCGAAGTTGACCCATTCCCCAACGGTAAGGGCAAACCCGAAACCGTCCATTGTTCCTATCCGGTGGGACCAGGGGCTATTCGGGCACCCCCAAAAAGGGGACATTCCTCCCTGTGCCGCCCATGGAGGTCGGGGCAGTTGCCGGAGCATTTGCCGGAGCATTTCAACGCCGCCGCGGCCTCGCCAAAAAGCACCGGTGTCACGGGCGCGCCCGGGGCCAACTCCTGGACCTTCCCTTCCTCCCAGACCAAGCCGTTCATATCCCGGTGCAGCGGATCCGAGTGGCAATCGAGGATGCACGGGAACCCGTGCATCCCGTTGATTCGCGCCCCACACTTACGCATCTCCGAGACAGCTATCGTCGCATCCGCCCTCTTTCGAAGTCGCTTGTTGGCCGCCTTTTCCTCGGCCGCGACGAGATCCGAGAGCGTAGCTAGCCGCCCGTCGACGAAACCGTAGATGGCCGTGTTGGTCACCCCGTCATCGACGAGGGTATCGTAGAAGTCGCGCGTCACTTTGAGCTTGTACTCGTTGTTCATGGTGTCCTTTTGTTTGTCGTCATTCCCCGTGGTCTCCGCACGGCAGGAGGAGGGAGCACGGCCCCCCCCAGAACATGGGGTGCCGGCATCGAACACCAGCCGCGAGCTCGCGCACTACGCGCGCCCGCGCCTCGGCCGGGCTCTCGCTGTCCCGGCCGTAGCAGTCTCGACCCCACTTCACCGCCGCCGCGCCGCGCTTCCCTTCGAGCCGAGCTCTCCCGACGCTGAAGATCGACTTGACCGACCGTTCGGACAGCCCGAGCTCCGCCGCGGCATCGGCGTACGAGCTGCCGCTCGCGAGCAGCGACAGCACCTCGCGCTCCCGAGATGTCAGCAGGCGCGCGCCGGGCCCGGCTGCCTGGTGTCCGATCTGCTCGAGCGTCATCGGCTTTTGCCCTCCAGCCCCAGCTTCTTCGCCCGCCGCTCCACCGCCTTGCGGTGCATGCCCAGCATCAGCGCCGCGGCGCTCTTGTTGCCGTCGCACGCCTCCAACGTCGTCGCCAGGAGCGCCCGGTCCATATCCACGAGCTTTCGGCGAAGCCATGAGATCCGCTCGGCCAGGGTCGCGTCGTCGCTCACCCGGTCGCTTCCGCGTGCGCCTTGAGCTGGAAAAACGTTCTCTCGATCGTGCTGTCCGCCTGGATCTTCTCCAGCATGCAGCCGGTCCGGCCGCGGTACGTCGCCGCACGGACTCGCATCTCGTTCACTCTCTCCGCGGCGATCCCCCTGAGCATGTCACGGTAGGCATCCCCGTCCATCTCGACGACGGTGATCTCCGGTTCCATCCCGCGCAGCGCCTCGACAGCGCCGTCAGCGATCGCGGCGGCACCGCCCGGGTTGCGCCAGTCGATGGCATACCTCGTCCCGAACGTTGAGAGCCACAGGATGCGCTCGTTGTCGTCGACCCAGCGTCCTTCGATCATCCCTCGTCCTTTCGTTTTGCCGCGGCCCGGAGGGCCTCCAGCGTTTCCGGATCAGCGATGTCCGCCTCCGGATCGGCCAACTCGAGCTCGACGAACTCGCCCACGACGAACCCTGTCGTGTCCTCGACGGGGAGGCAGATGATCGGCAGGTCACCGGCGCTCGCGCCTCCGTCGCCGTCGCCGGCGGTTTTGTGGCGCCCCAGCAACACCACCTTCACGGGCTCGTCTGCCTTCGGGACCGAGAGCACCGGGATTCGCTTCGGGAGCCGTACGCGTTTGGTCATGACGCCTTTCTACCCGCCGCTCGGCGCTTCGCGCCGGCGTCCCGCTTCCTGAGGCGGTCCAGATGCGCGCGCCCGGCGGCGCGCTCCGTGTCGGAGTACTCGTGGTCGGGCAACTCCATCGGGCGCCCGAGCGCCGCCTCCGCCGCCGGCCGGCGGGCGGCCACCACCTTCCCGTCCCGCCACAGCCGCCGCTGGTTGGCCATCAGAAGTCGTCCCCTGTCGGCACGGGCGCGAAGCCGGGCCCCACGTCGTCGTAGAACGCCATCAGGTCGCCACGCCAGATGATTTTCTTCGCCGCGCCGGTGGCGCCGTTCCGATGCTTGGCGACGATGAGCTTGGCGAGCGTCCCCTCCCGCCAGGGGAAGATCACCATGTCCGCGTCCTGCTCGACGGCGCCAGAGTCGCGGAGGTCCGAGAGCACGGGCTCGCGCGGCGTGCCGCCGCTCATGTTCTGGCGGTTGAGCTGCGCCACCAAGATCAGCGGGCACTTCAGGTCCCCCGCCAGCGTCTTGAAGGCCCGCGACCAGGCTGCCACCTCGAGCTGCCGGTTCTCCGCGTCGCCGTCTGAGCGCACCAGCCCGAGGTAGTCGACCACCAGCAGCGCCAGCCCTTCCCGCGCGTGCTGCGCGCGCCAGCGGCGCGCCTCGGCGGCGATGCGGCCCATGGACAGCTTCCGGTCGTCGACCCACAGCGGGAGCGGCTGCAGGTTCTTTTGGGCGACGCGGACCTTGCGCCATTCCTCCAAGTTCAGGTCTCCAGCCGTTACGCCCGGGACGTTGCCGGCGAACGTCAGGGCCCGCTCGGTCAGCTCCTGCACCGACATCTCCAGCGAGAAGCAGAGCGCCGGCACCCCAGCCATCGCCGCTCGGATCGCCGTCGTCCACGCGAACGAGCTCTTCCCGCCACCGGGGTTGGCGGCCACCACGATCTGCTGCCCGGGCCGAAACCCGCGGATGATCTCGTCCAGCGCCCGCAGGCCCGTCATGACAGCCGCGATGCTCGGTTCTGCCGCCCTCCGCTCGATCGCCGCCGTCGCGTCGTCGAGGATGTCGCCGATCCGGACCGGACCAGCTTCGGACGGCGCCTCCAGGCTGTCGATGCTCTGCCGAAGCTCGACGAGCAGCTCGTCGAGGCCGGCGTCGCCGCCTGCGCGCGCCGCGGTCTCCTTGCACACCGCGATCAGCCGCCGGCGGACCGCCTTGTCGCGCACGATTCGCGCGTAGTGGCGCGCCGCCTCTGCCGTCGGGACGACGTTCGAGAGCGTCAGGATGTACCCTTCGCCCTCCGGAAGCCGCCCGACCATGCCCCGCACCCGGAGCTCGTCGAGCAGCGACAGCGCTTCGAGGTGGCCCCGCCGATCGCAGGCCTGCATCGCCTCCCAGATCTCCCGGTGCGCGGGCAGCAGGAAATCGTCCGTGGCGAGGATGCCGGCCAGCTCAGGGAAAACATCCGAGCGGATCAGCACCGAGCCGAGCGTTGCCATCTCGGCGTCGTAGTTGTGCGGCAGGCGTTCGGATCCTCGGGCGTGGTCAGAGTCGACAACCGAAAGTTGCGTCATGAGGTTCTCTCTCTCCGGTGGGTCAGGTCGGGGTATTGGGATTTGGCGGGACGGCCTCCAGGTGGGCCGGTCGCGCGCGTCGAAACCTTCGGCGCCGTGCCTCTCGCGGTTTCGTAGTCCTCGGTCAGGTCGGCGAACCAGTACCCGAAGGCCTTTGCCGGGTTCCGCGCGAGCTCGTTCGCCTCCGGGTGCTCGCCTGCCTTGACGCGCATCAAGAACCTGCGCATCGAGGGCTCGACGATTTCGGCGAGGCCAGGCGTCGCTCGGATGGTCTCGGCCATGGTCTGCGGCTTTCCGGGCTTGCACCCGAGACCGCTCCAAGGCTCCCCGCCGAGGATTTCCTTGCGGAGGTTCCCGAACATCGTCGGGAGACCCCAGCCGTCTACGGCATTCTGCGCCGGCGTCTTCTTCGCCAGGGCAGACCCTGGCCATGGTGCGGTGCCCGTACCCTCGGACTCATGCACCGATGGTGGTTCCGGCTCCTGCTCCGACTCCGAGGGTACTTCTGGCCCTACCGGAGGGGTGGGCGATCCGGATCCGGATCCACCCCCAGATCCAAGACCAGATCCCAGATCCCAGATCCCAGATCTAACCGGCTCGTACGAACCTTTTCCCGGCTCGACCAGTACAAGCCCGTTTTGTTCACGGCTTTGTCCCACACTGTGTGTGTTCGGGGGTGGCAACCCGAGGCGTGGCTCCTTCGGGTGCGGGCGCTGATGTCGAGCGAAGTTCGTGATCTGGATGCACCGGCGCCCGTCCTCCGCCACGTAGCGCACGATGAGGCCTGGGTTCGCCGCGAGCTCGGAGAGTATGACTTCGCCGTCCAGGTCGCGGTCGAACGGCAGGATGTCCGAGAGCAGGCGCCGCGGGCGATCTAGGAGCCTCCCGTCAGCGTCGGCATGGCACCACAGTCCCTGGAAGAACAGACGGGCGAACGGTGACAGCGAGGAGATGTCCTCCGACCGGAAGAACTCGGGCTTGAGCGTGCGCATGCGAGCCATGGCCTAGCGGCGCACCTCGCGGACGAAATCGCGAACCAGGTAGCCCAGCGCGATTAGCGCCAGCGTCACCACATCGAACGCCGACAGCACGCGAGTTCGGGCGCCGATGACGAGCAGCCAGAAGAGCACGAACGCCACCTATGGCCAGCCCTTCCACACGAGAATCGCCAGCTCCGCCACCACCAGCGCCAGCAGGGCCCACCAGTTCACCTTGGGCGGGCGCTGGCGTGGCGCGCGGAAAGCGGCGCGGCGCTCGAGGACGTGCATGGGGAGCGCCGCGCCGGCGGTCACTTCGAGGCTCCCGGGCCGAAGAAGATCTTCTCTCCGCAGAACGGGCAGTGGTTGAAGAGAATCGGCGCGCCCTTCGGCTTCATGCCTTCCCGTGCCGCCACCCCCAGTGTGCTGAACTTCCCCGTCTTGAAGCTGTAGCCGTCGTACTGGAACACGCCGCGCGTGTCGGTCGCGTTCAAGATCGCCTCAAGGGCGCCACACCAACGCGTCTTCCCGGCCCTGGGTGGCTTACACGGAGTCCGAAGTCGTGGCCTTCCGACAGCGGGAGGCATCGACTTGGTCGGGTCGATAGCGCTCACGAGGCGTCTCCCTCGACGGTCGCCGCCTTCGTCTCGGGAGCACCAGGGAACTTCCTGAGGCGGTCGAGCGTCTCGGCCGTCGTCGCGTGGCCTTCGAACGACGGCAGCTCGACGCCTTCACGCCACAGCAGCAGCGTCGCCGCGTTGGCGGTGCCGAACTGCTTCTCGATGTAGCGGCCCTGCGGCGTGAGCTGCACCGCCCAGCCCGCGATGCAGTGCTTCGTCCCGCACGACGAGTGCCACGTGCCTTGGTCCCAGGTCTCGGGATGGGCCTCGATTTGGGCGACGATTTTGCGCGGGAGCTCGGGGTCGAACTCGATGCCGAGCTGCTCGCGCAGGTTGTCGTAGGCGATCCCTTTCGCGCCCGCCAGGTTCGCGCCCGCCAGGTACGCGTCCGCCAGGTTCGCGCCCGCCAGGTTCGCGCGCGCGCCGCCGGCTTCGCCGCGGCGCCATTTGCCGTGCGCCTCGAGGATCGGCGCCAGTTCTGCAGCCGTCATCGGCGCCCGGGTCATGACGCCCTCCGAGCGCGGGCCCGGATGGCCGCCGTCGCGAGAATGAACCCGGCGCCGCACAGTCTGGTGATCGGTCGCCCGGCCAGGGCGACCGCGGCGCACCGGCCGCACAGCTTCGCGTGGTCGCGCAGCGCGGCCGCGCCTGGCGACAGCCGCCTCGACACCGCCGTCACAGCGACACCCCGGCGGCGCGAACCGCCCGGTTGCAGAGGACCGCGGCGCCGCGCGCCGTGAGCTCGCCGGCGGCCAGACGTCGAGCAAGAGACTGGATTGTCTCGCTCAGGCCTGGCTTCCGAGAAGCCTTGGAACTACGTGATTTTTCTGTCCTTCGTGGGCCCAGCAGGGTTCGAACCTGCGGCCTACGGATTAAAAGTCCGCAGGCTTGGGCCGCGCGAAGGACACCGCTGTTGCTGGTGTCCATGCGCTTGCTCCCTCAAGACGGCCGCCGTCGCTGGCACTATTCCCCCGAATGGCACCTGACAGCACGTCGACGACGTCGGCCGACCTCAGTGAGTAAGCGTGCTGCATCAGCATTCGGGGTACCTCCACCGTTAAGCGATTTGCGCAATGCGAGTCAAGGAATTTTTCTCCCCACCGCTTGCGCGACGGCGGCGCAGGTCTTACACGCCGCTCGCTGCGGACCCTTGCGAGGCTTCGCGAGCTCGGCGCGGATCTGGTCTCGGCGCTCGCGGAAGTCGATCACGTCCCTGGTGTCGACGATGTCGTATCGATCGAACACCGCGCGCGTCTTGTGGCCGGTGATCCCCATGATGAGCTTCTCCGGCTCGCCGTCGCGCCTGGTGAGCGTCACGAAGGAGCGGCGGAGGTCATGGAGCCACGGCGGGCCGTCGGGCCCGTCGAGCCCTAGGCGGCGCACCAGGCGGCCGAACCGGTGCGTCCAGGTGTCCTTGTGCAGCGGGCGGCCGTGGTTCCGGCGGCTCTCGAACACGAAGACCGTCTCGGGCAACCGCTCGAGCGCACGGACCGACTCCGACGAGAGCGGCACGTGCCGCCCAGACTTCTTGCCCTTCGTTTCCTTCGACGGGATCCAGGCCAGGCCGTTCTGGATGCGATCGCGGCGCAGGCCGGCCGCCTCACCCCGCCTGAGGCCCGTGTGGTGCACCAGCGTGATGTACGCCGCCAGCGCCGGGCCCGCCGCGCGCAGGAAGTCGTCCAGCGTGAGGCAGGCGCCGGCCCGCTCCTCGATGATCGTGGTGCGGGCGTTGTCCTCGGGCGCGATCAACTCGCGGGTCATGCCGGGCCCGTGGAGTTGGGAGCGCGCAACGCGGCCACGGCGCACGCCGAAGTTGACCAGGCGGCGGAGGAGGGCGATCTCCCGGTTCACCGTCGCGAGCGCCGCCCCAGCCTCGAGGCGGCGCGACCGGTACCCGTCAACGTCCGACGGCGAGACGGCGACCGCGTCGACGTGTCCGAACGCCGGACGGACGTGATCGCGGTAGCGCTGCTCGTAGTCGCGCCAGCTGGCCAGGAGCGTGCTCGCGGATAGCTTGAACTCCGGCCACAGTTCGTCAACGGTGACGACGGTGGCCGGTGGAGCGGACAGCCGCTCCACCTTCGCCGTGAGCGCGGCGATCGCATCGAGGACCTCGTTTGACATGGGGGATAGGGGAAAACCCGAGCCGACAGCAAGGATTGGACCGTGGGCACGGCCGCAAGAAACCGCGCTCGCGGGCGCTCGCGGGCGCCTGGTCAGTTTCAAAACCTGTGACGGTGGTCCTATGACCGGATGGCCATCGCCTTCCGCCGCTGGCGACGAAGTCGCTTCTTTTCAGCCAGCCGAGCCGCATTCTTGCGCCGGTATTCTTTTTCGTACGCCTTCCTTCGCCTAAGCGCCTCCTTCCCTATCCTCCGAGCCCTGGCTCTCTTCTCGGACGTGGACAACTTGGCGTTCCGGGCCCTCGCCAGCGCATTTTTCCTCGCGCGTCCCTCGCTGCTCATGGCAGCCCACCTGGCGCGATCAGCGGCGCGCATGGACTCGCGATTCTCCTCTCGGTAGGCGCGAGCGCGCTCCAATTCGATCCTTTGATTGACGCGATACCGAGCACGGGTACCTTCCCTTCGCGCGTCTCTCTTCTCGACTGAAAGCGATCTCCAATATCGCTTTCCCTGCTCGCGCTTACGCTCCAGCTGTTCTTTTCGTGACATCCGCAGGCCCGTCTTCTTCGGCGATCGGCACGCCGTTTTTAGGGCCTTCGGATTATTCACAATGGTCAGATCCCCGGCCGCGAGGAGCGCGCAGAGCTTCTCGAAAGACTCGGGATCCGGAGCGATCTCGTCGGCATCGCCGCGGAGGTCGGCCCATTCCCTCTCGCGCAGCTCGCGCTCCCCGACGTAGCGATACCCGCTCTCGGCCGCCCGGCGCTCGGCAGCGTCCGAGGATCGCATTAGATCACCAACTCCTGCTGCTCGACCTCCTCGTCCCGCTCGTTCTCCAGGACGGAGAGGTCGACGTTGGGCCCGAAGAGGAGGAACGCCCCCAGCGTCACGAGCGAGGCCTTCGCCGCGGTGTCCTTCTCGGCCGCGAACGCCTCCGCTACGAGCTGCAGGCGGGCCTTGCTGACCCCGGTCTCGTTGCCGGCCTCGGAGTCACGCTCGATCATGTGCATCAGGTAGGCGACGTTCGCGCTCATGCCGCCACCGCTTGCGGCTGCTCGC
>Ga0207689_10002621_pt1 | contig 16648 bp, 14 predicted proteins | sample KBSMisM52_FD_184312 | JGI IMG/M metagenome (GOLD analysis project Ga0207689, IMG submission 184312) | Miscanthus rhizosphere microbial communities from Kellogg Biological Station, Michigan, USA - KBS Miscanthus M5-2 (SPAdes) (version 2) | ecosystem: Host-associated > Plants > Roots >... | reverse complement strand
GACTGCGGTCACCACCGTCACCGCCACCGATCTCGATGCCGGCGCTACCCTGACCTATTCGATCGTCGGCGGCGCCGACGCCGCAAAATTCACCGTCGACGCCAACACCGGCGCGCTCGCCTTCGTCTCCGCGCCCGACTACGAGAGCCCGACCGACGCCGGCGGCAACAATGTCTACGACGTCACCGTGCAGGTCTCTGACGGCACGTTGACCGACACCCAGGCCATCGCCGTCACTGTCACCAACGTCAGCGAAAACGTCTATACCCCGGTCATCACCTCGAACGGCGCCGGTCCTACGGCGTCCGTCAACGTCGCCGAGAACGCCACCGCGGTCACCACCGTCACGGCCACCGATCTCGATGCCGGCGCAACCCTGACCTACACCATTGTCGGCGGTGCCGATGCCGCAAAATTCACGATCGACGCCAGCACCGGCGTGCTGATTTTTGCTTCAGCCCCCGATTTCGAGACCCCCACCGATGTCGGCGGCGACAACGTCTACGACGTCACCGTGCAGGTCTCCGACGGCAGCCTGACCGACACCCAGGCCATCGCCGTCACCGCCACCGACGTCGCCGAGAACGTTGCGCTCGCGAACGGCGGCGTGACATTCACCGATATGAGCGTGACCGAGCTCTCGGTAACCGGCGGCACCGGAAACGACACCATCACCGGCAGCGCCGGCGACGACAATCTCTACGGCGGCGCCGGCAACGACACGATATCAGGCGTCGCCGGCAACGACGTCATCACAGGCGGCGCCGGGAGCGATACGCTCGACGGCGGCACCGGCACCGACACGGCGAGCTATTCGGCCAGCGCCAGCGCGGTCACCGTCAACCTCACCACCAACGTCAATACCGGCGGCGATGCCCAGGGCGACAACCTCACCGCGATGGAGAACCTGACCGGCTCGGCCTACAACGACACGCTCACCGGCGACGGCAACGACAACGTGCTGAGCGGCGGGGCCGGCACCGACACGATCGATGGCGGCGCGGGCAACGACTTCATCACCGGCGGCGCTGGAGCCGACACCCTCAATGGCGGGACTGGCACCACCGACACGGTCGACTATTCGGCCTCGTCGGCCGGCGTCACCGTCAACCTTACCAATGCCGGCGCGCAGGGCGGCGGCGATGCCGCCGGCGACATTCTGTCCAATTTCGAGAACTTCCTTGGATCGGCCTACGTCGATACGCTCACCGGCGACGCCAACTCCAATTACATTTATGGCGGTGACGGCAATGACACGATCTCCGGCGGCGGCGGCAGCGACACCATCACCGGCGGGGCCGGAGCCGACACCCTCGACGGCGGCACCGGCATCGATCGGGTCGACTATTGGTCCTCGTCAGCCGGCGTCACCGTCAGCCTTGCCAATGCCGGTGCGCAGAGCGGCGGCGAAGCGGCCGGCGACATCCTCTCCAATTTCGAGGACCTCTACGGCTCGAACTACGACGATACGCTCACCGGCGACGCCGGCAACAATTACATCAACGGTCGTGCCGGCGACGACACGCTCACCGGCGGCGCAGGTGCCGACACACTCACGGGCAGCAGTGGAACCGACACGGCGGACTATTCGGCGAGCGCCAGCGCCGTCACCGTCAATCTGACCACCGACGTCAATACCGGCGGCGATGCCCAGGGCGACAGCCTGTCGGGTATCGAGAACATCACCGGGTCGGCTTACAACGACACGCTGACCGGCAATGCCGGCGCCAACGTGCTCACCGGCGGCTCAGGCAACGACACGCTCACAGGCGGCGCCGGCGCCGACACGCTCATAGGCGGCAGTGGCACCGACACCACGAGCTATTCGGGAAGCGCCAGCGCCGTCACCGTCAACCTCTTAACCAACGTCAATACCGGCGGCGACGCCGCCGGCGATAGCCTCTCAGGCATCGAGAACATCATCGGCTCGGCCTACAACGACACACTGACTGGCGACGCCGGCACCAACATACTCACCGGGGGCGTCGGCGCCGATACGCTCACAGGCGGCAGCGGCACCGACACGGCGAACTATTGGGCGAGCGCCAGCGGCGTCACCGTCAACCTCTTAACCAACGTCAATACCGGTGGCGACGCCGCCAGCGACAGCCTGTCAGGCATCGAGAACGTCATCGGCTCGGACTATGCCGACACGCTCACCGGCGACGCCGGCGACAATGTGCTGGCGGGGGAAGCGGGCGCCGACGTCATCGACGGCGGGGCCGGGATCGACACCGTCGACTACTCATCCATGGCCGCAGGCGTGGGCATCATCACCATTGACCTCAGCACCGGCACCGCGACCGGCGGCGATGCCCAAGGCGACACCCTTTCCAACATCGAGAACATCACCGGCTCCGCCAATATGGACAATCTCATCGGCGACGCCGGTGACAATATCCTGCGCGGCCTCGGCGATCACGACGATCTCGACGGCGGCAGTGGTGGTTTTGACACCTTGATGGGCGGCGATGGCGACGACAACATGTACGGCGGAGGCATCCTGACCGTCGACTACTCGGACGCGACCTCGGCCGTCACGGTGGACATCAGCATCAACGGCTCCCAGAACACCATTGGTGCCGGTACAGATTCGATGTGGGGCATCAGCCACCTCACCGGCTCGGCCTATGCCGACACGCTCACCGGCACCGACAACGACAACGTGATCCGGGGCGGCGGCGGTGCCGACACGATCGCCGGCGGCGCCGGGTTCGACACCGCCAGTTATTCAACCAGCGCCAGCGCCGTCACCGTCAACCTCCTGACTAACGTCAATACCGGCGGCGATGCCCAGGGCGACAGTCTCTCCGCGATGGAGAACCTGACCGGCTCGGACTACAACGACACGCTCACCGGCAACACCGGCATCAACGTGCTGTCGGGCGGCGCGGGCGACGATACGCTCGCGGGCGGCGACGGCAACGACACGCTGATCGGCGGCAGCGGCAGCGACACGCTGACCGGAGGTAACGGTGACGACGTGCTGCTCGCCGGGCAGGATATCGTCTATGACGGCTTGTTTGCCCTGACCCCGTTCGATGCCCAATACGACGACTGGCATCACTATGAATCCGGGGAGACCATGGGCGGCTGGACCGTGGTCTCCGGCTCGATCGATATTGTCAACTCCACCTTTTTCGCGACCGAACACGGCGGCTACTCGGCCGACCTGGACTCGTTCACGCCCGGATCGATCAAGCAGACCTTGACCACCGTCGTCGGCCACTCCTACACGGTTACGTTCGACCTGGGGGGCGATTACTTCGGCGGGGACATCATCAAGAGTTTGCAAGTCTCGGCCGCCGCATCGAGCCAGATCTACACCGTGACGGAGCAGGTCGGCTGGAGTGCGAGCGACCTCGGCTTCACCTACCAAAGCTTCACGTTCACGGCGACCGCCACCAGCACCGATCTGTTTTTCGCCAGCCTTGATTCCGGAAGCTCGCAGGGTGGCCCGCTGGTCGCCAACGTTCACGTCCTGCACACCACCGCCGACGGCGGCGACACGCTCTCGGGCGGCGCCGGTGACGACTTCCTGGTCGGTGCCGGTGGCAACGACACGATCGCGGGCGGCAGCGGCGCCGATACCATGGTCGGCAACGGCGGCATCGATACCGCCGACTATTCCGGCGCGACCGGCGCGGTCACGGTGGATTTGAGTGTTGCGACCGCCCAGAATACCGTCAATGACGGCACCGATACCCTGTCGGGCTTCGAGAACCTCACCGGATCGGCCTATGCCGACACGCTCACCGGTGACGCCGGCGACAACACCCTCGACGGCGGTGCCGGCAATGACACCCTCTCCGGCGGCGGCGGCAACGACGTCATGGCAGGCGGAGCCGGTAATGACACGATCACCGGTGGCTCCGGCACCGATACGGCGAGCTATTCCGGGGCGGCATCCGCCGTTACGGTGAACCTGGCTACGGCGACAGCACAGAACACCGGCGGCGACGGCACCGACACGCTGTCGGGAATGGAGAACCTCACCGGCTCCACCTATGCCGACACGCTCACCGGTGACGGCAGCGCCAACGCGATCACAGGCGGCACCGGCAACGACACACTCACCGGCGCCGGCGGCTCCGACAGCTTCGTCTATTACGTGGGTGACGGCAACGACACCGTGACCGGCGGCGCCGCCGGCGGCTGGACCGATACCATCAATCTCAACAACGGCACGACGGCGCTCGGCACCTATGGCGTCGACTGGACGCTGACGATCACGTCGGGCTCGGTCAGTTCGACCGACACGATAGGCCACGTCATCACCCTGTCCCAGGATGCCGCCGGCCACATCGACCTCAGCAACGGCGCGATGATCAATTTTGCCGAACTGGAGCGGGTCACCTGGTAGGCGGCCGCACCCGGCTGCCGCTTCTCCAACACCTCTTCGCCGCTCGCGGATGCTGATTCATCAAAACAACCCCAAGCGGGCAGCGCCTTCGCGCTGGTCGCTTACGAACATGCTCGTGTTGACGCTGCAACTTGAAGTTGGGGCGGCCGTGATATAGAATCTGGTTCATGATCCATCCTGCAAATGAATCAAAGGGACCCGTAGCTGAATGGGATGCCCGGGCCTATCACGACAGATCTCGTCCGCATGTCGCGTGGGGCGAAACGGTCCTTGAACGACTTTCGCTTCGAGGCGATGAGATTGCACTTGATGCGGGCTGCGGGACCGGAAAGTTAACGGCGGAGTTGCTGAGGCGTTTGCCACGGGGAAAAGTGATCGCGCTCGACCGATCTCAGAACATGATGGATCAGGCCAGGGACTTTCTTGGCACAGAATTTTTGGAACAAGTTTCGTTCGTAAAGACGGACCTCCTGGACATCGAGCTTGATCGTGAAGTCGACGTGATCTTTAGCACGGCGACCTTTCATTGGGTTTTGGACCACCCAAGACTTTTCAGAAATCTGTTTCGCGCGCTTCGACCTGGCGGGAGTCTCATCGCGCAATGTGGCGGAGGGCCAAATCTGGCAAGGTTCTTCAAACGAACCGCATCGATACTGGAAACGCCGCCTTATGCGCCGCTTTTCACGGATTGGATCGCCCCGTTTTATTTCGCCGATCCGACCACCACCGATACCCGGCTTAAAGCCGCCGGTTTTGTGGAAACGGAAACGAATTTGCAGTCAGCGCCCACGGAATTCACGAACGCCGAAGAATATTCTGCATTCATTGAGACTGTGATTTTGAGAGACCAATTGTCGCGGATTCCCGACAAGGCGCAACGGCAACACTTGCTGGGAGAACTCACCAATCATGCGGCCGGCGACGATCCTCCCTGGTGCCTCGATTACTGGAGACTGAATATCTCGGCGCGTCGTCCCGAAAACGGCGACGGTTGATCTCAATCTTCTGCAAATGGATCAGGCACACGGTCGGCCAATTTGCGTCGTAACGCTTTCCGGCCGACAATTGACCGACGATGCGGATATCCCAGGGAATTGGACACCGGTTTGACTGTTGCAGCCAAATCCAACGAGCGGATCCTGGGACTCCTGAGCGCGGCCGGCGTGTTCTGCATCTGGTCCGGCTTTCTCGTCTTCTCAAGGGCCGGCATGCAATCCGGCCTGACACCCTTCGATTTGACGGCACTTCGGTTCCTGGTCGCCAGCGCCCTGATTCTTCCGTTCGCGATAGCCTGGTGGCCGCGCCACCTGCCGCTGCACGCCGCCCTGTCGATGTCGATCTTCGGCCCCGGCGCGCTCTATAGCGTTTTGATGTACTTCGGGCTGAAGGATTCGTCGGCAGCCTACGGGGCCGTGTTCGCCAACGGCTCGTTGCCGATTTTCACCATTTTGCTGGGTTTCTTTTTCACACGGCGGGTGCCGTCCGGGCGGCAACTGATCGCGGTTCTCATCCTGGTTGCCGGCGCCGTACTCATTGGCGTTCCGGGCCTGCGCAGCGGCGGCAACAATGTGGTGTCGGCCATTGCGTTCTTCCTCGCGGCGTCGGCTGTGCTTTCCATCTATGTCGTGGGCGTGACGCACTGGCAGGTCGAGCCGCGCCAGGCGCTGGCGCTGGTCAGCCTGCCGAACGCGGTACTTTTCCTGCCGGTCTGGTTTTTCTTTCTTCCCTCCACCATCCAGGATGCGCCGTGGTCCACGGTACTGCTTCAGGCCGCCTTCCAGGGTTTGGGGCCCGGTTTCCTGGCGGTCATCCTGTTCTCCATCTCTGCGAGGATTCTTGGGCCCACGCCCTCGGCCGGACTGGCTGCGGCGGTACCGGCAAGTGCGACGCTGTTGGCGATACCGGTGCTTGCGGAGATTCCAACGGGCATCGAGTGGATCGGCATCGCGATTGTCACGGCGGGGCTCGTCCTGCTCCTCAGAGGCCAACCCGAAACCAGGAGCCTGTCCAGGTAGTAGCGGCGAAGCGTGGCGCACGGCCGGCATTCGACAACGCAGCTTGACACGTCGGGCAAATCAGCGGCATTTTTCCATTATTCCGAAATCCTGTACGCGCCCCTCGCCCCGCACCAGCGGGCGCGTCCGTCGCGATTGCAGCCGAAAAGCCCTCACCCAGAACTGAAATTGCAGGGATCACCGCGGCGAACCATCGCATGCGCGTGGCCGAACCGCGCGTGGCCCGCGCGCGCCTTAGGGAATCTCGACATGAACACCGCTCCGGACCTCACGACGTCAACGACACCAGCGGCAACCGACCCGACCAAAGCTGTCGCGCCCCCGCGAATAAAGCTGCAGTCGCACGGCTTCTCCATCGACCATCCAGATCAAGAGCTCGGCGAACGGCTCATGGCTGATACATTGGGGGTCGCCGACCGCGAAGCGATGCATGGCATTGTCAGGCAATTGGTGAAGGCCAGCGTGAGCGGCGAGAGCCCCGACGAGGTCAACCTCTCTTTCATGATTTCGATGGTGAAGAGCATCAAGCCCCGGGATTCCATCGAAGCCATGCTGGTCGCGCAGATGGTTTGCGTACACGTGATGGCGATGCGATGCGCCCATCACCTCGCGAATGCCGACGACCTCGCCCAGCACGACAGCGCCGCGCGCGCGCTGGGCCGGCTCGCCCGCACCTTTCCCGCGCAGATCGAGGCGCTCAACCGCTACCGAAGCCATGGCGAGCCCGCCATCACCGTGCAGAACGTGTCGGTCGGGGACGGCGGCAAGGCCATTGTCGGCAACGTCACGCAACATGCGCGCGTGATCGTTTCCGACAAGAGCCCGGCATCCGCGGCGCGCAATGCGCCGAAGGCCGCACGCTCCAGGCGAGGGCCCGCTTCCGCTGATGCCTAGCGGGAAGCAAAGGCATGAGCGATCACATCAGAAATACCGGCCCGATGCTGGCGAGCCTGCGTTGCGGCGCCAAAACCCGTTGCGGCGGCGCGTGCCGCTCACCGGCGGTGCATGGCAAGAAGCGCTGCCGCATGCACGGCGGAGCACGGGGATCCGGCGCACCAAGGGCAAACCAGAACGCGTGCAAGCACGGCCTGTTCACCAGGGATGCGATCGCCGAGCGAAGGCAGGTTCACGCGTTGTTGGGTGAAGCGCGGAAGCTGCTGGAAGAGATGAAGTGATTGGGTTTCGCAGCCATCTACGCCGCTTTCGACTTGCGCGCCTTCTTCGCTCGCACCGCCAACCTGCTTTCGACCGAGAACCCGACAATCAGCGCCCGCATGATGGTGGCAATCGTTTCGAACCACGGCTTGGCCACGTCACCAAGCGCCTTGAGCAATACACCGCGGTCTTCGTCGCGAGTTGCGAGCGAAAGATATTCCGCAATCAGTACTGATCGCACCGGTCTCCGACATGTTTCCCTGCAACGCCGGCGACCGTTACGGCCGAACCGCCGGAAGGAAGTAGGTGTCGAACCTTGCATGACCGGATTCGAGATTCTGAATTACGGACAACATCGCTCGGAGTTCGGTCGGAGGTCGCAATAGACTTTCCGCGCGGGCTCCAATCATCGACCCCTTCCAGGCGCCTCGACCCGCTGACCGAGATCACGGCCTGACGCCGCGGTCCGAAGTCCCGCCTCGGGCCTCGTATGAATTTATAAACTGGTCTCAAATTTTGTTGCCGAGGCGTACCTACCCTGCTAGACACAATCGCTTTCTCGCGTTCGAAGGAGAAAGCAGCGTGGGCGAACTCCATGACTGGTTGGCAGGCCAGCATCCGGGCTTGAAAACATTCAAGGCATTTCGCCAGAGGGTGGTCGATCACGCCGCGACCGACATACATCATCGCGCGCTCTACCGCCTGCTGGCCGGTCTCGTCGGAGACTACATCTCGCGCTATGACGGCGAACCGGTCCCCGTCCAGGTCGCCGAGCAGAGCTATCGGCGTTTGCTTGAGATCGTCGCCCGAACGGAAGGCTCGTTGACGGCGCCTGTGCCGCAGCAGATCCAGACCTTGAACGAGCTCGCCGGCGCCAGCCTGGTGTGATCCATTTGCGGCCTCGCCGGGGGTACTCTCCCGCGGCCGGCGTCTTCCGCAACGCAGCAATCCCTCTGTGCTGGCAATTGCAGAAAAGGCTTGCATTATAGCGTATTTTTGATATTTTGGTTCGTTTCTTCTCGAGTTCCGATGAGGAAGCAAACATGGTTGAGTTGTATAGTTGGCTCTCGCACCAGCATCGCGGTCTTAAGACCTACGTTACCCTTCAGCAAAAAGCGGATGAGCTTGCGCGCACCGATGCGGAGCATCGTGCCGTTTACAAGCTGCTGTCATCGATGCTCGATCCTTTCATTGCCTCTTTTGACGAAGAGCCGCTTCCGGTTTCCGTCGCGGAGTCGACGTATCGGCGGCTGCTCGACGTCGTGCTTGACGCAGAGAATGCCGTCACGCTCGCACCCGATCGGCAGATCGATGCGTTGAACAGGATTGCGGCGGTCCAGTTGGTCTGACCGGCCGCGGCGCTGTCAGACGGGTATCTGTTGGCATCGCGCTGCATCGAATATTGGGCCTTCCCCGGTCGTCGAAAATCATGTAGTCAGCTGTCTCATATTTTAGACAACTGGACGGCATGACGCGATGAGCAACCGCTTTGCGGAGATCGGGGAAAGGCTGCGGGCCTACCGGATGGGGCGCGGGCTCGCGGCCGAGGAGGTCGCCGAGCGGCTCGGCGTGTCGCGCGCCGCCGTGTACCGGATCGAGGCCGGCGAGATCGTCAAGATCGAGACACTCGACCGGCTCGCCAATGTCCTGGAAACCTCGGTGAGCTCGCTGCTCGGCCTGGGCGTGGAATACTATGCGAGCGCCATCAGCTATTTCGAGCGAATGCGGCAGGTCGAGGAAAGATCCGAGCAAGTCATCGCGCACTTTCCGCCGTTGTCCTACCTGCTGACCTCGGACAACTACGCGCGGCAGCTGAAGCAGACACTGGTCGAGGCTGTACCGTCCGAGGACAGGAAGGCCCGCGAGGCCGAGATTGACGCGATCATCGCCGTGCTCGATGAACGCAAGCAGGCGCGCAATCGCCGACATCTTTCCGTCGTCAATTTCGTGAACATGCCGGAAATCGAGCGCTGGCTGAAACTTGGCCTCGTCGGCCGCTTCAACCTGCCGCAGGACGAAGTAGTGGAGCGGCGGCTCGCCGCGCGCGCCGAGATCGAGCATCTGATCAAGCTGATTGAGCGCGAGCCGATGGGCGTACAGATCGGGCTCATCGAGGAGCCGCTGCCCAACATTACCTTCCAGCTATTCCGCACCGCCGAGCGCACGCTGCTCGGCCTGAGCCCGTTCCGTCTCGGCGGCGAGCTGCCCAACATCCGCACCGGCATCGCCATGCTCACGGCGGACGATGAGCCAGTGAAGCTCTATGAACAGCTGGTCGAGAATTTGTGGCGCCGCGCCCACAAGGGACGCGAGGCCGCGGCGCAGCTGCGGATAGTCCTGGAGCGATCGGCAATCAAGCCTGCCCATACGCGAAAGGCGTCGTAACCCTGGTCGCTTCTCGCCGGGCATGATGAACCGGATGAAGGCGCATCGCAGATTGACCTCTCCCGCACCGAGGTGGCGCAAGCGCGGCGGCCCACCACCAAACTCAGTTCCGCGTCGATAGATTGGCGCGTCCGCCATGCTTCGTCGACCAGGCGACGGGATTGGCGAGAAAGCGTTCGATCTCGGCGCGGTCCTGCGGAGAGATGCTTTCGACCGATGGCAAGCGCAGGACATCGGACCAGGTCGCGAGCGCATGCAGCGTGAGGCCCGCCTGCGCCAGCCGCTCCGCAGCACCGGGGAAGACGTCATGATAGAAGATCGTCAGCACGTGCGAAACGTCGGCGCCCGCGGCACGCAGACCGCGCGCAAAGTTGAGCTTGCTGCCGCCATCGGTGGTGAGATCGTCCACCAGGAGCACGGTCAATCCACCGACATGGCCGCCCTCGACCTGCGCATTGCGCCCAATGCCGAGCGGCCGCTTGCGCACATAGCGCAGGCTCAGATTCATGCGATCGGCGAGCCATGCGGCAAAGGGAATGCCGGCCGTCTCGGCACCAACGATCGCGTCAAGGCCTCCCTGCGGCATCATCGCGTTGACATAGCGGACGGCCAGTTCGGTCACCGTCCGGCGTAGCGAGGGATGACCAATAATGACGCGGACATCGACATAGACCGGGCTGGCCCAACCGGCGGCCAGGATGAACGGTTGGCCGCGGCTGACATGAATGGCGCCGCCTTCGAACAGCAGCCGTGCGACTTCGCTGCCGATCTCGCGCCTGATATCGCCCTCGCTCATGGCGACACCTTCCCGACGGACCACGGCAGGCTTTGGCCGCCCTGGAATACCACGACGTCGGCGTCGTCTACTGCGACCGCGGCCATAACGCGGGACTCGCGCCGCTCCAGCACGACGGTGCCGCGGTTCAATTGGAGCCCGTAGAACCGCGCACCGTTGATCGAGGCGAAAGCCTCGAAGCGATCGAGCGCGCCCTCCTCGTCGAACACCTGAACATAGGTCTGCAGCGCAGTGGCGCCACCGAACACGCCGGCCGAGCAGCACTCCGCTTCCTTGGCGGCGCGGCGATGCGGAGCGGTGTCGGTGCCGATGAAGAAGCAGGTTTCGCCCGATGTCGCCGCTTTTCGCAGGGCGAGGCGATGACGCTCGCGCTTGGCAACCGGCAGGCAATAGAGATGCGGGCGCAGGCCGCCCTGGAAAATCGAGGTGCGATTGATGACGAGGTGATGCGGCGTGATGGTGCCTGCCACGCGCCCGGCGTGGGCGCGGACGATGTCGGCGGTCTCGGCGGTCGTGACATGCTCGATCACGACCTTCAGGCCGGCGTGCCGTTTCAACAGCGGCAGCAGACTCTGCTCCATGAAGACGGATTCGCGGTCGAAAATGTCGACGGCGGGATCCGTGGATTCACCATGGATCAACACCGGCATGCCGATTTGCTCCATGCGCTCGAGCACGGGCGCCAGCTTCGGAATATCGGTCACGCCGTGATGGGCGTTGGTGGTCGCACCGGCCGGATAGAGCTTCGCGGCAACCCAGACACCCGCGCGGAACCCCTTCTCGATCTCGTCCGGCAACGTTGCGTCGGTGAGATAGCAGGTCATCAGCGGCTCGAACTCCGAACCGCTCGGGCGCGCAGCCAGGATGCGCTCGCGATAGGCAGCAGCCGCTGCGACCGTGGTGACCGGCGGCACCAGGTTCGGCATGATGACGCCGCGCGCAAACTGCGCTGCCGTAAACGGCAGCACCGCCTCGAGCATCTTACCGTCGCGCAGATGAACGTGAAAATCGTCCGGCCGGCGGATGGTGATGCTGTCCGCCGGCTTGGGGCCGGCGGCCTTGTCGAACCATTCGGTCACACTCATCGCACGGCCTCTTCGATAGCACCCCGCATTACCGCGATTCCGGCGATAAAGTCTTGCAAATTCATCGCCTCCCTGGGGTTATGCGAGCCATGCTCATTGCGCACGAAAACCATGGCGCTGGGGATGTCGGCGTTGGCGAATACCGCGGCGTCATGGCCGGCGCCGCTCGGGATCTCCTCGTCGGGCAGGCCAAGCTCCCGGGCGGCCAGCCGCAGGCGCCGCACCCACTCCGCGTCCATGGTCGCCGGAGCCGATTCCACCCGACGATCGAGACGAAACTCGACCCCCCGCTCCTCCGCGATGAGATTACACTCGGAGCGGAAAAGGTCGTAGAAAGCCTCCAGAGTCTCCCTGCTCTGGCTGCGCACCTCGAAACTGAAGGACACCTTTCCCGGAATCCGCGCGATGGCGTGTTCCGCAGGGTCCGTCCCGAATATGCCCGAGGTGACGACCACGTCGCGTCCCCGCTCGAGCAGCGTGCGCCAATGCCGGTCGAGATGGGTCATCAGCTCGGCGACGGCGAATACCGAATCGCGGCGCAGCCAGCGCGGCACGGCGCCGGAATGGCCCGCCTCCCCGACGCATTCGACGGAACGGTGCCGCACATTGCCCCGGATGCCGGTGACGATGCCGACCGGCAGCTCCCGCGCCAGCAGCACCGGCCCCTGCTCGATGTGCAGTTCGACCCAGGCCGCGACGCTTCTGGCGTCGAGCAGCGGGGCGCCCTTGGCGATGCGCGCGACATCGACGCCGACATCGCGCATGCAATCGCCGAGCATCCGGCCGTTGCGATCAGCAGCCCTCAGGTCTTCTGCGGACAATTTCCCGAACAAGGCCAGCGAGCCCATGTAAGCCTTGCCAAAGCGTGAACTCTCCTCGCCGCGCAAGGCGAACAGCTTGAGGGGCCGCCGCGGGACGATGTTGTCGCGCTTCATGTGCGCGAGGACCGCGAGCCCCGCGATCACGCCCGCCGCACCGTCGAAATTGCCACCTTGCGGTACCGAATCCAGATGTGAGCCGCAGGCGAGAAACGGCAGGTCCGCCTCGCGGCCTTGAAGCGTCACCACCAGATTGGCGCCGGCATCGCGCTCCGTCTCAAGCCCGAGCGCGCGCGCCTTCGCCTCGACAATGTCGAGCGCGGCCGACTCGCGCTCGCTGTAGCTCTCGCGGGTAATACCGACGCCGTCGAACGACGACTCGCGCAGCGCGTCGAACAGATCGACCGCCAGGGCGCGATCTTCCGCTTCGTTGACGAAAATGTTGGAGCCTTCTATTGCCAGCGTGCTCATGTCGTCGGACTGAGCCAGGCGAGATCCTGATCGTCGGCCTCCTCGATCACCACACCACGAACGAGATCGGCGACGCGACTGATCGCGCGCTGCAGACAGAACTTCTCGATGCCATCGATGACGTCGATCATCGCCGCCGGCTGCAAGAAGGTGGCCGTTCCGATCTGCACCGCGCTCGCACCCGCAAGCATATATTCAATCGCGTCCTCGGCGGTGGAGATGCCGCCGCAGCCGATGATCGGAATGTTGACGGCCTTGGCGCACTGAAACACCTGCCGCAGCACGATCGGCTTGATCGCAGGCCCCGAGAGACCACCCATAATGTTGCCGAGGCAAGGCTTGAAGGTCTTGAGGTCGATTGCCATCGACAAAATCGTGTTTGCCACAACGACCGCATCGGCGCCCGCCGCTTCGGCCGCGCGCGCCACTTCCGGCACGTCGCCCGTGTTGGGCGTGAGCTTCACCCATAGCGGCAGCTCGGTCGCCGCACGCAGCTCGCGGGTAACCCTTTCGGTGGATTCCGCACGCATCGCAAAAGCCTTGCCGTCCTCCTCGAGGTTCGGGCAGGAGATGTTGGCCTCGATCGCCGCAACGCCGGGCAGCGAGAGCTCGGCAGCGAGGCTCGCAAATCCTTCTGCCGTCGGCGCGGAGATGCTGACCACCAGAGGAGGATCATACGCAGCATATTGCGGGATGACCTTCTCAACGAAATGCGGAACGCCTCTGGAGGGAATCCCGATCGCGTTGATCAGGCTGCCCGGCCGCTCGACCACGCGCGGGAGTGGATTGCCGGCCCGCAATTCGCGGGTGACCGTCTTGGTCACGAAGGCGCCGATGCGATTGAAGTCGAATACCTTGTTGAGCCCTTCGGCAAAGGTGCCGGACGCCGGCATCACCGGATTTCGCAATCTCAGTCCACCGACATCGACGGAGAGATCGATCGAGAACGGCTTGTTCATGGCAGTGCCTCCATGAGGTCGAACACCGGACCGTCCCAGCAGACCCTGCGATGGGTTATCTCGCCGCCAACGTTGAAGTCGCGCACGCAGCAGTAGCAAAGGCCGATGCCGCAGGCCATTTGCTGCTCCATCGCGACCTGGCCAGGTATCCCGCACTCACTGGCCAGGCGCTGTTGCACCCGCATCAGCCGGCTTGAGCCGCAGGTGAAGAAGGCATCGCAGCGTCCTTCCGTGATCACACTGCGCAAGATGCGCTCGACATTGCCCGGCCCGCTGGTTTGCTGTGAATCCGTCACCGGCACGACCGCCGCGTCATGGAGCTTGAACAGATCGGCGGACACAAGCAGTTCGGGTCGCCGCGCGCTGAGAATCGCGGTTACCTGGGTGCCGTTGGCTTTCGCCGCCTTCGCGAGCGGCGCCAACGTGGCAAGGCCCGCGCCGCGTCCGACGGCCACGATGTGCTTCCACTTCGGATCGAGCGCGAAGCCGACGCCGAGCGGCCCCATGATGTCGAGGCGACCGCCGGGCCTGATCAGGTCAAGCCCGCGGGTCCCCGCACCGGTCACCTTGTAGAGGAATTCGACCTGACGCTTGGCCGGATCGGCGCCATAGAGACTCATTGGGCGGCGCAGAAACGGCTGCTCGCCCTCCGGGGGCGGACACAGCAGCTGAAAGAATTGCCCTGGCCGTGCCGATGCCGCAACTGCGCTGCAATCGACGACGAGATGACGATACTCGGCGTTGACGGCGGTGTTGGCCACGACCCTGGCAAGTTCCGCGACGACGCTCGGCTGCCAAAGGCTGCGCGCCGCAGCCGACGGGATGGTCGACTGCGACGCGCTCGATGGAATGTCGAAAGACACGTTCGTCTCGCACATCTTTTCAGGTGAGCTCGACGCCGCGCCGCTCGGGAATCAGAAACCACATCGCCAAGATATCGATGAGGTAGAGCGCGGCGAGCCCGGCGATCGCGGTCTCGAACGAATAGGCCGATGCGATCGCCCCTACTACGACCGGGCCAAAGCCGCCGATGCCACGCCCGATGTTGAACAACACGTTCTGCGCCGTTGCGCGCGCCGCCGTGGGGAACAACTCGCTGATCAGCGCGCCGTAGCCGCCGAGCATGCCGTTAACGAAGAAGCCCATCACCGCGCCCACGATCAGGAGGTGTATCGGATCGGTGAGGCGCGAATAGATCAGCACAATGACGGCCGCGCCGCACATATAGCCGAAAAAGGCTGGCCGGCGACCGATACGATCGGCGATATGACCGAAAAGGAAGATGCCGAGCGCCATGCCCGCCAGCGTCACGCAGGTCCACAGCGCCGACTGCGTCAGCGCGAAGCCGAAGCGCGTCGACAGATAGTTCGGCAGCCAGATCATCACGCCGTAGTAGCCGAAGTTCTGCACCGAACAGAGGATGATCATGCCGAAGCTGAGCTTGGCGGTCTCGCCGTCCTTTACCAGGAGCCGCAGCGCCGACTCCTTCGGACGGTTCTTCGACTTCTCCACGAAGACGTCCGGCTCATGCAACGACGCGCGGATGAAATAGGCGATGATCGCGGGGAATACGCCGACCGCAAACAAGCCGCGCCATCCGATAACCGGCAGCAGCAGCGGCGTGACGAGGGCCGCGGCAAGGACCCCGCACTGCCAGCCGAGCCCGACATAGGAAGACGCGCGGGCGCGCTTCGATGCCGGCCACGCTTCCGCCACCAGGGCCATGCCAATGCCGAACTCCCCGCCAAGGCCGAGGCCTGCTATGCCGCGATAGATCAGCAGGTCCCAGTAACCTTGCGCGAAGGCGCAAAGGCCGGTGAATACGGCAAACACGACGATTGTCCAGGTCAGCACCCGCACGCGCCCGAGCCGATCCGACAGCATGCCGAAGCCGACACCACCGAGCACGGCCCCCACCAGCGTCGCCGTCACCAGCGATGCGCCTTGCGCTGGCGATAGCCCAAGGTCGCTTGAGATCGTCCGCAGCATGAAGCCGAGGATCAGAAGATCGAACCCATCCATCGCGTAACCGATCGCAGAGCCCAGCAACGCCTTGCGCGCGTTACGATCGACCGCCGTCGATGCGCTCTCGAGACTTTCTACAGTGACACTCATGCCCGTCGCCCCCGTCAAAAATTCCGGCGGCGTGAAACATGCCATCTCGCCGTTTCAATTACAATACTTATCTCATTTTTTATACCGTCAGGCGCTAAGCGGTTGGACTTTAAGGATTCCCTTGAGGAGCAAATCAGATTCAAGACTTCTTTTGGGGAGGCGGTCTTGGGTGTGATGGATCGGCTGGTCCTGAGCGGCGCGGCGTTGGAACGGATGGCGCCGCTTAGGCCGGCCTCACCAAAAGGGCTCTACCAGGCGTGACAACCGTGCTTCTCAAAACTCAAGCCGTTCCGCCGCGTCGCGACCCGCTGCGAAAAAACCGCCCGAATTTATCGTGCCGTCGTCACCCTCGCCGCAATCGTCTTATGGATGAGATGAGTGTCCACACCACCTGGGCCCTTTTGGCAGTTTGTATAAATAATTAGATTCCCGGCAACGGTCGCCTCAAATCTCCGCTCGACGGACGGCAAGCCCGTTTCTTTTGGG
>Ga0207689_10002619_pt1 | contig 16651 bp, 9 predicted proteins | sample KBSMisM52_FD_184312 | JGI IMG/M metagenome (GOLD analysis project Ga0207689, IMG submission 184312) | Miscanthus rhizosphere microbial communities from Kellogg Biological Station, Michigan, USA - KBS Miscanthus M5-2 (SPAdes) (version 2) | ecosystem: Host-associated > Plants > Roots > Rhizosphere... | reverse complement strand
TCTTCTGCAAGCGATCCATCTTCAAGTATTAAATCTTTCTCTTTATCACCGAATTTACTGATGTACCGGCTGTATTCCTCTTTGATATCATTAATGAATACCGGTTTACGATTTTCAATACACCATACCGGGAATTGATCTTTATCCTTTGTATCCCGCACATAGGGCTTATAACGCTTTCCCTTTTCTACAGCATACTTATATTCTAATTGTTGTTTTCCGGCATTATATATCCCAACACCGAATATTGTAGCATCAGCCAGTTGATTAATGTTTTCATATAGTTTATGAAAAATGGTTTCAAAATCCAATGATGCTGTTATCTGTTTTCCGATCTCACTTAGCAGTTCAACATTCTTTTTTCCTTTTTCGGTTTCGGCTAACAAAAGCTTTGTCTCTTCAAATAGCCTTGCATTTTCAAGAGCGACGCTCATACTATTTGCAAGCGTTTCCAATAGCCGTACATCAGATTCTGTAAACGCATGTTCTTTATCTATATCCTGCAGGCTGATATAGCTATTAATTTTATCGCCAATAATAAGCGGTACAAAGACAATTGATTTTGGCATTTCTGTACCTGGAACGACTTCGGAGCCGAATTTCTTCATAGCGCCTGTTGTATCCTCGTTGATTACAATTTTTTGCTTCGTTTTTATCAACTGCTCCCGCAGTTTATCGAACCGGCGGGGTGCAGGATAGGACCGCCGCCCTTTTTCAATCAGGTACTGAAAATGTTCCATGCCGGTTGTATGATCAAACGTAGCAATAATAACAACCTGGGAATTGAATACATCGCGTATGCGGTTGCCGACAAGATCATAAATGGCTTGTATTTCCAATTCGCGAACCAATCCTTCCTGTACACTATTGATAACTGCCAGTTCTTCCACACGCTGGCTCAATTGTACAGTACGTTCAGAAACGACTTTTTCCAGTTCACGATGTTTATCCTGCAAATGCCGTGTGCGGTTGCGAACGACAAGGTATATTATACCAATTATCACTAAGGCATATAATAAGTAAGCCCATAAGCTGCGCCACAACGGCGGGTTAATTTCAAAAGAATACACAGCCTCCTTGCTGATCCGTTGATACACATTTTTTGCCCGCACATGAAAGTGATAATTGCCTTCTGGTAAATTGGTATATTCTTTATAATAATTTTTATCCCAGTCGCTCCATGTTTTTTCAAAGCCTTCGAGCCATGTCTGGTATTGTGTTCTTTCTTCCTGTTCGAAAAATGGCGCCGCATATTCAAACCGAAGTGTATTGTTCTGATAACTTAATAACGGCGTCTTATTATTATCAGCCGCGGATACCGGGTTAAACGCTTCTTTGCCCGCTGCAATATGCCTTATTAAAACAGAGAAAGGCAGATCGTAATCTTTTTTTATCGTTTCATCATAACGGACAAGACCATCCGTAGTACAAAACCAAATAATTCCATCCTTTTCTGCATATATTTTTCCAATGGTTCTGTCTGCAAGAGGCAGCAGCGCGGTTTTATCCACGGTATATTTACCGTTTGCTTGTGGCGTTGCGATAACGGTTTCCTTGCCAAAGCGGATCCATACTCTGCCCGATGAATCTTCGATCATGTCAAACTGATCAATACCTCCTTTATTAAGAAAGGGACTAAAGACAGTATCTTTTACAAAACGTTGCGTTTTATTATCAAAAACATAAAGCGTTGAATCGGACGGAAAGTAATTGGTATGTTTCACTGTCCATACACCGCCAAGGGCATTTATCAAACCATCTTTTTCATCAAATTTTTTTGTTGTAAATCTCTTCACATCCGGCTTGCCATGCTCATCGAAAGCCGGTTTAATCAAATATATTACCCCCGCTTGTGTGCCTGCCCAGAATGTCCCATCGGCATTTTCTGCAAATGTCCAAAACCCTTCCTGCAAGCCAGGAACGAAGCCGTCGAATTTTAATTGATGACTATGCTTATCTTTTGAAAACATCGCAACACTCGTTGTAGCACCTCCTGCATACAAATCCGGCCGACTCGGGAAATTATAGAACCCAGACATTTGCAGATCTCCGCCGATAGAATTGCGGACGATGTCTACTTTTTTGTTGTTGATTGTAAACAGACCATCAGTAGTTACATACAAGAAATCGGAGTCGTGTGCGAGGGAGAATACCTGATTTTGCGGAATACCAGGAATAGTTTCGAAATATTTCTTTACCCTGTCAAACCGCAATATACCATTGGTGGTACCGAGGTACAAATCGCCTGCATATCGTGATAAACTAAGAGAAGCTGTAACAACTCCGGATTGACTGGTAAACTGCGTTAGCGGACTGGAAACTTCCACACGTGACACACCATTGTCAAGAGCCAGCCACAATGCCCCTTTGCTATCCTGGTAAATTGCATAAACGGACTCATCCTGTAAACCAGTGCTCCTATTGATTACACTAAGGATCTTGCCACGGCTGTCAATAAGTGCGAGACCTTTACCGGTAGTTGAAAGAACATAGTTCCCATCAGAGAGCATGGCTGCCTTATAAAGTGTGGCCTTTTTTATAAGCTCGTCTGCCTCGGTTTTGAATGGGGAAAAATTTTTGCCGTCAAACACATACAAACCGGAATAGAACAGGCCTACGAGATATTTCTTACTGGTACTTCCTGCATTGCTGGTTCCGGGTGGCGTATAGGGAAGCATTACATTCATCCGTTCCTGGCCCAGGAATTCACTGCCGGGTATTAATTCCAGTTCATCATTCTTTAATCGTAGCAGACCTATGCCTTGCTCATGTACATAGTATTGACCATCTAAATAAAAGGCATACATGAATTTGGTCTGTGGTTTCCAGACCTTCAGCTCGTTCTTTTCGTTCAAACGGAAAATAAATTCCCTCGATTGAAAGTAAACACCTTCATCAGTGGCATGGATTGTCCATACATCATAGAATTGGCGGTTTGCTTCCGGCACATATTTTAACAATGAAACAGTAATGGTTTGACCTATACTGTCTTTTGCCATGTAACCGAAATCGCTCATGGCCCCATAGTATATCCGGCCATGCTTGTCTTTGGCAAACGATCGCCCAACGGATGCACCTCCTTTCAAAATGGTTTTATGCCATTTTACTCCATCATACTCCATTATTCCTCCCTGTATTCCGATAAACATGGAGCCGCTGTTATCTTCTATTATAGACCATATTTGTGGCAGCGCATCAAAAAGTTTTGGAGAATAATTGACGATGAAAGGCAGCCCTTTTTCAGGATTGTTTTGTGCACGCCCTGTAAATGACAAAACAAAAATCAGTAAGAAGAAAACGGAGCGGTAAATTGTTCTTTTACGTAAGCACATAAAATGAAGACTGGCTAACCACATATAATAATTTGATGTGAACGTTGGTGGTTTTCGGAGGGATTGAAAAACATTTTTCGGACAAGCGAAACAGTCGCCGCGGTCTTATAAACGCGATCTATAAATATAATTACAATCTTCAACAAGTCAATGGCTAATTTTTACACCTGTTGATCATGCTGAAAATAGCAGGGTTTACGTTTGAAAGATTATTTTTTGAGGATCTATAGTTTTTTATTCAGCGAATCTTTTTCAAAACCCGCAATTCTTTTATAATGATTGGCAATATCTTCCAGTTCCTGTTGCGAAATCACATCATGTAGGTCCGTAAACCCATCCGGCGCCCTGTCTTCCACAATCTGCATCACCTGCTCAGGGCCCATTTGACGGTTTTGCAGAACAATCTTTGCTGTTGCCGGTAGGCGTTCTTCTTCATATTGCTTCAAAGCCTGCACAATGTCTGTACTACCGGCAATAGCATCCGCAACACATTCCGCATCCAAAATCGCTTGCGAGCCACCGTTAGAACCTATCGGGTACATCGGGTGTGCAGCATCTCCCAATAGTGTTATATTATTAAACGACCACTCCGGCAGCGGATCACGGTCGCTCATCGGGAATTCATAAATATTTTCCGCGCCTTCAATCAAAGATGGAATATCCAGCCAGGCGAATTTCCAGTTTTTATAAGCAGCAAGAATTTTTTGCTTTTCACTTTTCCGGTTCCAATCTCTTTCTTTCAGGGTTTCTTTTGAAGGTAAATCGGCAATCCAGTTGATCAGCAGGTTTCCGTTTTCATCAGGATCATTTGAAATAGGATAAGCAACAAATTTCTGTTTGGGGCTTCCGGCCATTATCATTGAACTGTGGCTGAGAAAAGGTTTTCCTTTCGTGATAGCCCGATGCAATATATTCCCCGAAAATTGCGGCTCACCTTCTGTTGGATATAATTGACTGCGCACTGCAGAATGAATTCCGTCCGCGCCGATCAGTATGTCAAAACCTGTAACTATTTCAGTACCGGTGTGCTTTTCTAAAAAGACAGCTTTGTTTTCATCTGCATTAAACCGTAAAAGTTTGTGTCCGGTATGGATATTCTCTTTCCCTATAGCCTCCTTCACAGCATCATATAAAAGCATTTGAAATAACCCCCGGTGAACCGAATACTGCGACCAATTGTAGCCGGCAAATTTTCCTCTCGGCTCCTGCCATATTTTTTGTCCATACCTGTTATAATATGCAAGTTCGCTGGTAGCTACTCCCAACTTGCTGATATGATCTTCTAAACCCAGCGAAGTAAGGATGCGCACAGCATGTGGTAAAAGATTGATTCCAACTCCCAATGGTCTTATTTCCCTTGCGGATTCGTAAACGTGAACATGAAAACCTTTTTGATGAAGGCTGAGAGCAGTTGTAAACCCACCGATGCCACCGCCAACAATAATTATTTTCATGCAGGGATATATAATTGGTTTCTTATTATTATACTACCAGTGCACGTTGAAAACACGTGCAAAAGTCATTATACAAAGTATCTTCTTATTTCAATTCCAGCACTACTATTGATTTCGCCGGAAGATTAACAACGACAGAATTATCTTTTTTCTTAAACGCCGTAAAATTATTTATATGAACCGCATCGGGTTTATCAAATGTATTAACAGAAGTCAGTTGTGGCGCGGTGAGTATCTGCCCATTGATTGTTTTTACTGCAATATCACCCGTATATATAACCGTAGTTATGGCTTTTGATGGGTGAATATTGACCAGCGAAATATGAACCGAACCGGATGAATCTTTTGACGCGGATACATTTATTGCACTCAGTTTTTTATCCCCGGAAATATAATCAGGGCTTTTTAAATTAACAGGAAGATACTTTGCATCCTGGTGCACTTTAAATAAATCGAAAACATGGTAAGTAGGTGTCAGCAGGATTTTTTCTTTATTCGTCAATACCAATGCCTGCAATACATTTATAGTTTGAGCAAGGTTGGCCATACGTACACGTTCTGAATGATTATTAAAAATATTCAGAGTACTTGCCGCTACCAATGCATCACGCAAACTGTTTTGCTGGTATAAAAATCCGGGGTTTGTACCGGGCTCTACATCTGTCCAAATGCCCCATTCGTCCACGATCAATGCCACTTTTTTTTCGGGGTCATATTTATCCATAATTGCAGAATGCCTTGTCACGAGGTAGTCCATGAATAAAGCATTCTTCATTGTATTGAAATATTCGGATTCGTCAAATGAAGTAGCCGATCCTTTTTTTGCCCAGGTTCCTGTAGGAATAGTGTAATAATGCAGGCCTATCCCCCACATCTGATGAAGCGGAATTTTTTTCATGCAGGTTTCTGTCCAGTTATAATCCGCATCGCTGGCGCCGCTTACTATTTTCTTTAAAGGCGCTCCCGGGTAGTCTTTGGCAAAAGAAGCAAAGCGTTTATACTGATCGCTGTAAAAATCGGGTGTCATGTTACCCCCGCAACCCCAGGTTTCGTTGCCTACTCCCCAAAAGCTTACTTTCCATGGCTCAGTGCGGCCATTTGCTTTGCGCATGTTTGCCATCGGGCTTTCTCCATTAAAATTGAGATACTCGATCCATTTACTCATCTCCTCTACAGTGCCACTACCGACATTTCCTGCAATAAAAGGTTCGCAGCCGATCAGGCTGCACAATTCAAGATATTCATGGGTGCCAAAACTATTATCTTCGGTTACACCACCCCAGTTTGTGTTTACCATTTTAGGCCGTTGACTACGCGGCCCGATACCATCCCTCCAATGATACTCATCCGCAAAGCAACCACCCGGCCAGCGCAGGTTTGGAACTTTAATTTTTTTCAGGGCCTCCACTATATCCAGGCGTATCCTGTCCTTCTTTGCTACAGGCAAAGAAGAGTCCACCCAGAACCCTCCATAGATGCAATGGCCAAGATGTTCAGAAAAATGACCATAAATATGTTTACTAATTGTCCACTTTGTATTATTTTGAATGCTTATTACGGCAGTATCCTGCGCCGATATCCGGGCCTGAACGGCCAAAAATGCAAAAACAGAAATTATCGTGGGTTTCAAATAATTGTGCCTTCTTTTTGAACGGTGTGACATGAAGTTATATTTTGGTAAAATAGACAGGTACTGCATCTTGTTTTAATTTTTTATAAAGACATTCGTAATTTCAGCCGCTATTTAATAGTGGAATAAAAAACAGAGATAAGCAAAAAAAATATTCAGGCAAAAAATCAATTAATTTGAATGTTCACATGGAAGTAACGGTTAAACAATATCCTGAAAAATCAATCGCCGAATATTTCAGTGATCACTTTTTAACCCGCCCGCAGCTTACCGTCACGTCTCCCGGCCGGATTAATCTTATAGGTGAACATACAGACTATAATAATGGTTTTGTTTTGCCGGCTGCCATAGACAAATCAATACAGCTTTCAATCAGTAAAAGAACGGATAATATTATCGAGCTTTTTTCGGTTGACAAAAACCAGGCTTTTTCAGCTTCCATTGATCGCCTGAATGTTTCAGGTTTATTATGGCCTGACTATCTCATTGGCGTCGTTGATGAATTGCTGAAAGCGGGCTATAAATTCAGTGGTTTTTCCGCGGCTGTTACGGGCAATATTCCTATCGGTGCAGGGCTTTCTTCTTCCGCAGCTCTTGAATGTGCAACTATTTATGCGTTGAACGAATTATTTGGGCTTGGCATGGAACGAATGGATATGGTAAAGCTGGCGCAAAAAGCAGAAAACAATTTTGTGGGCCTGCAGTGCGGTATAATGGACATGTTTGCAAGTATGATGGGAAAGGCGGGCTACACTATCCGTTTAGATTGCCGGTCTTTAGACTATGAATATTTTCCGCTTAGAATTGACGGATATAAAATTGTGCTTTTGGATACACAGGTTAAACACTCACTCGCGTCATCCGAATATAATACCCGCAGAAATGAATGTTTTGAAGGCGTACGTTTGATTCAAAAGAAATATCCGGCCGTTCATAGTTTACGCGACGCCAATGAGGCAATGATAGAAGAAACGATTGACGATGCTGTGATAAAAAAACGCTGCCTTTATATTATACAGGAAAATAACCGGGTAACTGAAGGATGCATAGCCCTTACTAAAGGCGACTTAGTCGCATTTGGCAAAATAATGTACGCTTCCCACGCCGGATTGAGAGAATTATATGAAGTAAGCTGTAAGGAACTCGATTTTATTGCTGATGAATGCAGGAAAGAAAAGGACATAATCGGCGCACGGATGATGGGCGGCGGTTTTGGCGGCTGTGTAATAGCTATAATAAAAGAAACTGCCATTGAACCGATAACAAAAAAAATCAGCGTGGAATATAGAAATAAGATGGATCGGAACATGAAAGTTTATATTACAAAGCTGAATGATGGAACAGGGGCTGCAAAATAAGTATCGGCCTTACAAAGACCACTTCCAACTGCTGGTTTAACATACACATATCCTCCTCTCCTATCAGTACTCAATAGGCAAGCAAAACAATATCTTTGCAGTGCTGTTAATTCACCTAAAATAATCCGGAACAGGAGAACAGGTAACAGATCGGCTTAAAGGCTGATTCTCATTGTTTCTGTTCCTGGCGATTGAATATTTCCGGCGATTGAATTCCGAAGAATAAAAAATGATACAAACAGAACAAAAAATAATATCCTCTTTGCCGGTAATGGAGCAGTTTTATACGCTGCAGGGCGAAGGGTACCACCAGGGAAGGGCTGCCTACTTTATACGATTGGGCGGCTGCGACGTAGGTTGTGTTTGGTGCGATGTAAAAGAAAGCTGGGATGCTGAGAAGTTTGAAAAGATAAAGGTTGAAAGTTTGAGGTTGAAAGTCGGAGAAACACCCGCAGAAATCGTTGTTATTACCGGCGGCGAGCCACTGATGCATAACCTTGATGCATTGACAAAAGAATTACAGGATGCGGGATTAAAGACGCATATTGAAACATCTGGAGCTTATCCATTGAGTGGTAAATGGGATTGGATTTGTTTATCTCCAAAAAAATTTAAAGCACCGTTGCCGGATGTACCTCAATATGCCAATGAATTAAAAGTAGTAATCTTTAATAAATCCGATTTTGCCTGGGCGGAAAAATATGCCGGGTTAGTAAGCCCTGCCTGTAAATTATACCTTCAACCTGAATGGGATAAAGCTTCCCAGGTAACACCCCTGATTATTGAATACATAAAAGAAAACCCCAGGTGGGAGCTTAGCCTGCAGATACATAAGTATATTAATGTGCCATAGTGTTGTATCCTGGCTATAGGCTTTAGGCTTTAGGCTTTAGGCTGTGAGTTAGAGCCGTTTAAGAGATAGTTATATTTGTACTGACAATGGAATAAAAGTGTTGAAAATCCGTTATTATGATTGCAATTATTTGCTGATGAAAAAAACGCTCCTGTTACTCACTTCGGTGGTTTTATTCTTTACTTCATTTGCCCAGGGTTACGACCCCGAAAAAATAAATAAAAAAGCAGTTGCACTATATAACCAGGGGTTGGAAAAAGCGCAGGGTAGGGATTTTAAAACCGCAATTAACCTGCTTCAGCAAAGCATCAGCACTGACAGCAAATATATTGACGCTTATCTTTCATTAGCCGGGGTGTATGGACAAATAAAAGATTATCCTGCCAGCACGGCTACTTATGAAAAAGCATTTGCGCTGGACAGCGATTATACAGTTGAATACAAACTGCCCTACTCTATTAATCTCGCAGGCATGGGAGAATTTGATAAGGCCCTGGATGCAATTAATTATTTATTCGGAAAAAATCCTCCGAAAAATACATCAACTTATAAGGCGGCAGAATACCGCAGGAAATGTTATGAATTTGCAGTTGAGTATGCCCGTAAGCACCCCGCAAAAGACTACGTGTTTGCTCCGAAGAATTTAGGAGATAGTGTTAACAGTATTGAATCGGAGTATTTTCCATCGCTTACAATTGACGGTAGTGAGATGGTTTTTACCCGGAGAATCGGGGATTTTAATGAAGATTTTTTTCATAGTAAAAAACAAGGCAACAACTGGACACATGCAAAACCCCTGGAAGGAGATATCAATTCAGAACAGAATGAAGGGGCGCAGAATATTTCACAGGATGGGGAATGGTTAGTGTTCACAGGATGTAACCGCCCAAGAGGTTTTGGAAGCTGCGATATTTTTATTTCCTATCTCACTTCGCAGGGATGGAGTGAAGCATTGAATTTGGGTAACCGAGTAAATTCCGATCAATGGGAATCACAACCTTGTTTATCGCCGGATAAAAGAGATTTATATTTTGCAAGCCGGCAGTTCGGTGGCTATGGTGGCAGCGATATTTATGTATGTCATTTGCAAACGAACGGGAAATGGAGTGAGCCGGAAAACCTGGGCCCCTCTGTAAACACTTCCGGCGATGAGCAGTGTCCGTTTATACATGCCGATAATCAAACTTTATATTTTACTTCCAACTACTGGCCCGGATATGGCGATGACGATTTGTTTTACACAAAAAAAGGACCGAATGGAGCATGGAGCAATCCTGTAAACCTGGGCTATCCTGTCAATACAATCAATAAAGAAGGAACCTTGTTTATTACAGCAGACGGCAAAACCGCCTACTATGCCAGCGACAGGAGCGATAGCAAAGGCGGACTTGATATTTACAGTTTTGAACTACGCGAAGATGTACGGCCGTACAAAACATTATGGGTAAAGGGACAGGTGTTTGATAAAAAAACAACAAAGGGTTTACCATCAGCGGTTGAACTGATTGATCTTGCAACAAAACAAACTATTTCCAAAGTGCAAACCAATGAAACCGGGAAATATCTTATCACATTACCCGTTGGAAAAAATTATGCGTTCAACGTAAACCGGAAAGGTTATTTATTTTATTCAGACAATTTTTTCCTGGGCAACAATTCTCCGGATTCGACATATGAAAAAAATATTCCATTACAACCCATCGAAGCAAATGCATCCATCGTATTAAATAATATTTTCTTTGATGTGAATAAATATGAATTGAAACCTGAGTCGCAGGTCGAACTGGATAAAGTGGTACAATTATTAAAAGATAATCCGACAATAAAAATTGAAATCAGCGGCCATACGGATAATGTGGGCAAGCCAGCTGATAATCTGAAACTTTCCAACACAAGAGCAAGAGCTGTTATCAATTACCTGATTGAAAAAGGGATAACCAATCAACGGTTAAGCGCTGCCGGTTTTGGCGAAACAAAGCCAGTGGCAGATAATAAAACCGAGCAGGGAAGGGCAAAGAACCGGAGAACAGAATTAAAAATACTCTCGCCGTAAAACTATTGTTCTTGTTTTTCTTTGCCTTATTTTAGCAGCCATTGCTGAAATGAGTAATAGTTTATTATACCAAATTGCCCTGACTCTTGTTCCCAATATCGGCCCCGTACAGGCCAAACTATTGTTACAACACTACGATGCGGAGGAAATATTCAAGACAAAAAAATCATCTTTAGAAAAGATAGAAGGCATTGGCGGCGTAAGAGCGAATAACATTAAAGCGTTTGCCAATTTCAGTGTAGCTGAAGAGGAGGTTTTATTTATTGAAAAATATAAAATAACCCCTCTTTTCATAACCGATCCGGGCTACCCGAAACGATTATTAAACTGCTATGATTCTCCTACTATTTTATATTACCGCGGCGAAGCTGATCTGAATGCATCAAAGATCATTGCAGTAGTCGGTACAAGATCAAACACAGACTATGGGAAACAAATGACCGAAATATTGATTAAGGATCTTGCTGCAATAAATATTCTCGTCGTCAGCGGCCTTGCATATGGCATTGATGGCATAGCCCATAAAGCTGCATTAAAAAATAATTTACCAACAGTAGGCGTTACGGCGCATGGGCTCGACCAGATTTATCCGGGTCATCATACCGGCCTGGCGAAAGAAATGGCAAAAAATGGCGGTGGCATACTCACCGAATTCAGAAGTAATACAAAACCTGATAAACATAATTTTCCAATACGAAACAGGATCGTTGCTGGTATGAGCGATGCAACGATTGTTATTGAAACAGGCATAAAAGGAGGCAGCATTATTACTGCTGAGCTGGCCAATGGCTATAATAGGGATGTATTTGCATTTCCCGGAAAAGTAACAGATACTAAAAGCGCAGGATGTAATTATTTAATAAAATCCAATAAAGCAATTCTGTTAACGGATGCACTTGAACTGATTGAATTGATGGGCTGGGAAGAAAAAAATAAAAAAACTGCGTCCAAAAAACAAAAAGAACTTTTTATTGAATTGAGTACCGATGAAAGAATGGTTGTAGATATACTGAAAGAAAAAGAGTCGATTCACATTGACGAATTAAACCTTAAAAGTGGTTTAACGAGCAGTGCTGTTGCTGCTGCTATTCTCAACCTTGAACTGCAAAGTGTAATCAGTTCCTTGCCGGGCAAACTTTACAAATTGCTATAAAAAAAGCCGATCATTTGAGATCAGCCTTTCATTGATTATTTTTTTAGAGTTATTATTTCAGTTTTTTTATCAATCCTTCATTAATTGCTTCCAGGAATTCTTCAGTATACAAATAATGCTCGCCATGTTTTACTTTATTACCATGAATACAAACGGCGAGGTCTTTTGTCATCTTGCCTTGTTCAACAGTTTCGATACAAACTGCTTCCAGCGCATTCGCAAAATCAATCAACGGCTGGTTGCCATCTAATTTACCACGGAATGCCAGGCCTCTTGTCCAAGCAAAAATGGATGCAATGGGGTTTGTTGAAGTTGGCTTACCAGCCTGGTGATCACGATAGTGCCGCGTTACGGTACCGTGGGCAGCTTCTGCCTCCAGCGTTTTCCCATCAGGAGTGATCAATACAGATGTCATTAAACCTAATGAACCAAAGCCCTGTGCAACCGTATCACTCTGCACATCGCCGTCATAGTTTTTACAAGCCCATACAAAATTGCCATTCCATTTTAATGCGCTGGCTACCATATCATCAATGAGGCGATGCTCATACACTATGCCTGCTGCTTCAAATTTTGCTTTGAATTCCTTCTGGTAAATGTCTTCGAAAATATCTTTGAAACGGCCATCGTATTTTTTGAGAATCGTATTTTTAGTAGAAAGATATAAAGGCCATTTTTTGCTCAATGCGAGGTTGAAACAACTTTTTGCAAAACCGATGATACTTTCATCTGTATTATACATGGTCAAGGCTACGCCGTCTCCTTTAAAATTATAAACTTCAAATACCTGTGGTTCACCACCTCCTTCCGGGGTAAAAGTCATTGTGAGTTTACCCTTTCCTTTTATAACGGTGTCGGTTGCCCGATACTGATCGCCGAATGCATGACGGCCAACGATGATCGGGGCTGTCCAGTTTGTAACCAATCTTGGAATATTACTGATCACAATCGGCTCACGGAAAACTGTACCATCTAATATATTGCGGATAGTTCCGTTCGGGCTCTTCCACATCTGTTTCAGGTTAAATTCTTTCACCCTCGCTTCATCGGGTGTAATGGTGGCACATTTAATTCCAACGCCATATTGTTTTATAGCATTTGCTGCATCTATTGTTACCTGGTCGTTGGTCTGATCGCGGTATTCAACGCCTAAATCATAATATTTAATATCCAGTTCAAGATAAGGTAAGATCAATTTGTCTTTAATAAACTTCCAGATAATTCTTGTCATTTCATCACCATCCAATTCCACTACAGGATTCGCTACTTTGATTTTTTGTGCCATAGTTTTAAAATATGTTTTGGTTACAATTAACCTGCCGCTTAGCAGATAAGGGTTGCAAAGCTAAGAAACTATGGAAATCCAATTGCAAGTGATTATTAATAAGCTTTTATTTCTTTGTTGTGCTTTAAACATAATAAGAACCAATTAAATTTCTTTGATAATTATAAACAGAAGCTGATGCCATTTGCAAAACAGATAAAGTGATTGCCCCGACCCCGGCATTCATCGATGCTGGTGCAGCCGGGATACCGAAATTCTACGACTACTACCTAAAAAATACTTTCTAAACACATGTTTAGCCCTATTTAACACGGAACTAAATAGTTACACTTATATATTTTTAAATAATAAAAATTTTTTAATGTTTTATTAGCATAATAAGAGCAGTTATTGAAAATTCTATTTCTTCGATTGATCAGAGTCAACTAATTTTGTAGCCTCAAAGGCAAAAAAGTAGCATGGACATAACAAGGCCATTTTTCGATTATTTATCGAAGTTTATTGATTTATCTGAACAGGAGTACCAGCAATATCTTCTTCCCTATATCAAGGTAAGGCGTTTCGGTAAAAAAGAAATTATAACCAGTGCGGATGAAGTTGAGAACTATTTCAATTTCATATTGCGGGGCATGGTAAGAAAGTATTACCGCAAGGGAAAAGAGGAAATCAATACACAGATTTCTTTCGAAAGTCATATCATTCACTCACAGGAGTCGTTTCACAGTCGTAAGCCATCAGAATATTTTGTTGAAGCAATTGAACCGACAATTTTTGTTTCCATAACATACGATGACCTGGAACGAATTTATGATTCATCGAAAAAGATGGAACATCTCGGCAGGCTGATCATTACATATACAATGATTGTAAAAGACCGCTGGCAAATGGAGCTTATAAAACATTCCCCGCGGGAACGGTTTATACATTTTGTGAACAAAAACCCGGAACTTTTACAAAGGGTACCTCAAAAATTCCTGGCATCTTACCTGAGCATAAAACCTGAAACGTTCAGCCGTTTTAAGCACCTGGTAAGAGCAGTATCAAGGACGAATAACCCGGTTTAGTACAGATTTCAGGAGTTAGATTTTTTGAGCCACATTTAAAAATAAGCTGTCGCTGCACACTTGTTAGGTGAGGTTATACATGCACCACCAATACCGGTACTTTTAATTCATGCCGCACCGCTTCTATGGTTTCTCCGTAAACCCAATCCTTTATTCCTGTATGCCCGTGGGCACCGATAATCAGTATATCTGAGTTGTTTTCCTTTACCAATCTTGCTATATCCCTGGCACGGCTGTCAAAACCTAATATACCTTTTGCATTGTATCCCAATTCTTTTATCCGCTGCACATAAAAGTCAATATGCTCCTGGTCCTTTCTTGTTTCTAAATCATCCGCTTCATTTCCAAAAAGTCTTGCAGGTGCGCTTTCAACGATGTGTATAAGAATAAATGTACTCCCTTTTTCCGCCTGCCCTATTGCATGGGAAAGTAATATCTCATCTTTATTACTAAACTCCAGTGCCACGGCTATCCGGGTATAACGTGGGGCAACAAGCTGTTGAAAATCTTTTGCTTCCGGATGTACTTGTATAGCCATGTTCCTTTTTCGCCTTTTTAATAAAGGAAAAACTGTCGCTATTACCAGTAATGTAATAAATCCAAGGCTACTCAGAATAATAACGCTTTTCCAGAATAAACTACCGGAAGTATTGAAATAAGAAGTAGCCTGTTCTGAGACCATCCGGATGTTAAGGTATACAAGGATAGCGGCTATGAGCCAGGCCGCGATTTTTGTCAAAGGCTTTATAGTAAATATGCCCATCGTTTTCCGATCGCTTACAAAATGAATAAGCGGTATAACAGCAAAACCTAATTGCAGGCTCAGGATTACCTGGCTTAAAATAAGCAGGCTGTCAATATTATCTTCACCATTTATCAGAATAACAATAACTGCAGGAATAATAGCGATCAATCTTGTCATTAGTCGCCGTATCCATGGATTAATACGCAATCGTAAATAACCTTCCATTACTATCTGGCCGGCAAGCGTACCGGTTACAGTAGAACTTTGCCCGGCTGCTATCAATGCAATGGCAAATAACCGCGGCGCCCATTTTGATCCTAAAAGATTATCCAACAACTGGTGAGCGGTTTTTATTTCCGCTACATCCGTTCTTCCGGTTTTAAAAAAAACGGATGCTGCTAAAATAAGTATTGCGGCGTTTACCAAAAAAGCAAGGTTCAATGCAATGGTTGTGTCAATCAAATTCAGTTTTAGCGAGCGACGGATTCCCTTTTCGTCCCGTTTTATTTTTCTTGTTTGTACCAATGCGGAATGCAGGTAAAGATTATGCGGCATTACTGTGGCGCCGATAATACCTATTGCGATATATAACGCTTCATTATTGGGTATATGAGGAACAAAGCCGGTTATAACTTCTCCCAATTGTGGTTTTGCAAGTATTATTTCGGTTAGAAATGACAATCCTATAATGGCGACGAGCCCTATTATAAAAGCTTCCATCTTTCGCATCCCAAGTCGTTGCAAAAGCAATAAAAGGAAAGTATCGAATACGGTGATAAGAACTGCATATAATAACGGTATGCCTGTAAGCAGTTGTATTCCGATTGCCATCCCCAGCACTTCTGCAAGGTCACATGCTGCAATGGCAACTTCCGCGAGAATATACAAAGCAAGGTTTACATATTTCGGGTAAGTTTCGCGGTTAGCCTGTGCAAGGTCTCTTCCTCTTACTATTCCTAACCGCGCAGACAGGTTTTGAAGTAACAACGCCATCAGGTTGCTCATGAGCAGCACCCATATCAATGTATATCCAAACTTGCTTCCGCCCTGCAGGTCGGTAGCCCAGTTGCCCGGATCCATATAACCAACGCTTACGAGGTAGGCCGGGCCAAAGAAAGTAAGCATCCGGCGCCACACAGGACGGTGTGTGGAAGTAGTATCAACGCTTTCATGTACTTCGCTTAGTGAGAGGTGAATATTTGTCTTACCATTACGAGCCATATTTTACAAAAATATTTTTTGCCAGTTGTTCACTGATGGTTGCAGTACCGTGCTGGCGGATTTTAATTTCAACTGAATTATCAAAATCGAACTTCCGTTTTGCTTCGAGTTTTGTGCCGATAGCTATATTCTTATGCCGTAATACTTCAAGCATTTCAGAGGACTGATTGCCGACATGACAAACCTCTGCAGAGGTATTCAATGCTAAATCAGCGAGGCTTACACGCTCATGATCCAGCATTTTTCCATGCACATCCGGGATAGGATCTCCATGCGGATCAAATCTCGGATGGCCGAGAAATTCATCCAGTTTATCAATCAGTTTTCTGCTGCTTACATGTTCCAGTTCCTCCGCCACTTCATGCACTTCATCCCATTCGAATTTTAGTTTTTCTGATAAAAAATATTCCCACAAACGGTGACGGCGGATAATACCGAGTGCTACCTTTTTTCCTTCACTATTCAACCGGAAACCCTGGTATGGCTGGTAATGAATCAGTTTT
>Ga0207689_10002612_pt1 | contig 16675 bp, 12 predicted proteins | sample KBSMisM52_FD_184312 | JGI IMG/M metagenome (GOLD analysis project Ga0207689, IMG submission 184312) | Miscanthus rhizosphere microbial communities from Kellogg Biological Station, Michigan, USA - KBS Miscanthus M5-2 (SPAdes) (version 2) | ecosystem: Host-associated > Plants > Roots >... | reverse complement strand
ACACGCGCCACATGCTGGCCGAGCTCGATCCCAAGCCGGATCAGGTCACCGTCACCGTCAACACCACGCAGATGAACGTCGTGGAGCAGATGGAAATCGACGACATCGCCGGCACGTCCATGGCAGAGCCGCAGAACTACCAAGCCTACCGCGAGATGATCGTCCCCTCCGCACCGGGCTGGGTCGAGGAGCACGTACGCCGCCTGAGCGCCGCCGGCATCCAGAGCGCTTTCCAGTTCTACAACATCAACAGCTACGAGACAGTGGAGCGCATGATTCGCCGTGGCGTCTACAAAGGCCCGCTGGTGATGAACTGGGTTGCAATCGGCGGCGGCATGGACCAGCCCACGATCTACAGCTTGTCCAACTTCCTGCGCGCCATCCCCGACGGCTCGATGCTGACCGTGGAAAGCAGCATGCGCAATGTGCTTCCGATCAACATGATGGGCATCGCCATGGGCTTGCACGTACGCTGCGGCATCGAGGACAACCTCTGGAACCAGTCGCGCACGGCCAAGATGAGCACCGTGCAGCAGATCGAGCAGCTGGTGCGCATCGCCCGTGAATTCGGCCGCGACGTTGCCAGCGGCAAGGAAGCGCGCGAAATTTGCAAGATTGGCGTGTTCTACGACACGGTGGACGAGACGCTCGCCGCCAACGGCTTCGCGCCGAATGCCAAGGGCCGACAGCAGGGCTTCCTGCGGAAAGTCGCGTGAGGTGACCATGGCACACGCAATTCGCATGTACGAGACCGGCGGACCCGAGGTCCTGCGTTGGGAGGAAGTCGAGGTCGGCAAGCCGGGACCGGGACAGGCGCGGATCCGCCACGCAGCGGTCGGATTGAATTTCGCCGACACGTACTTCCGCACCGGCTTCTATCCCGTTTCGCTACCCAACGGCATCGGCGTCGAGGCGGCCGGTGTCGTCGATTCCGTGGGTGACGGCGTCACCAACGTCGCTCCCGGCGACCGCGTGACCTACACCGGCTTCGTGAACACGCTCGGCGCCTACAGCACCGAGCGTCTCATCCCGGCGGCGCCGCTCATCAAGCTGCCCGACGACATCTCGTGCGAGACCGCGGCGGCGATGACGATGCGCGGTCTCACGTCGGCGTATCTCCTGCGCAGGATCTGGCCGCTGCGGTCGGGCGATGCCATCCTGCTGCACGCCGCGGCGGGCGGCGTAGGGCTCATCGTCTCGCAGTGGGCGAAGTTTCTCGGCCTTCGGGTGATCGGCACGGTGTCGACCGAGGAAAAGGCAGCGATCGCGCGCGCGCACGGTTGCGATCACGTGATCCTGTACGGGCGCGAGGACGTGGCGAAGCGTGTTCGCGAGCTGACCGATGGCGCGGGTGTGTCCGTCGTCTACGACAGCGTCGGCAAGGACACTTTCGCCGGGTCGATCGACTCGCTCAAGCGCCGCGGGCTCCTGGTATGCGTCGGTACCGCATCCGGCCCCGTACCGCCGATCGACGCGACGTCGCTCGCGATCAAGGGGTCGGTGTACGTCACGCGCCCCGCGCTCGCGGACTATATCGCGGACCCGGCGGAGAAGAAGGCGCTCGCCCGCGAGCTGTTCGGGCACGTTGCCGCCGGACGCATCAAGATCGAGATCAACCAGCGCTACAAGCTGAAGAACGCGGCGCAGGCGCATCGCGATCTCGAGTCCCGCAAGACCGTGGGCTCGTCGATCCTGGAGGTAGCGCCGTGAACGTGACTGGCAGTGCTAAAGATCAGATCGTGACCACTATTACCGCCCCGGCAGTCAACACCTCGACGATCAAGGTCGAGCCGCTCACCTGCACGATTGGCGCCGAGCTGTCCAACGTGAATTTGGGCGTCGCCTCGCGCGATCCCGGGCTCGTCGCGGAAATCCGCGCCCTGCTGCTCAAGCACCGGGTCCTGTTCTTCCGTGATCAGGACATCACGCGTGCCGAGCATGTCGCGTTCGCTCGCCATTTCGGCGAGCTCGAGGACCATCCGGTAGCGGGCAGCGATCCCGACCATCCGGGCCTCGTGCGCATCTATAAATCGCCCGACGCGCCGGTCGATCGCTACGAGAACGCCTGGCACACCGATGCGACGTGGCGCGAGAAGCCACCGTTCGGGTGCGTCCTGCGATGCGTCGAATGCCCGCCGGTGGGCGGCGACACGATGTGGGTGAACATGGTCGAGGCGTATGCACGGCTGCCCGAGCACGTGAAAAAACAGATCGCCGGCCTGCGCGCACGCCACAGCATCGAGGCGTCGTTCGGTGCCGCCATGCCGATCGAGAAGCGGCTGGCACTCAAGGCGCAGTTTCCCGACGCCGAGCATCCGGTCGTGCGGACGCATCCGGAAACCGGCGAGAAGGTCCTGTTCGTCAACGCGTTCACGACGCACTTCACGAACTTCCACACGCCCGAGAACGTCCGCTTCGGCCAGGACGCGAATCCGGGCGCCGGCATGCTGCTCAACTATCTCATCAGCCAGGCCTTCATTCCCGAGTACCAGGTCCGGTTCCGCTGGAAGCCCAACAGCATGGCCATGTGGGACAACCGCAGCACGCAGCATTACGCCGTGATGGATTACCCGCCATGCCACCGCAAAATGGAGCGCGCGGGAATCGTCGGGGACAAGCCGTTCTAGATCTCCGGCAGCCCTGTCCCGAAAGAGCAATTCGGTGACACCTGGGATCAATCGACCGACGAGGCCGGCGCGGAAAATGTGAAACAAGCAATCCCGTTGGCCCAGCGGGGTTGACTAGAAGACGAGCGCCGCAAAGCGAGCGCCGCAGAGGATCCGAAGCAGCCGCGAGGTAATCGATTTTAGGCGGGAATTTGACCCCGCGGGACGAGGCTTGCCCGCATTTGCACCTTTTTCGATTCGTTTCAATTTTTGCAAGGGATCACACATACCATGAATAAGTCCGCCACCCTCCGCCGCTCGCTGATTGCCACCGCGCTCGCTGCCCTGTTCGCGTCGCCTGCGCTCGCCTTCGAGATTCCCGAGATCAACCCGGATCTCGAGATGCGCTGGGACAACACGTTCCGCTACAACCTCGGCGGGCGCGCGCAGAAGCAGAATCCGGCGATCCTGGGTGCGGTGAACAACGACGACGGCGACCGCAATTTCAGCAACGGATCGATCGTCACCAACCGGCTCGACATCCTGTCGGAGTTCGACCTCGTCTGGAAGAAGAACTACGGCGCGCGCGTGAGCGCGGCGCTGTGGTACGACAACGCCTACTCGAGCCTCGACAACACCAACAACGCCACCGCCAACACCCTGGTCAACGGGCTGCCCGTCGCGGGCATGCTCTCGCCGTACACCAAGCGCTACGCGCAGGGTCCGTCAGGCGAATGGCTCGACGCGTTCACGTTCGCGAACTTCGACGTCGCGGGCATCCCCGTCAACATCAAGGCCGGGCAGCATACGGTGTACTGGGGCGACAGCCTGCTCCTGGGCGGCGCCATCCACGGCGTGTCCTACGCGCAGAACTCCCTCGACATCTGGAAGGCGCTCGCCACACCCGGAGCCGAAGCGAAGGAGCTCTTCCGTCCGAAGGGCGGCCTCACCATACAGGCCCAGCCGACCAAGGATCTGTCGATCGCCGGCCAGTGGTTCTACAACTGGCAAGCCGTCCGCTATCCGGAGTCCGGCGCCTACCTCACCGTGAACGACGCGCTCAACTTCGGCGGCGATTCGTTCGTGCTCGGCGCGAACCCGTTCGCCGCCGTCTTTCCCGGATCGCCCGCGTTCCTGCGCGCGTGGAACACGCAGGCCGTCGCTGCGTCGCGCTACAGCGCGAGCCTCGGCGACTGGGGCCTGTCGGCACGGTGGAGTCCCGAGTGGCTCGACGGCACGCTGGGCTTCTACTACCGCAACGCGACGGACATCCAGCCGCAACTGCTGCTCACGCAAGGCTTCGCCGCGCTGCCCGCGGGGCCGTGCAACGCGATCGGCGGGATCGTCGTCGGGCCGGGAGCGTGCATCATCAATCCGAAGGTCACGAGCGTTGCCGATCTCACCCAGAAGGGCAAGGCGGGCGAGTACAGCACGGCGTACGGCGAAGACATCCACATCATGGGCATCACGCTGTCGAAGAACATCGGCGGCGTCTCGGTCGGCGCTGAGCTCTCGTACCGGCAGAACATGCCGCTCGTGAGCGATGCCGTGCTCGTGCTGCCCGCGCCGCTGGTTCCCAACTTCCCCGGCTCGATCGCGACCACCAGCGTGCCGAGCAAGGGCACGCCCGGCGCGCTCGGCGACACCTACCACGGCGTCCTCAACGGTCTGTGGACGGCACCGAAGACGCTGCTCTTCGACACGGCCTCGCTGCAGGGCGAGCTCACGTGGATGCACTGGGCGAAAGTCACCCAGAACGAAGCCGTGTTCAAGGGCCGCGACAGCTACACCGGCCTCGACAAGGTATCGCGCGACTTCGTCGGCATCGCCATCAATTTCACGCCCACCTGGTACCAGGTGCTGCCCGGCATGGACCTGCTCGCGCCGTTGTCGTACTCGCGCGGCATCATCGGCAACGCCGCGGTGACCACGGGCGGCAACGAGGAATCGGGCAACTTTGCGATCGGCCTCGCCGCGGACATCTATTCCAAATACCGCATCGATCTCAAGTACACCGGCTACTTCGGCAACTACTCGACCAACCCGGTCACGGGCGCGGCGACGACGTTCAACGGCGTCAATTCCTCGCTCTCGGACCGCGGATGGGTCTCGCTCACTTTCAAGACCACGTTCTAAGGAGGACTACCATGTTTCGCAAGACACTCATCGCGATCGCCGTCGCATCTCTCGCTACCGCCGCCGCTGCCGTCACTCCCGAAGAGGCCAAGCAGCTCGGCACGACGCTCACCGCGGTGGGCGCCGAGAAGGCCGGCAACAAGGACGGCACGATTCCCGAGTACACGGGTGGCCTCAAGGAGGTCCCGCCGTCGTTCAAGAAAGGCAGCGGCATCCGTCCGTCGCCGTTCGAAGCCGAGAAGCCGCGGCTCGTCATCGACGCCAAGAACGCCGCGCAGTACGGCGACAAGCTGACCGAGGGCACCAAGGAGCTCTTGAAGCGCTACCCGACCATGCGCCTCGACGTGTATCCCACGCAGCGCGTGGTGGCGCTGCCGCAGAAGGTGCTCGCCAACACGGCAAAGAACGCGGTCGCGACCAAGAGCGTGAACGGCGGGCTCGGCGTCGAAGGCATGCTCCCCGGCGTGCCGTTCCCGATGCCGAAGACCGGCTCCGAAGCGATGTGGAACCACCTCGTGCGCTACACCGGCGTCGCGTACAACCTCAAGTACGAGACGTACAACGTCGACGCCGCGGGTGTGCCGTCGCTCGTCACCGCGGGCAGCCTCGTCAACGAGTTCCCGCTCTATGACGCGAAGCGCGCCGACACGCCGGCCAAGGACACTGACGCGTACTGGAAGGTGAGGGTCGCCTACTCGGGCCCTGCCCGCCGCGCTGGCGAAGCGATGATGCTGATCGACTCGATCAACCCGATGGCGCAACCGCGCCGCGCGTGGCAGTACCTGCCGGGTCAGCGCCGCGTGAAGCTCGCGCCGGACCTCGCATACGACACCCCGAACTCCGGCAGCGGCGGCACGTCGACCTACTCGGACACCTTCGTGTTCAACGGCGCGATGGACCGCTTCGACTGGAAGCTCGTCGGCAAGAAGGAGATGTACGTTCCGTACAACGGCTACAAGCTCATGTACGCGAAGGACATCAAGCCCGCGCTGACGGCGAACCACATCAATCCCGACTTCATGCGCTGGGAGCTCCATCGCGTGTGGGTCGTGGAAGCCACACTCAAGCCCGGACAACGCGACCTGTACAGCAAGCGGATGTTCTACCTCGACGAGGACAGCTGGGTGGCCCTCGCCGCCGATCAGTACGACAGCAAGGGCCAGCTCTACCGCTCGACCCTGCTCAACATGACGTACAGCTACGACGTCAACGCGGTGAACGCGGACAATTACGCTCTTTACGACTTCGCAACGGGCGTGTACTCGCTGGTCGCCGCCGCTGGTTCGTCCGACGGCATGCGCTACATCGACCCGCTGCCCGAGCTGCAATGGTCGTCGGAGTCGCTGGCCGGCTCGGGGATCCGCTAGTTCTTCAACCTTTCGCCCTGAGCCGCGGCATGCTCTCTCATGCTTGCGGCCGGGCATTTCTACAAGAACCCAAGATCATGCTTCTGCGCTTCCTCGTGCTCATCGCGTGTGCCGGTACGGCACCGGCAATGGCCGCCGACTTCATGGACGTGCTGTCCCAGCCGGCCGTCATGTCGCCGCTCGCAAGCAAGGGACTGCTGCAGAGCGTCACGCGTGCGGGCAGCAAGCTCGTGGCGGTCGGCCAGCGCGGCCACATCGTCGTGTCCTCGGACGAGGGTAAGACGTGGCGCCAGTCGCCTGTACCGGTGAGATCGGACCTCACCGCGGTGTATTTCGTGAACGAGCGCAAGGGCTGGGCGGTCGGCCACGACGGCGTGATCCTCGCGACGGGCGACGGCGGCGCATCGTGGCGACTCCAGCTGGACGGGGTGCGTGCCAATCAGGCCGTGGTTGCCGATCTCGCGCGCAGGGCCGAGGCACAGCCTGCCTCCGACGCGATCAGGTCGCTGCTCGCGGAAGCGAAACGCAATGTCGAGCAAGGTCCGGACAAGCCGTTCCTCGACGTGTGGTTCGCAGACGAGACGACGGGCTTTGCGATCGGCGCGTACAACCTCGTGTTCCGCACGGAAGATGGCGGTGCGACCTGGGCCTCGTGGTTCGATCGCACCGACAACCCGAAGCTCCTCAACCTGTACTCGATTCGTCCTGCCGCCGGCGGCTTGTTCATCGCCGGCGAGGCCGGGCTCGTTCTGAAGCTCGACACGACCGCGCAGCGGTTCCGCGCGATCGAGTTGCCCTATCAAGGCACGCTGCTCGGGGTCTCGGGCGATGCCGCCAACGCGCTTGTGTTCGGACTTCGCGGGCACGCGTATCGCAGCGGTGACGGCGGCAAGACCTGGTCGAAAGTGGACGCGGCCCTGCCCGCCACCATCGTCGCCGGCGTGTCGCTGCCGAACTCCGGTTTCGCGCTCGCCGACGCGAGCGGCCGCGTGAGTCACTCGAGCGACGGCGGCCGCAGCTTCAAGATGCTTCCCGTCCCGCCGACGATGATGCTGGCGGGCATTGCCGACGCGGGCTCGAACCGACTCGCATTGGCCGGCGCGCGCGGTGTCGCGTTCGCCGAGATCCCTCCTCGCTAACCCGTTTACTTCCGGAAGAAACCCATGGCCGCCACCTCCGACCTCGAACCGATGCCGGTCGTCCGCGCGCTTGCGGATTTCGACCGCAACTCCGGCAATGCGCTGGAGCGCCTCGTGTTCAATCACCGCCGCGCAGTGCTCGTGATCTGCGCGATCGTCACCGTCGCGCTCGCGCTTGTCGCCGGTGCGAGGCTCGTGCTCAATGCGAGCTTCGAGAAGATGATCCCGCAGAGCCAGCCGTACATCAAAAACTACCTCACGCACCAGAAGGACCTGCGCGGCCTCGGCAACGCGCTGCGCATCGTGGTGGAGAATACCGACGGCGACATCTTCGATCCCGCGTACCTCGAGACGTTGAAGCAGATCAACGACGAGCTCGCCGTGACGCCGGGGGTGGACCGCGCGTGGGTGAAGTCGCTGTGGATGCCGGGCGTGCGATGGACTGAAGTGACCGAAGAAGGCTTCCGCGGCGGTCCTGTCATGCCGCCCAGCTTCGACGGCTCCGAGAAGAGCGTCGAGCAATTGAAGCAGAACGTCGCGAAGGCGGGCATCCTGGGCACGCTGGTCGCCGACGACCGCAAGTCGTCCGTCATCTTCGTGCCTTTGCTCGACAAGGACCCCGCGACCGGCAAGCGCATCGACTATCACGGCCTGTCGCGCGCGCTCGAAGAGAAGATCCGCGCGAAATACGAGCTGGTGAAGACCGTCGATACCGCGGTCGCTGCCAAGGCGACGCCGAAGGTCAAGGTGCACGTCATCGGCTTCGCCAAGCTGATCGGCGAGCTGATCGACGGATTGGTCAAGGTCATGCTGTTCTTCGGCATCGCCGCGGTCATCGCCACCGCGATCATCTCCGCCTACACGCGCTGCGTGCGCAGCACCGCGCTCGTCATCGCCTGCTCGCTAGTCGCGGTCGTCTGGCAGTTGGGCCTCGTGGCCCTGTTCGGCTTCGAGCTCGACCCCTATTCGATCCTGGTGCCGTTCCTCGTGTTCGCGATCGGCGTCTCGCACGGCGCACAGAAGATGAACGGCATCATGCAGGATATCGGCCGCGGCACGCACAAGTTCGTGGCCGCGCGCTACACGTTCCGCCGGCTGTTCCTGGCGGGGCTCACCGCGCTGCTCGCGGACGCCGTCGGCTTCGCGGTCCTCATGCTGATCGACATCCCCGTGATCCGCGACCTCGCCATCACCGCGAGCATCGGCGTCGCCGTGCTCATCTTCACCAACCTGCTGCTCCTGCCCGTGCTGCTGTCGTACACCGGCGTGAGCCCGGCAGCGGCACAGCGCAGCCTAGCCGAGGAGCGCGAGGAGACGCGCGGCAAGCACCTCGGCAAGGTGTGGCTTTTTCTCGACCGCTTCACGACGCGCCCGTACGCGATCGGCGCCGTGGCCCTGTCCGCCGTGCTCGCGGTCGCCGGAATTGCTGTGAGCATGAATCTCAAGATCGGCGACCTCGATCCGGGCGCGCCTGAGCTGCGCCGCGATTCGCGCTACAACCTCGACACCGCGTACATCACCAGTCACTACGCGCTGTCCTCCGACCAGTTCGCGGTGATCGTGAAGACCGAGCGCGACGGCTGCTTGAAGTACGAGACGCTCGTCGAGGCTGATCGCCTGGGCTGGACGCTGCGGCAAGTGGCCGGTGTGCAAGCCACCGTGTCGCTCGCCGACTCGGTGCGCCAGATCACCGCGGGGTCGTTCGAAGGCAGCCCCAAGTGGCTGACGCTCAACCGCAACCAGGACGTGCTCAATTTCGCGGGCCAGCAGACGTCGGTCAACAATCCCGACCTCTTCAACCTCGAATGCTCGGTGATGCCGGTGATCGCCTACCTCACGGACCACAAGGCCGAGACGCTCGACCGGGTAGTCGCGGCGACGCGCGCGTTCGCCGCGCAGCACGACGCGAAGGACCGCGTCTTCCTGCTTGCCGCGGGCAGCGCGGGGATCGAGGCGGCCACGAACATCGTGGTGCGCGACGCCAATCGCACGATGCTGCTGTACGTGTACGCGGCGGTCATCCTTCTTTGCTTCATCACCTTCCGCAGCTGGCGCGCGGTCGTGGTGGCGGTGGTGCCGCTCGCGATCACATCAATCCTGTGCGAGGCGCTCATGGTGGCGCTCGGCATCGGCGTCAAGGTGGCAACGCTACCCGTGATCGCGCTGGGCGTCGGCATCGGCGTCGACTACGCGCTCTACCTCTTGTCGGTCCAACTCGCGCAGCAGCGCAAGGGCGTGCCGCTGGCCGACGCGTATCGCGGCGCGGTGCAATTCACCGGCAAGGTCGTTGCCCTCGTGGGCGTCACGCTTGCCGCCGGCGTTGTCACCTGGGCGTTCTCGCCCATCAAGTTCCAGGCCGACATGGGCATCCTGCTCACCTTCATGTTCGTGTGGAACATGATCGGCGCGCTGGTGCTGATCCCCGCGCTCTCGTATTTCCTGCTCCCGACTGGCGTCGTACGCAGGGCGCGCGCGCCCAGCGCCGCGGTCGCCGTCGCCTGACGCCATGCGTATCGAGCAGGTACAGATCGGGCCCCAACGAATCCGCTACGGCGTCCGCGCCGGCGATTCGTCTCGCGTGCCGCTGCTCGTCCTGAACGGGCTCGGCGCCAACATCGAGCTGGCGCGGCCGTTCATCGACGCGCTGAACGCCCCGCCGATCATCATCTTCGACGTGCCCGGCGTCGGCGGTTCGCCAACGCCGCGGTCGCCCTACCGCCCCGCGGGCATTGCCCGGATTGCGGAAGGTCTGCTCGACCATGTCGGCATCAGCGGGGTCGACGTGCTCGGCGTGTCGCGGGGTGGCGCGATCGCGCAGCAGTTCGCGTTGCGCAACCCGGTGCGCTGGCGCAAGCTTGTCCTCGCGGCGACTTCCCCCGGCGCGCTCATGGTGCCCGGCCGCCCGTCGGTGCTGTTCAGGATGGCCACGCCGCGCCGCTACGTGGATCCCGCGCACGCGCGCCGCGTCGCGGGTCACATTTACGGCGGCGACTTCCGGCGCGACCGCGCCCTGGTCGCGCGCACGCTGCGCCACGTCCGCTTCTGCAGCCGGCGTGGATACTATCTTCAGCTCGCGGCGACGTTCGGGTGGACCAGCTTGCCGTGGCTTTGGCTCCTGCGCCAGCCGACGCTGATCATGGCGGGCGAAGACGACCCGATCGTGCCGACGATCAACGCCCGCATCATGCAACGGCTCATTCCCGATGCCCGCCTCTCGGTCCTCGACTGCGGCCACCTGTTCCTCGTCTCGCGCGCGGCGGCATCCGCCCGCATCGTCGACGACTTTCTCACCACGCGGATCGCGCGCAACCGCCACGAGCCCCGATCGCGAACCCGCTCAGTCAACTAGGACCCGTCCATGCACAACCTCGCCATCCAGCGCACGCACTCGGCGCACGACGCGCCGCTTTCGATCCGTCACATCCTCGCCCGCGGCGTCGCCGAAGCGCCCGAGCAGGAGATCGTCTACGCCGACCGCATGCGCTTCACGTACGCCACGCTTGCCGAGCGTGTGAGCCGCCTCGCTTCGGCGTTGTCCATGCTCGGCGTCAAGCCCGGCTCGACCGTCGCGGTCATGGACTGGGATAGCCACCGTTATCTCGAGTGCTTCTTCGCCGTCCCGATGATGGGCGCAGTCCTGCACACGGTGAACGTGCGGATCTCGCCCGAGCAGATTCTGTACACGATCAATCACGCGGCCGACGACGTCATCCTCGTCAACGCCGAGTTCATGCCAATCCTCGAGGCAATTCACGACAAGATCCGCCCGGGTGTGAAGCTCGTGCTGATCAACGACCAGGCGACGGCGCCGCGATCGAAGCTCCAATTCTTCGCCGAATACGAGGAGATGCTTCGCAGCGCGAGCGCGTCGTTCACGTTCCCGGACCTGCCCGAGGGCACGCGGGCGACCACGTTCTACACCACCGGCACGACGGGACTGCCGAAGGGCGTCTACTACAGCCATCGCCAGCTCGTGCTGCACACGTTCTCGGTCGCGCAGGCGCTCGCGAATTCCGCGCACGCCACCTTCACGTCGCGCGACGTGTACATGCCGGTCACGCCGATGTTCCACGTCCACGCGTGGGGCCTGCCGTACCTCGCGACGATGCTCGGCGTGAAGCAGGTGTACCCCGGACGCTACATGCCCGACGTTCTGCTCGGATTGATCGCGAAGGAGAAGGTGACCTTCTCGCACTGCGTGCCGACCATCCTGTCGATGATGCTGGGTAGCCCTGCGCTGCGCGAAGGCGTGCTCAAGGGCTGGAAGGTCATCATCGGCGGCTCGGCGCTGCCGCTTTCCCTCGCGCGCACCGCGGTCGAACACGGTGTGGACGTCATCGCGGGTTACGGCATGTCCGAGACCTGCCCGATCCTGACGCTCGCGCATTTGCGCCCGCACATGGTCGGATGGGACGCCGAGCGCAAGCTGCCGGTGCTGTGCCGCGCGGGCCGGCCGATCCCGTTCGTCCAGCTGCGCATCGTGGACGCGAACATGAACGACGTGCCGCGCGACGGCGTCTCGCAGGGTGAAGTCGTCGTCCGCACGCCGTGGCTCACGCAGGGATACCTCGCGGAGCCCCTGCGTTCCGAAGACCTCTGGGCGGGCGGATGGCTGCACACCGGCGACGTCGGCGTTATCGACAGCGACGGCTATCTCAAGATCGTCGACCGCATCAAGGACGTCGTGAAGACGGGCGGCGAGTGGGTGTCCTCGCTCGACATCGAGGACCTCGTGCTGCGCGTTCCCGGCATCGCCGAGGCCGCGGTGGTCGGCATCCCCGACGAAAAGTGGGGCGAGCGTCCCGTGGCGTTCGTGGTTTGCAAGGGTACTGCGCCGACCGAGGACGCGATCCGCCGCCACGTGCAGGATTTCGCCGAGCGCGGCGCGATCTCGAAGTACGCGGTGCCCGATCGCGTCTACTTCGTCGATGCCATCCCCAAGACGAGCGTCGGCAAGCTCGACAAGAAGGTCATCCGCGCGGGACTCGCGCATGGTTCGCCGGGCGCGCGCTGACCGCGAGGGAGCACGACGATGAGCCGGTACCGCGCACCGCTGACCAAGATGACGTTCGCAATGACCGAGCTGGCGGGTCTTGACAAGATCGACTGCCCGGATTTGAGGACACGTCGGCCTACACGGTCGCGGCGATCCTCGAGGAGGCGGGCAGGTTCGCCACCGACGTCCAAGATCCGCTCAACGCCGTTGGCGACCGCAAGGGCGCGCGCCGGCAGGACGACGGCAGCGTAACCCAATCTGAGTTCGTCACAAATCGCGTCTCAGGCCTCTGCTCCGCAACACCTTATCGTGCTGGGCCATCCTCACGGGATCGTTGATGTCGTACGTTTTGCAGTGAACGCAATTCTTGGCGTTGATCTGCAAGCGATCTTCGCCTGCCTCGTTGATGAACTCGTAGACCCTGCGGGACAATACCGGCTCCAAGGACCGGCAAACTGCGCCAGCGTGCACCTCCTGCAGGGTTGCGGAATTTACGGCGCGCTTAGCGCAAACTCTCGCGGAGACACGCGCACCGGCAAGACGTAACCTTGCTCGCCCGTAGTCGCGAAGCGGAATGGCACGGTGTCGAGGTGCGGCGAGCGCGCGTCGACGCCGGCGCGGCCGCGGAAATACTCGCCTATATGGAAAACAACTTCGTACTCGCCGCTCGCAAGCGGCTCGCTCGCGAGCACCGGCGCATCGACCACGCCGAATGCGTCCACGACGCCGCCGCAAATCTTGCGAGCGCGTGCTCCCAACGTGAACACGTCGACGCGCATGCCTGTCGCCGCGCAATTGCTCATTGCGTCGAGCACCTCGATATGCAGCCGTCGGTACCTAGAACCCAACATCGACTCCGCCGATGAGTTCAAATGCTGCTTCGACTCGCGTGCCAGGGGCGACGAACCGCATGCCGGTCCACGAGCCCGTCGTGACGATGTCGCCGCGGCGCAGCCCCCCGCTGCGTGCGGTCGCGTGATTGGCGAGCCACGCGAGCAACCAGAGCACGTCGCCGGCCGGATTGCTGCCGCGACTTTCGACGACGCGCTTGCCGTCGATCTCGAGCGTAACTTGCTGCGTCGAAGACTGGAACGCTTGCGGCAGTGCAACACCGTTGCCGACAACGAGCGCGCCGTTGCTCTGGAAGTCCGCGAGCAAGGACAACGCGTCGACCCCGTTCAAATCGACGAAGCGCGAATCCACGATCTCGATGGCGGCGTGCACGGTCGCCACGGCTGCCTCCAGGTCGGCTACGCGATACGGCTTCGGACGCGGGGGCAAGTCGTGTGACAACGTGAACGCGAGCTCCGCCTCGACGCCGTTGTGGGCGAATCGCCCGGCGGCGAAGCGCTGCGGTGACCGGAGGATGAGTGTAGCTGGCAACGGCGCGCACGTAGGCTCGGCGGAGGCGTTCTTCGCGCCGACCTTCCATCCGCCGATCGCGCCAAGCTTTGCAGCGACGGCGTCCTGGATCGCATAGGCGTCGCCGACCGTTCGCGGGCGCATGTTCTCGGGCAGAGCCGCCGGCCGTTGTCCGCTATGTCGCGCTGCAAGCAGAAACTCCGCGGCGGTGCTCATAGCGGCGGCCACTGGCCCGCCCAGGGTGCCGCGGTTTCGTATTCGTATGCCAACACGCAGAGCCTTTCATCGTGGCCGGCGGGCGCAACCAGCTGGAAGCCGATCGGCAGGCCTGCCGCCGACGGTTCGCACGGGAGGCTCACCGCCGCACAGCCCGCCGCGTTGACGAACGCGGTGTACACGGCGTGGCCGCGCGGCCCCGCTTCCTTGCCGGCGATCGTCGACGGATACACTTCGTGCGCGGGCCACGGCAGCGCCGCCGTCGACGGTGTCAGCATGACGTCGTACTCCGCAAACGATTCACCCAGCCGCTCGCGCATGCGCGCAATCTCGGCGAGCGCGCGGAACAAATCTTCCGCGCTCGCCCGCGAGCCCTCCTCCGCCATGTCGACCAGGCGCTTCGATGCAAGCTCGCGAAAGCGCGGCAGCGGCGCCACGAGCGCCGCGAGACCCGCCTGGCCGATGAGCGGCCACACCGCGTTTACGGCATCGACGTCGAAGGGCGCGGGCGCCTCGGCAACCGAATGCCCGAGCTCCGCGAATACGCGGCACGCCCGTGCGACGCTCTGTGCGATCTCGGCGTCCACCGCCGAACCGCCGAACCGCGGTACATAGAGGATCCGGCACGGCTTGTGTTCCGGCAAGCGCCACGGCATTGCCGCGAACGACGCCGACGCGGGGTCGCGCGGATGCGGTGCGGCGATAGCTTCCATCATGAGCGTTGCATCGCGAGTGGTCCGCGCGATAACGCCCGCGACTTCGTAATCGAGCAGGATCTGCGGCAGGCCGTCGGCGCGCGCAACGCGACCCCGCGAAGGCTTGAAGCCGACGAGCCCCGTGTGCGAAGCGGGGCGACGGATCGAGCCGCCTCCATCCGTGGCGAGCGCCAGCGGCGCGATGCCCGCCGCAACCGCGGCGACAGCACCGCCGCTCGACCCGCCCGGTGTGAGGCGGAGGTCCCACGGATTGCGGGTCGTGCCGAACACCGCGTTGTCGGTGTAGCCGTGCAGCGTAAACTCCGGCACGTTCGTCTTGCCGAGGATCACCATGCCAGCGGCGCGTGCGCGCGCGACGGGCAATTCGTCGACGGCGGGGACGAAGTCCGCATACAGGCGACTGCCCCACGTCGTGCGCAGGCCGCGGACGTTGAGGTTGTCCTTCACCGTGAGCGGCACGCCATCGAGCGGGCCGCGCGCGTTGCCCTCGCGCCACCGCTTCTCGCTCGCCGCCGCCGCTGTACGGGCGCCTGCCGGGTCGAGCGTGACGATGGCATTGAGCCGCCCGTTCGCCTGCGCGATGCGCGCGAGCACCGATTCGACAACTTCCACCGGTGAGAAGCTGCGGTACGCATAGCCCTCACCCAGGTCCGTGGCTGACAGCCGCGAGAGATCGTTCGCGAGCTCCCCCATCACATCTTCGACGGCAGCCAGATTGCCAGGTCGGGCAGCGCCATCAACAGAAGCGTGAACAGGATCATGATCGCAGCGTACGGCAGCGCGCCCCAGATCGCGTCCTCGATGCCGCCCTTGTCCGGTCGGATGCCGTGCACGACGAACAGGTTCATGCCGACCGGCGGCGTGATCATGCCGAGCTCGCACATCAGCACGATGTAGATGCCGAACCAGATCGGGTCGATGCCGAGCGCAGTCACGATCGGGTAGGTGATCGGAATCGTCGCGACCTGCATCGACAGCACGTCCATGAACATGCCGAGGATCAGGTAGAACAAGGTCAGCGCGAGCAGCATCGCCGTCGCCGACAACCCAAACGACGTCACCCACTTCGTGATCGCATCGGCGATGCCGGTCAGTCCGATCGTCAGATTCAGGATGAACGCGGCGACAATGATCAGCATAATCATGCCGCTGATGCGCGCGGTCTGCAGGAAGCAGGTCTCCAGCACCTCGCGGTTGAGCCTTCCTGCGCGCCAGACGAAGTACAGCGCGGCTACGACGCCGAGCGCCGCCGATTCGGTCGCGGTGGCGATGCCGAAGTAGAGGCTGCCCATCACGATGCCGAAGACGACGAGCGGCGGGACCAGGAAAGTCAGCGTGCGCAGGCGATCGGCGAGCGGCAGCTTCGCCTCGCGCTTGCCCGTCCCGGTAAGAACCGAGCTGCCATAGATGTAGGCCATGAAGCAAAGCGTCAGCAGAATTCCGGGGATGATGCCTGCGATAAAAAGTTTACCGATCGAGTTGTTGGTCAGCGATCCGTAGACGATCATGTTGATCGACGGCGGGATCAGGATGCCGAGCGTGCCGCCTGCAGCGAGCGATCCGAGGGAGGCGCGCATCGAGTACCCGCGTGCGTACAGCGGCGGCAGCGCGACGGTGCCGATCGTCGCCGCGGTGGCGACCGAGGAGCCGGACGTCGCTGCGAATAGCGCGCAGGCGCCGATGTTGGTATGCAGCAGTCCGCCGGGCATTCCCCCGAGCCACGCCGACAGCGCCGTGTACATGCGGTCGGCGATGCCCGAGCGCAGCAAGAGCTCGCCGAGCAGCACGAACAGCGGAACGCAGGTGAGCAGGTTCTCGTTGAGCGTGCCCCAGACGACGGGCGCGATCGAGTCGATGAACGGTTCCCCGAAAGCGCCGAACCCGCCGAGGATGCCAACCGCCGCCATCGAAACGGCGATCGGCATGCCGACGAGCATCGTCGCCAGCATCAGCAGGAAGATCAGGGCAGCCGGAATGGCGAGGCTCACTGCACTACCCTCCGCGCTGTGCGCTGCGGGGCTAATTCGCGCTGGGGGCGTGGCCTCTTTGTCCTACTTGCGTCATGCGCGTTCCCGCGTGTCGGCCACGTACGCTCGCGCGGCGACGCGCCCTTCGGGCCTTGCCTCGACCTGCGGTC
>Ga0207689_10002610_pt1 | contig 16679 bp, 12 predicted proteins | sample KBSMisM52_FD_184312 | JGI IMG/M metagenome (GOLD analysis project Ga0207689, IMG submission 184312) | Miscanthus rhizosphere microbial communities from Kellogg Biological Station, Michigan, USA - KBS Miscanthus M5-2 (SPAdes) (version 2) | ecosystem: Host-associated > Plants > Roots >... | reverse complement strand
GATGGGCGTGGAACCTGAAAAGATCAAAGAATCGCTCGTTAAGGAGTTGGATGCTTTCTATCGCGAAGGGATGTTCACCAACGGCTTGCCAACTATTCAGGCTGACGAACTGCATAGTTACGAAGAGGGAATTCAGGCATTGGGACAATCGTTGTTACTTGACTTTGGAGATCCCAGGCAATTGGAACGAGCGATGGAAACTTCTCGCGCGTTGCTGAAAATTACCGGAGTCAACAGCGCCGGCCACCGGCATTTCAGATCTTCCTATTACAGCGGTAGCAAGATGGCCGAAGAAGAACCCTGGGGCTGGTCAAAGCCGAGTTCTATTCTGGCACTCCATCCGGCAATGATGCTGGTTGACTACAACGGAAATCCGCAGATGAAGAAAATCATCTCCGAGCTTGCCGATGGTTTTCTGGCTCACCGGCAGAAGCCCACGGGGGGTTCGCTAAGACAATCCATTGCCATAAGGTTCGCCGACGACAAAGAAGCCCCGAATAATCGCGGGAATGTCATGCCGGTTTTTTGGGCAGCTTGGAAATGGACCGGTGATCCGAAATATCTGCAGCCTTTTCGCGACCAGGGAGCCCGGGCCCTGGAAAGCATTCCCTCAAACGCGCTCGATCAATTGGATCTGCGACCGACCTGGGGAAGCGAGATCGTCACCATGACGAGAGCCGGAGCCGGCCGTCAACGCGTCGGTTTCGCTACGCCTAATACGCCGAATCCAAATAGCCAACGTCTTAACGTTCCACCGCCAAACAATTATGCGTTTACTCATCTTGCCTGGCAGATGACCGGAGACAAACACTTTCTTGAGACACTCTACGCGTCACAAATCGAGGCGTCGGCGATTCGAGAGTATATGAACACAGAAGGCAGCATGTGGATCGATCGCATTGACGTGCCCTACAGCGAGCTGCAGCGCGCACGACTCGGCGGAGTTGCCTTGACCAGGAATTCACTTTATCCCGGCCAGGCTGTTAGCTGGACATTTCAATCACCGGCTAACGAAGAAAGCACGGCGATCCTCGTTCCCAATGCCACGCAGCAGTCATTGAAGATCATCGCCTACAATCTGAGTCAGACCTCCGTTAAAGCAAACATGACAGTGTGGGACGTTGACCCCGGTCAGTGGGAAATGGCGCAGGGCGTTGATACAAATGGCGACGATGTTATCGATGGTGACGGCACGACCACCATGATGGAATTGGAACGCAGCGGCGCAATAGAACTCACGTTGCCACCGGGAGCAAGCACTGTACTGAACTTGCGACTGGTCGCCAGGGGGATCTCATACTGGGCGCGACCCGACCTTGGGATCTCCAATGAAGATGTGCTACTGCGAGATAATAAGCTTTCGGTGAAGGTACATAGTCTCGGTGGGGTGAACTCTCTGCCGACAACGCTGGCGCTACTGGATCAGAACGGCAAGGTGGTCATATCAACGCCCGTGCCGCTGCTCGAAGCACCGGCTGATCTCCTCCCGCGAACCACCACGATAACGATTGTGGTACCAGCGGGATTGCGGACCGACGGCTGTAGCGTCGTGCTCGATCCCGATGCGAAGTTGAAGGAGATTACGCGACTCAACAATCGAGTGAAGTTAGATTTGCGATGAATCTGTTCTCTCACATTCTACGGGCCGGCGTCATGGCCCCTGCCGTTGTGCTTGCGTTTACTTCTGTTTGCGCACAAGGAACGAGAGCGCGACTTGACCCAGTGCAACGCGAATTGCAGCGGCGATTCGAGTCGGAGGCAATCGAAAAAGCTTTAGCGTCAACGCCAAGCCGGCGCGCCGAGCATGAGCGGCGGATGGCGTTGCTGCAAATCAGATTGGACTTCCTGCGCATCCAGATCGTTAACGACGACCTTCAGGCAGAGTCGCGGGCCGTTCAACCTGATCTGAAGGCGATAGCAAAATCCGCCTTCGAGATTGAGAAGAGTGCCGAGCGACTGAAAGCCAATTTAGCTTTACCGGGAAACAAAGGAAGCGAGAGTTTGCCTGATTTAAGAGTTGAGTTAGGCGTTGAACAAATGCGCGGGGCGCTCTCGGTGTTGAGCAAATCGATTGATGCGTTCGTCGCAAATCCGGTTTTTGAGCATGTAGGAGTAATCGACGCAACGCTGTCGTCACAGGCGCTGCGCGACCTGACGAAAATAATTGAAGTAAGCAAACAGGTAAAACGAGGCAGCGAGAAGTTGAAACGAGCGCGGAACGACTGACATCTTCCATTCCGGCTTTATGCCATCGTCCTCGGTGGAGTGTCGGTTATCGAGATCAATGAAAGTCGATGAGATGGGATCAGGCGACGAAGCCAGTGTACCAGTGGAAACAAATACATTTAGCTGCATAGAAATCCCATGACGAACATGACGCGCAGTCTTGTCCTCGGCATTGTTAGCTTCGGATTCTCGTTTGCACCACCAACTGGGCCACCAGTCTCCGCGGCGGCAAGCGAAGCGCGCGTAGTCCCATCTTTCCCAGGCGCTGAAGGGTTCGGCTCGACAACTCCCGGTGGCAGAGGCGGTAGGGTTATCTTTGTTACGAATCTTGACGACGCCGGACCGGGCAGTTTTCGCGCGGCCTGCGATGCTGAAGGGCCGCGCATTGTCATCTTCCGCGTCTCGGGCCTGATAACGCTCGCGAGTCCCATTGTATTAAAGCAGCCTTACATCACTATCGCCGGCCAGACTGCGCCGGGAGACGGCATTTGTCTCCGCAGCTATACTTTCGTGATCGCGACACATGATGTGATCGTGCGTTACTTACGCAGTCGTTTGGGGGATTTGAGCCGGCAGGAAGCGGATGACATCACCCTGGCGGCTGGAGCTGAGAATGTGATTGTCGATCACTGCTCGGCCACCTGGTCGGTAGACGAAGCGCTCTCCCTCGCCGGCAATGTTTCGAATGTGACGGTTCAATGGTGTCTGATAGCGGAAGGCCTAAACCACAGCAAGCACACCAAAGGACCGCACGGATACGGTTCGCTATCACGAGCAAACGGACCGGTGACCTGGCATCACAATCTTTGGGCGCACAACAACGCGCGTAACCCGCGCCTCGGTGATAATTATGGCCGCCCGCCCTATCCCACGTTCGATGTTCGTAATAATGTGATTTACAACTACGGTGAAATTGCGTCCGGCTTAACCCAGGGAGTGCTGAAAGTAAACTATGTCGCAAACTATATTCGGCCCGGCCCCGACAGCAAGGCGCTGACACCGATTCATATCGGCGGACCTTCCGACTTGAGCTTCTACATCCGCGACAATGTCTTCGAGGGAAACACGGCTGCAACTGCCGACAATTCGCAGTTTTTTGAACCGGTGCTGATCAATGACAAGAGACAAGTGCAAACTGTGACGGAACCATTCAGCTCTCTGCCGGTTACCACTGTTAGCGCCCGCAGCGCTTATGAAGCAGTCCTGAGAAATGTAGGCGCCTCGCTGCCACGACGTGATTCGGTCGACGCACGGATTGTAGCGGAGGTGCGCCGGCGGAAAGGCTCGATCATCGATTCGCAAACGCAAGTAGGAGGGTGGCCGGAGCTGAAATCTAAGGCGGCGCCCATTGACAGCGACGAAGACGGCATGCCGGACTCATGGGAGCGGCAGCACGGCTTGAATCCGCATGATGCTCGAGATGGCGCTGGTGATAAGGATTCTGATGGCTACACTAATCTCGAAGAGTATTTGAATCGCGCAGATCAAACACAAGGTCAGAACCGGGAGCGGTAGCGACCGGCTTCAAGAAATATAGTCATGGGCGTTGAACGGTCAAGCGAGGTGCCCGATTCGTGATGGAGGGGAATGCGAACGTCAATATCCAGAGTTGCGCTTAGGCTCCGGTCGCTGCCGCTCCCGGCACTATATTTGTCGACCCACCATACGAATCGGCTCCAGTGTGTGCTGATTTCACTGGTGGTTTCTTTTGTCGTTTGCGTGGGGCAAGTTATTGCCGCCGACGCCACGGTAGCTCCCAATGGTGATGGCCAGTTCAAGTCGGTTCAGGATGCAATCAACGCCGCGCCGCAGTCTACCAGTCGCACAAAACCGTGGGTGATCCATATCAAGCCGGGGATTTACAAGGAACTGATTTATGTTCAGCGGGAGAAGCGCTTCATCAGCCTAATAGGTGACGATGCTGAGAAGACCATCCTAACCTACAACCTAAATGCGAACATGCCGGGACCTGACGGCAAAATCATCGGTACCTTTCGCACGGCTTCGACCATGATCGATGCTGACGACTTTACGGCAGAGAATCTGACCTTTGAAAACTCTGCGGGACCGGTAGGTCAGGCCCTCGCAATTCGTATCGAGGGTGATCGCGTGGCATTTCGCAAGTGCCGGTTCCTGGGTTGGCAGGACACTATCCTCGCCAATCGCGGCCGTCATTATTTCGCAGACTGTTACATTGCCGGGCACGTGGATTTTATTTTCGGTGGTGCGACCGCATTCTTCGAACGGTGTCACATCCATTGCCTGCGTAGCGGCTATATCACTGCGGCCTCAACCCCTATTGAACAACCGTTCGGCTTTGTCTTTTCGCACTGCAGGATTACCGGCGAGACTGAAGAAGTCAAAACGTATCTCGGCCGTCCGTGGCGCGATTTTGCCAGCGCCATTTTCCTGAATACCGAAATGTCCGGCGTGGTGCGGCCAGTTGGCTGGCACAACTGGGACAAGCCGGCGCGAGAAAAGAGTGCGCGCTACTCTGAGTACCAGAGCAGTGGGCCAGGGGCGCAAAAAGAGACGCGCGTATTGTGGTCCAGGCAATTGTCAGGGAAGGAAGCGCGAGCCATCACCGCGGAAAAGGTCCTTCGCGGAACCGATGGGTGGAATCCTCTGAAGCCACCAACCGGAAGCAAATCATCCATGGCGTCGAACGCCAGCCAGAGCCCGGTGGAGAAGCAGAACAGGAGTTTACGAGATGACTGCACTGCCAGGACCGGAATCAGGAAAGACGTGGAATACAGTCGCAGCGGCGGTGAGAGTTTGCGACTGGATGCGTGCGTACCTGACGGCCACGGTCCCTTTCCGGCGGTGATCATGGTGCACGGTGGGGGTTGGACCGGCGGCGATAAGACCCAGGGTGTTGCTCCTCTCTTCGCACCTCTATCGAAGGCCGGTTTGGCCTGGTTTTCTATCAACTACCGGCAGGCGCCTAAATATCATTATCCGGCACCGGTTGAAGATGTCGAAGCGGCGGTCCGTTGGGTGAAGCATCACGCGTTGGAGTTCAAGATCGATCCGGAGCGCCTGGCCTTGTTGGGCGAGTCGGCCGGCGGGCAGCTGGTGGCGATGGCTGTGGTACGCGCCAGGGAAGACACTCGCGTAGCGGCGGCGATTCCGTTTTATGCGCCCGTGGATCTGGAAGCTGACACCGAGCGACGCGGCGGCCTCAGTCTCGCGCTCAGAGATCTTTTCGGACGCTCTTACCAGGTTGATGGCGCGGTCACCCAACTACTTCGAGAAGCTTCGCCGATTAACTACATCCACGCAGGTTTGCCGCCGTTTCTGCTGGTGCATGGCACCGCTGATATGAGCGTGCCTTACGGTCAATCGCTGGACTTTCGGGCAAAACTAAAAGCGGCAGGTGGGTCGTGTGATCTGATAACCATCGACGATGGCGTGCATGGCATGTCGCGTTGGGAGGCCAACGATCCTTCCTACAAAGGCAAAGTAGTGAAGTGGGTCTCAGAAAAACTGAGTAAGACTGGCTCTGGCTCAAAGTAACAAAGTGAGGACGTCGCCGCTACGCATCGCGTTACCAGGCGCAATGACGTCCGGAGGGTATCGATTGAGCGATGTTCAGGAAGCGTTCTTCATAGCTCGGGGCATACAAGTCGACGCTTCGCTTGATCCGGCTAAAAAGCAGGCAGCGGAAGGCGTCTTCGGCAAAGCGGTCGCGAAGGTAAAGCATGGCGTTTGTTTCGCCCCAGTATTCACGATCTTCCCAGATCTCAACCGGGGTGCCACCCATCTTTTGTGCCAGTTCGATCAGGCGCGGGTCGTTGAGGTCGCGACCATTGCTCAAGAAGATCTGATTGTATTGAGGCATTAATTCACTCTGAAGTTGATAGAGCGCTGAGTCACCGGCTGCCGTGCGGTTCACGTGCCCAAACTCGTGAGCCATCTTTGTCGCTGCCAGAGTTTGACCATCAATCTTGCGAGTTGTGTCAGTGGGCAGCAGCGAATTCATCACCGGGAAGTAGACGGGATTTGGAAAACCTGCATCAAGGCGGTATCCAAGCGTGATGGTGGCAGCCACTAAACGTCCAGCGTCGTTCCAACGGTAGTTGCTGGTGCTTCCGCCCTCAGGGTTGTCGCGAGAAACAACTATCGTCAAGGTAAAGTTGGGATTGTTCTGATAGTCAGCCCATTGTTGGCTGGCGGTTTCGGTGGTCAGGAATTCCTTTTTCCATTGCTGGTAACGGACCAGGTATTTCTCGGGAATGTCTTCGCGAATTCCGCCTTGATCCTTTGCAGTTAACCTGCCGATAGACTTATCGCTGGCGGAAGGTTTGCTGTGATACTCGGCGATTAAAGCAGCACAGGCTTCTGGCGTCAGACGCGCGCGCGCCAACTCGGGCTGACCTGCGCTATTGACTGGTGAAGGAGCCGTCCGGCCTGCTGGAGTTAATAAGAACGACAGCGAGGTCATCACGACGAAAATCAAAGCAGGGCGTGGCGATTTCAGTAGGCGCATTTGGCAACCCTCTAATGCTAACGATGCAGTTGTCTTTCAAAGATAAAGGGGGCCTGTTAATAAGGGATGAAATTTTCTAAACGATCCATGATGATAAGTCAACAAAATGTTGGGCGAATGTGCTGGCGCGGTAACACTAAATCAGAACCGGGAGCGGTAGCGACCGGGGTCGACTCGGTTAAGGAGCCCGCGCCGAGACTCGCGTACGCAGGGCGGTAAAGAAAATTCTCGATCGGAAACGGAAAGGTACCAGTCCCGACTTCGTGATCTCCAGGTTGAGTACCGGTCGCTACCACCACCCCACGCGGGCTGCCCGCGCGGGGACCCCGGTCCGCTCCCGGTTCTGAATTTGATGACCCACATTTATGAGTTTGCCGCAGGGTATTGATGACACGCTCTTGTCTGCGGATATTTGCCTGAAAGGAACAACAATGTGCCAGATGGTTAAGCGCTGCCTCTCGCTGATCTTGTTGCCGGCTTTTCTGTTCGCAAGTCTTGCTGCCGATTGCGTGAGCCATGCGGCGGCGCCCAGCATGACTCCGCGAAAAGCTGCGGTTGGTTGGCAAACCGTTCCCTCGATCCTCGCGCGCATCAAGGTCCCGACGTTTCCCAAACGAGACTTTAAGATAACTGACTACGGCGCGCATTCCGGCGACACCGATAACACCGACTCAATTCGCAAAGCGATCGACGCCTGCCACACTTCCGGCGGCGGACGCGTGGTGGTGCCGCCCGGCGTTTTTCAAACCGGCGCCATAAATCTGAAAAGCAACGTCAATCTTCACTTATCCGAAGGAGCGACGCTGAAATTCAGCACTGACCCGGCGCAGTATCTGCCGGTGGTTTACACGCGGTTTGAGGGAACCGAATGTTTGAACTACTCGCCGCTCATCTACGCCTTTGAGCAGCAGAACATCGCGGTTACCGGCAGCGGCGTGCTCGATGGCTCGGCGTCTAACGATAACTGGTGGAAGTGGGCGCGGCGCACAGCCGGCGGCGGCGAACCGCCGGCACGTTCAGACATAACCAGGCTGCGCGAGATGGGCGAACGGGGTGTGCCTGTAAAAGAACGAGTGTTCGGGGACGGCCATTACCTGCGAAATAGTTTCATTCAACCGTACCGCAGTAAGAACATCCTGATCGAGGGCGTGCGGATCATTAACTCGCCGATGTGGGAAATCCATCCGGTGCTTTCCAGCAACGTGACAGTGCGTGGTGTAACCGTGGTCAGTCATGGTCCCAACAACGATGGTTGCGATCCGGAGTCGAGTCGGGATGTGCTGATCGAGAACTGCGTCTTCGACACCGGCGATGATTGCATCGCCATCAAGAGCGGCCGGGACGCCGACGGACGACGCGTTCATGTTGCTTCGGAAAACATAATTGTGCGCGGCTGCACCATGAAAGATGGACATGGTGGAGTGGTTATCGGCAGTGAAATCTCGGGAGACTGTCGTAATGTCTTCATCGAAGACTGCCGCATGGATAGCCCAAATCTCGATCGGGCGCTGCGTTTCAAATCGAACGCCCGCCGTGGTGGCGTGATTGAAAACATCTTCATGCGCGACGTCTTCATAGGACGAGTTTCCGAGGCGGTGCTCACGGTTGATTTTCTTTACGACACGGGCGCGACCGGATCCTACAAACCGGTACTGCGTAATGTATCGCTCGAGCGCGTGCACAGCATCTCCAGCCCGAGAGTGATGTGGATAGTAGGTTTCCCGGGCGTGACGATCGACAACGTGCGTTTCCGAGACTGTATCTTCCGCGGCGTTGAATCTGCAGAAGTGATGAACCACGCCGGCTCAGTGTCGTTTAGGAATGTGATGATCGAACCGGTGCACAAGGGACGCAGTAATAACTCGCCGCAGTCGGCGCCTTAACAGATGACCGCTACTATCTGCGAGCCCTTCAGTCTGACTAAGGCGTTATGGCTTAACCGGCGCCGGCTCCTTTGGCGCGGCCGGTTTAGGGGCGGGAAGGGGAACGGCATAGATCTTTATCAGGATCATGGAAAAGTCTTTTCCGGTACGCTGATGCGGCGTGCCGCGCGGTACCACGATCAGATCGCCTTTGGTGATTTGAAATGTTTGACCGCCATTGATGCGCGGGCTACGCCACTCGCCGGGTTCGATCTCGTTGGGCGCGTCCAGTCTGCCGCCAAGCGTGAGCGTCGCCGTGCCTTCCAACACATAGTAAACATCATCAGACGCGTCATGTAGCTCGGCAGCCGCGGTGGGTCTGCTCTTGTCGTGTTGAATGGCTACGCGGGTTTGCATTCCCTCGCCGCCGATCAAATCCTCGGCCTTGTTCTCGGTTTGTAGTTTTCGCTCGAGGTCGGAAACTGACTGTGCCGGCATAACGACGAAGGGACGCGCCGGGCTGCTGGGCGCACGTTGGACAGAAGTGTCGGCCTGCCCAAATGAACTGCTCGCCAATACAAGAGTCAGGCAGGCAATCATTGACATGTATCTTATGCTCGATAATGTTTTCTTCATCTCAAATCATCCCTTCTCAATGCACTTCGGCGACCGTTTCGATTCCGTCTGACTGCTTAGTTGCTGGTAGCATCCGCTCGCTACCGCTCACGGTTCTGTAATGTCAGTTCTTGAGTCGCATCAGACTTAGGGTCACCACCATCATCTCTTTCTCACCAACGACTGTTGCAATAACCAACGCGAAAGATCTTTAGCAGCCTGGTAGTTCTCAAACTCCGCCGGCAGCTTTCGACCGTCAACATACTCGTTGTACAGCCACGGATCCCCGACCGCGAACACGGTGCCGCGACCGAATCTCGCGGTAGCCATAATCACGTCGCCTTTATGTTGCATAAGCGGCCGCGCCGGGGACGCGAGCGTGAGCGTGGAAATCTCTTTGAGGTAAAGCTGCCTTGGGCTTTTGAAAACCGCGTTTCCCTCGTTCACGATCACGCTACCCATTGCGAAATTAGTTCCCTCGACCCGGTTCTTGCTGTCCTGATTGAACGTTATGCCAAACTGCTTCGCCAGCTGATTGAAGTGCTCGAACTCTGCGTTCCCAGCATCGTTACCCATCAGCACCAGAACGCCGCCACCCTTCACCCATTGTGTGATCGCCTTAACATGCTGCGACTCGATAAAGTTCGGAGTCTCGGTTTCGGACTTTGTGTCTGGGTCCACGATGATGTAGATGTCGGAATTCCTGAGACTGTCGAGTGTTGGGCCAGTCGTTAATGATTGAGTTCTGGCGCCGAGGTTCCTGAATATGTTTCCCCAGAAGAAGAAGCCGCTGTTTGGCATTTCATTCCACTTGTAGTGCCAGGACGTTATTCGACCAGACGCGTCTTTCTTGACTTCGCTATTGAAGAAGTAATCGAGAGTCACGGTCTTGCTACGAGTCATGCGTAGAGCGGCAAGTTCCATTTCATTGCTGGCCATCAGGAAGGCGCCGATGCCCTTCGGGTCATTAGTGACCACTTTCTCGCTCAGATAATATTCATAGCTGCCGTCTCGATAAGGATTGCCGCCTAAGCCACCGACGCTGACCGTGCCCTCAAGATTCATCTGCCCGCCAGGATCGGTTTTGATAAAGCGTTTGACAATCCCCGCATAACCTTTTTGCGCGACCCTAAGGCTTGCCGCAGGGAGATAACCCTTGCGGACGCCTTTTGCCAGCGCGTAGCTGAACATGCAGGAGACCGATGCTTCGAGATAGTTTCCCTTCGCGGTGCCTTTATCAAGCACTTCATACCAGAGACCGGATTTTGGCTCCTGATAGTTTTCGACTGCGATGGCCAGTCGTTTGAGAATCGCAATCAACTCGTTCCGCTTCGGATGGTCCTGAGGGAAATAGTCCAAAGTATCGACCAGCGCCATCGCATACCAACCCATCGCGCGTCCCCAGAAATTAGGTGACCGTCCAGTCGTCGGATTAGACCAGCGCTGCTTTCGCGATTCATCCCAGGCGTGATAGAGCAGTCCTGTCTTCACATCTCTTGAATGCAGCTCCATCAGTACGAACTGCCTGGCAATGTCATCGAAGGCGGTGTCGTCATGAAACAATGCTGCGTATTCGGCATAGAAAGGTTCACCCATGTACAGGCCGTCCAACCACATCTGATAGGGATAGATCTTCTTATGCCAGAAGCCGCCGTCTGACGTGCGGGGATGGGTCTTTAACTGTTCGCGCAGCAGGGCCGCAGCTTTCCGATATTTTTCCTGACCGGTGACGTTGTAAAGCAGGAGCAGGATGCGGCCGTTATTGATGTGGTCAATGTTGTATTCGTCGATCTCGTAGGTGCGAATCGTTCCGTCATCTTTAACAAAGCGGTCGATACTCTGTTGAATGAATCGAAAATATTTGCCATCAGCCGTGTTTAGCCAAAGACCTTCCAAGCCCTTGAGGACAACGCCCTGATCGTAACTCCACTTCTCGGTCCTTCCCGGTTGCAGCTCCCAGGAATCCTTCCAGCGAAGCATTACGGTGTTGGCCATCTCTTCCGAGAAGCGCGATTGGTGTCCCTGAGCTGACGACCCACTGACAAATAGCAGGAGAACCGGAGCAGCAACCGCCAGCGAAAGCAGCGTTCGCGCAACGCGGCCGCCGATTGTTTTTGAATAACCACTGCTTACAAGTGAGACACGCATTGAATGGTCATACCTTTCGATTGATCTTTGTAGGTAAACAGCTTGAGCGAACGACTCAAAAGCCCCGAGACTACCACTGCAGCGGCCTAAAACAGTGACCTTGGGAGAAGAAACTCTTTGTTCGACTGGTTGACCTTTGTGGTAAACTCACTTTCCACGAAGGCCTAAATGGTATGACCGATTCCAACGGCAAGAAGTTCAAGACGATTGACCCTGCACGTACCGGCACTACCGCCGAAGAAGTCATCTCGCAGCTTCGAGAAATGATCCATCGCGGAGAGTTACGACCGGGGGACAGGCTGCCGCCGGAGCGTGACCTGGCCAAGATCCTGGGAGTGAGCCGTCCTACGCTTCGTGGCGGAATTCGTTCACTGGCTGCGGTCGGTGTGCTGGAATCACGGCAGGGTGCCGGAACGTTCGTCGTTAAATCGGATGGTCCTCCCGCGCTCGACAGCAGCCCTCTCCGTCTGATGGCCTCATTGCATGGCTTTACGTCCACCGAAATGTTTGAAGCCCGACGGTCGCTGGAGATGGCAGTTGCCGGGCTCGCAGCCGAGCGGGCTACCAGCGAGCATATGGCCTTGTTGTCGGAAGAGATTGCGGGCATGTACGCGTCTCTTGATGATCCAGAACAGTTTCTCGTCCACGATATGCGCTTTCACCAGGCAGTCGCTTCGGCCTCGCGAAATCGCATTCTTACCTCGCTGATGAACATGGTTGCGACAATTCTTTTTGATGTTCGAAGAAAAACGGTTAAGCGCGCCAAAGATCTGAAAGAATCAGCGGAGATGCACCGCCACATCTACCGAGCGATCCGCGAGCGTGATTCGGAAGCTGCTCGCAACGCCATGCGCGATCATCTGATGCTGGCGCAAAAAGCACAGGAAGCTGAGGAAGCTGTTAGTTCTGATCCACTTACTTCTTCTCACATTGATAACGCCGAACCCTCAACTTAACTCGCGAACACTCGACCTCCGAATTAGCTGTTTACGACACTGCGCCCCGCGCCTCACCGACGGCCGCAAGATACGCTCTCGCTGCCTGCGTTACTTTATCCGCTTCTCCGGAACGAATAGCCTTCACATCCACGAGGTCTGCGCCGACGCCCAGTGCGAACGCGCCGGCGGCGATGAAGCCTGCCGCGGTTGCCAGTGAAACACCTCCGGTTGGGATCATCTCAATTTGTGGCAACGGCGCTTTCAGCGATTTCAGATAGCTCGCACCGCCTACTGCACTGGCCGGAAAAATTTTCACCGCATCCGCCCCCGCATTCCACGCCCTTACAACTTCTGTGGGTGTCAGCGCGCCCGGGAAGACCGGCACGTCGTTCGCACCACAGAAGGCAATCGTATCTTCGTTGAGCGCGGGACTGACTATGAATTGCGCGCCCGCTCGAATGCATCTGTCCGCGGTTTCAGAATCGAGCACTGTGCCAGCGCCTATCAACGCTTCGTCGCCGTATTCTTCGGCCAGAGCACGGATCACCTCAATCGCTCCAGGCACAGTCATTGTTACTTCGAGCACATCGAGGCCGCCTTTCTTCAGCGCGGCAACTGCGCGCATGGCCAGGTCTGACGACTCGGCCCGTACGACCGGGATCAAACCACTTTCATGGATGCGTTTGAGAACAGCAGACTTGTTCATATAGACGAAGGTGCTTTTACCTTTTGGAGTGCGGTGACCTGTCACCGCTTTGGTCGGTCGCGCCTTGGCGCGACCACGGTTTGCAGCAATCCGGGTAGATCTCGGCGTCAAGCCGCCGTGGGCAAAAGCGGTGACAGGTCACCGCACTCCAAAGGGGTCGCGCTTTATCCTCTGGCTTGGTCCCGCAATACTCACCGCGCCACTCGCGCGTTGCCACCCTTCATTACGCGCTCAACTTCCGACAATGTAGCCATAGTTGTATCCCCGGGTGTGGTCATTGCCAGCGCACCGTGCGCGGCCCCGCAATCGACTGCCCATTGCGGGCCTTTGTTCATCAGAAATCCGTAAATTAGCCCCGATGCGAAGCTATCGCCACCACCGATGCGATCGTAGATTTCCAAATTCTCGCGAGTTGGGGCCTGGTAGAGTTCGTTGTCAACGTAACAGACGGCGCCCCAGTCGTTCAGGGTAGCGGTGGTCGCATTTCGCAGTGTCGTGGCAACTATTTTGAGGTTGCTAAACTCAGCGACAGCCCGCTCGATCATGCTGCGAAAGTGGGTGGCATCGAGCTTTGAGAAGTTGTCGTCTAAGCCGGCGACTTCGAAACCGAGGCAGGCTGTAAAGTCTTCCTCATTGCCAATCATTACATCAACGAGGGCTGCGAGTTCGCGATTAACTTCACGCGCGCGAGCCTTGCCACCTATTGATTGCCAGAGACTGTTGCGATAATTCAGATCGAAAGAAATGATCGTGCCGTGACGCCTGGCTGCTTCCATTGCTTCCTGCGCGACGGCAGGCGTGGTCTCGGATAGCGCGCAAAAAATACCACCGGTGTGAAACCAGCGCGCACCTTCTTCGCCGAAAAGTCTTTCCCAGTCAATGTCGCCGGGACGAAGTTGCGAGACGGCCGTATGACCACGATCAGAGCAACCGAGCGCGGCTCGCACGCCGAATCCGCGTTCCGTGAAGTTCAACCCATTACGTACTTCGCGACCAACACCATCGAACTTCACCCAGCGAATATGCGACTGATCTACGCCGCCCTGGTAGATCAAGTCCTGCACCAGGTGTCCCACGGGGTTCTCCGCCAGCGCCGTAACCACAGCAGTGTCTAGCCCGAAGCAGCGCTTCAGCCCGCGCGCGACGTTATACTCGCCGCCGCCTTCCCAGACACGAAATTCGCGGGCGGTGTGAATTCGATCATCGCCGGGATCGAACCTCAGCATTACTTCACCGAGTGACACACAGTCCCAGCGGCAATCCTTCTTTGGTTTAATGTTCATCAGTTCCGTCACCTGACCTCAGCCGGCCGGCGCTTCCACGGGCTCAACATTGGCCGGCTCGAGTCGCGGAGCCAGCAGGTGAATGATTCCAAGCGCCACCAGATAAGTGCTGCCGGCAATAATAAAAATCGGCAGGTAGGAACCCGTATAGAACAGTATCAATCCGACGGTCGTCTGGATCAGCATGCCGCCAATCGAACCAGCCATCCCGCCTATCCCCACCACTGAACCTACCGCCCGGCGCGGAAACATGTCCGAAGCCATCGTGAACATGTTTGCGCTCCAACCCTGATGCGCTGACGCCGCCAGCGAAACAAGACCCACCGCTGCCCACATGCTGGAAGCGTTTGCTGCAAAAATAATCGGGATGACCGCAATCGCGCAAACGAGCATAGCGGTTTTGCGAGCTTTATTAACGCTCCATCCTCGTTTTATGAGCGACGAGGAAAGCCAACCGCCACCAATCGATCCGAAGTCCGCCGCAACGTAGATCACAACCAGAGGCAAACCGATCTGCGTAATGTTTAAGGAGTAGTTGGTATTCAGAAACTTTGGCAACCAAAAAAGGTAAACCCACCAGATCGGATCCGTCATGAACTTGCCAACCGCAAACGCCCACGTCTGGCGATGCGGAATCAGACGCGACCATTTTATTTTCGTGGTGGGCTCAGCGGGATCGGACTGGATGTGCGCCAATTCGGCCCGTGATAGTTTCGGATGCTCCTCGGGTCGCCGGTACATGGCCAGCCAGAAGCCGAGCCAAACAAATCCCAGCAGTCCGGTGAGAATAAAGGCCCATTGCCATCCCCATCTGACGGCAATGAAGGGCACGGCAAGTGGTCCGACAATGGCGCCGACGTTTGAACCACTGTTAAAAATCCCGGTGGCCAGCGCTCGTTCTTTTTTTGGGAACCACTCTGCCACCGTCTTTATCGCTGCGGGAAAGTTTCCGGCTTCTCCCAGGCCCAGGGCGAAGCGCGCCACGCCAAAGCCAAAGATGGAACGCGCCAATGCGTGAGCCATCGCTGCCACCGACCAGAAGCCGACTGCAAATGAGAAACCCTTACGCGTCCCAAACTTGTCCATCGCGCCGCCGACTACCAGCAGACCGACAGCATAGGCAGCCTGGAATGCCGTCTGGATAAAGCCGTACTGAGCATCGTTCCAACCGATGGTTTGCTTGAATGTCTCATCAGTCGCAAGGATGCCCAGCACCTGGCGATCGATGTAGTTGATGGTGGTGGCGAAGAAAAGAAGTGCGCAAATTGCCCAGCGATAACGGCCGATAACCGCGCCGATGTTGCTGACTGGGATTGTGGGTGGAGCGCCGGCTGGCGCCGGGACTGGAGTAGTTGTTTCCAGGGTAGCCTTACTCGCATCAGGCATTTCGTTACCTCATTTGCTCCACTGTTCGCTTACAGCATTAGTATGTCCGGCGAAAGATACTCACGCTCCGCCACACGGACCGGTATCTGCGGCCAGGCGGACGTCCGCGTCACAACTTCCAAACCATCGGCAAGCGCAATGCACGTTTCCTCAACTTTTGTCCCGGTCACGGAAGGGTTCCAGGCAAATGCCTGGTTAACTTGAACACGTTCCGTGCAACCTGGGTGTGCGACCCAGTCACGAGGTCGATAGCCGGCGGCGCCGCCCTGGTGATGCAGTCGTTCCTCGTTTGCAAAACCTGCCTCAGCGTAAGTGCGAGCAGCTACTCGATACAGGTCAGCGCCGCTGGCATTTGGCTGTGTCGCCGCCAGCAGTTGAGCGTTTACCTGTGCGGCCACCAGCGTGCGGCGGCGTAGCTCGTCGGGAATGGCCGCGCTAGAGATGATGCGCGTAAGGGAAGCGATCAGCCCACCACGTTGCGCGCAGACTACGATCATTATTGTTTTGTTCCACCGCTGATCAGTTGGAACCGGGTGACGGTATTTCTCTATTCTTTCGTCGCCGGCGACGAGGTTTACCACGGCTCGAATGTTATGAGTTGCGAGAGCGTCTGCGACGCGTCGTGCTACCTCTCTTTCCGTTTCGCCCGGCGTGAGCTTTCGCGCCAGGTTGCCAACCGCCTGTGCAGCATCGCTTGCGAGCGAACGGAATCTTTCAACCTCGGAACTGGTAAGTTGGTAACGGCAGCGCGCTATTGCCGCTTCAAATGTCATAGTGCCTGGCCCAGGGCCACTGTCGGAGGCCAGCGTCTTATTCTTGCCAATTAAAGTCAGGGCCAGAGTCGGGAGAAATTCCGGGGAAACCTTTTCCTCCTCCCATGGGAATTCAACTGGCTCAAAGTCTTCGCCTGCTATCTCTTCGCCGAGCAGCCGCGGCATCTCAATTCGGTTGGCGAGCACAAAACGTTTGCCATCGTTCCTGATCAGCAGCGTTCCATTTCCAGCTTCACGGCTTAAGTCCACCCCG
>Ga0207689_10002607_pt1 | contig 16681 bp, 9 predicted proteins | sample KBSMisM52_FD_184312 | JGI IMG/M metagenome (GOLD analysis project Ga0207689, IMG submission 184312) | Miscanthus rhizosphere microbial communities from Kellogg Biological Station, Michigan, USA - KBS Miscanthus M5-2 (SPAdes) (version 2) | ecosystem: Host-associated > Plants > Roots > Rhizosphere... | reverse complement strand
CAGTATCTTTTTCGTCGTTCTTATCCTTGTCCTAATCGTCCTCATGAGTAAACCTGTTCCTGCCCACCTGAACGTGCATCCCCCCAAAGCGCCCGTCGAGCCGCAAGTCACCATCCTTCATGGGGATCGGCGCGTGGATCCGTACCATTGGATGCGCGACAAGGATAGCCCGCGGGTGCGCGCGTATCTGGAGTCCGAGAACGCCTATACCAAGACCGTGATGGAGCCCACAGCCGGATTGCAGAAGCTCCTCTACAAGGAGATGCTGGGGCGCATCAAGGAAACGGACATGGGAGTGCCCTACCGGGAGGGGCAATACGATTACTACTCGCGCACCGAGCAAGGTAAGGACTATCCGATCTATTGCCGTCGCAAACGCGTCGAGCGCGCAATCGAGGAAATCACGCTGGACATGAACGCCATGGCGCAAGGGCATGAATTCTTTGCGCTGGGGGCCTACGAGGTGAGTCCGGATGCGAACCTGCTGGCTTTTTCCACCGACGTCACGGGGTTCCGCGAATTTACCTTGCAGGTGAAAGACCTGCGTACTGGTGAACTTCTCCCAATCCGGATAGAGAAGACGCGCTCGGTTGCCTGGAGCGGCGACAGCCGTACGCTGTTTTATGTCGAGGAGGATGCGGCGAAACGCGCCAGCAGGCTGTACCGGCGCCGACTTGGAGATTCGACCAGCGAACTGCTGTTCAACGAGCAGGACGAGCGTTTCTCCATCGGAATCGGGCAGACGCGCAGTCAGGCGTGGTTGATCCTCACATCCCACAGCGCGACGACATCGGAAGTGCGGTACCTGTCTACCGGCAATCCGGATGGTGCCTTCGTTCTGGTGGTGCCGCGTCGGCAGGATCACGAGTATTACCTCGATCATCACGGCGATCGCTTCTACATCGTGACCAACGACCGTGGTCGCAACTTCCGCCTGGTGACGGCCCCCGTGTCCGATCCGCGGGAGGCAAACTGGACGGAACTCATTCCTCATCGCGACGATGTCATGCTCGAAGGCATCGATCTGTTCGCACGCCACTATATCGTGCACGAGCGCCGTGGCGGCTTCCCCAGGTTGCATGTGGTGTCTTTCGCGAGCGCGGAGTCGCATGAGATCGAGTTTCCCGAGTCGGCCTACTCCATTTCGGGCAGTGCCAACGCGGAATTCGACACGGACGTGTTCCGCTTCGATTACGAGTCCCTGATTACGCCGGATTCAGTGTTCGATTACGACATGAACACACGCGAGCGGAAGCTGCTCAAGCAACGTCCGGTGCTGGGGGGCTATGACCTCACACACTACGCATCCGAACTCATCTATGCGAAGGCGCAGGACGGGGTCGAGATTCCGGTGTCACTGGTCTATCGACGCGATCTGCGTGCTCGCGGGCCGCAGCCGACGCTGCTGACCGGTTACGGAGCGTATGGTTTCCCGTATGACGTCAACTTCAGCTCGACGCGTCTCTCACTGCTCGATCGTGGCGTGATCGTGGCGATCGCACATGTCCGCGGTGGAGGTGAATTGGGCAAGCGGTGGCACGATGAAGGACGCATGCTGAACAAGCGCAATACCTTCACCGATTTCATCGCGGCTGCGGAGCACCTGATCGAAAAAGGTTATACGCAGTCCTCGCAGCTGGCGATCGAAGGTGGAAGTGCGGGCGGTCTGCTGATGGGCGCGGTAGCGAATCTGCGCCCCGATCTCTTCAAGGCGGTCATTGCCGAAGTTCCGTTCGTCGACGTGGTGAACACGATGCTCGATGCCTCGCTACCATTGACCACCGGCGAATACGAGGAGTGGGGCAATCCCCACGATCCGCAGTATTACAACTACATGCTCTCCTATTCGCCTTACGACAACATCGAGCACAAGGTCTATCCCGCCATGCTGGTGGAGACCTCTCTCAACGATAGCCAGGTTATGTACTGGGAGCCGGCCAAATACGTCGCGAAATTGCGCGCTGCCAAGGTCGACACACATCCCTTGTTGCTGAAGATGAATATGGAAGCCGGTCACGGCGGCGCCTCGGGCCGCTACGACTACCTGCGCGAGATTGCTTTCACCTATGCGTTTATCTTGTGGCAGCTGGGCCTCGCGCAGGGGGCGTGAAAAGGTGATCAAGGTGAAAAGGTGATTGAGGTGAAAGAACTGAAGTGAATGAGTGAAGAGGTGAATGAGTGAATGAGGGTCCCTCCCTCTTGACCCTAAAAGGGGAGGGCACGGCGTGGGTTCACGCTTTTCGCTTCTCCCTCACTTTTTTACCTCTTCACCTCACCTCCTCACCGTTTTACATTTTGCTCATTCACCCCTTCACTCATTCACTCATTCGCGCGTACATCCCCTAAAGCCACGCCCATCCGCGCCGATCATTAAGGTTCACGTCCCCAATGTCAGTTCAGCCCGGCGACGTCAACCATGGCGCTACGCTTCCGCTTTCACATCCCCTGGGGTTTCTTCCTCGCTACTGCTGGCATCGCCGCCCTCGGCGCGGCAGCGGCGGCCGTGCTCCTTACCGATTTTCATGGGTATCTGGGCGTGCGGATCGCGCTCTGCGCGGGGGCCGCTGCGCTGCTCGGCGGCGCGGGATGGATCTTCAGCGAGTATCTGACCGACGCGGTCAACCTGCATACCTCGCCGCTATTGCGCATAGCACTACCCGGCGCAGCAGCGGTGTATCTGTGTACCGAGGTTGCCGGTCCATTCTCGGAGTTGAGCGTGGGGGTCGGCGTCCTGTGGCCGGAACTGCTGTGCCTCCTGGTTTATCTCCTGGTGGGATTGCCACCTCTGCTCGGTGGGATTGCAGTGATTGCCGGCGTCGAAACGGCGCTGGTGGCGCGGCGTAGCGGCAGTGCGGTTGGCGAATCCTTGCGTCCGATCGTCCGCTACCTCGTGATAGGCGCGGCCCTGTGTAGCGCGACCATCTACGTTTCGTTTTGGCTCCCGCAAGAGGTGCTCCGCGACGTGGTGTCGATCGCGCCGGACCGGACTCGAGAATCGGGCTGGCTGCAGAGCGAGAAGCGACTGTTTGTCGATGTGCAAATGAATGGGAATTGCGAGGTGCTGGTGGTGCCGTTCTCGGGAGCGACACCGTCGGTGGACCGTGCATCCCGCTCGCTTATGATGCGCTACGTAAGTGCGGAACTGGCAGTGCGCTCCGGACTGTGCGTTGCGGACCCGACATTGGTGGCGCGTGCGCTTGGAGCTAGAGCGCGCGCGCCGAATGCCCGCGAGGTGCGCAAACTGGCGGACGCGATGCACGCTAGTTGGGTCGTGCGCGGCACGATCGCGCTGGAGGATAGCCGCCACGCGTTCAGCGTCGCGCTCGATGTGGAGCATCGCGATTCTCCGAAAAGCGCCTGGAGCGCAGGCCAGCGTCTGGTGTGGGGACCGGTCGAATTCTCCGATGAACTGCCGCCGGAGGCTGCCTTTGCCCACATAACGCACGCCGCCGTCGAGGAGATTGGCATTCCTCTGCAGGACGCTGGGGAAGCACAGGAGACTGTCTCTGCAGGCGGATTCCCGAGTTCGCCTGCCGCACTCGCGAACGCCGGCGGCACTCCGCTGGAACGCGCGCGCGGTCTGCAACTTCTCGCAGCGACCTATCGTTCATCAGAACTCGGCGGCGAGCATCTGTGGGAGCGCTCGCTGGTAGCGTTGAGCACCCTGCCTGCAGGCGACGAGAGTGCCCGAACTCTGCGAGCGCGAGCTGCACTGCATCTGCAGCGCAGGCCGTATGCGCTCGATCTTTTGCGGGGTGTGCAATCGAGCGAGGCCCGCACCTTGCACGCATTAGCGCAAGGCAATCTCCTCGACGCGGAAAAGCTGGCGAGCGAAGTCAAGGACACGGCCGCAGGACTTACCCTTCAACTCGAGCTCGAGGCATTGCGGGAACGCTATGGGCGTACCGGCGGTCAAGCCGAACGGCGGCGTGCCCTGCTCGACACGCACCCCGGCTACGCCGCACTGTTGTACGTGCCGATGTCTTCGGCGGACTCTTTCCAACCGACCGCGCATGAATTTATCCGCAAAGCGCTATCCGAAAGTGGTGTCGAAGTATCAGAAATGCTCGTGCGAGCGCTGACGGCGCGCGTTCGACTCGAATCGAAGCTGGAAGCGCCGGGTGCAGCCACGGCTGCTGCCATCGAGCATAGCTATGCCCCACTGTGGCGCCGACAAGCGGCAGCTTGGCGTGCGGAGCGGGCCTTCGACAGAGTTGCGGCCTGGGACGGTTATGACGCTCTATATGCAGCCAACCGCGCCGCACTTGCGGATGGTGCCCGCGCCACCCTCACCAATGCAAACGAGCTTCGTGCTCTGCCAGCACTTGCTAACGCGTTGGCGAGCGCGTATGCGGGTTATCCTGCCCTGCAAGCCAGCGTCGCGACGGCGCTTCGCGAACGCGACGCGAACGCCGAGGCTGCATTGACTCGAGAACGCGCCCGCCGATTACCACTCGACGTGCTGGCCTGGGAAGGCGGGGAAACGGACGTCGAGCGACAACTGCGTGCCCGTGTGCCGGATCAGCTGCCGGTCGCGGATGCCGATGAGCCGCCGCGTCCTTGGCGCGGCGATGGCGGCGCGCCGGCCGGCGGCGCCGCTTCGGCATCGAAGCAGGGCGCATCGCTGCAACGCGCAGCTGCTCACTACATGCGCACGCAGAAGTACGCTTGGGACAGCTTCAATGCATTAGAGCAGGCGATCGTATCGCAGGAACGTGGTGGCCAATATGAGCAGGTCGCAACGCTGTCACAGGAAGCGACCCGACGTTTTCTCGGCGATCCGGCGCGCGAGCGCTACTTGCTGCGACGCGCGGAGGACAAGAACGATATTCCGGCGTACGTCGCGCTCCTGCAGCAGAAGATTCGCGAGCAGCCCGATCAATGGCCGATCTATCTTCGACTTGCAACTGCCTACCTGCGCGCGCGCGAGCCAGCTTATGCTCAGCAGACGTTGCTCGCGTATCCCGCATTCCAGGCGACCGTCGCGCCGCCCCAAGGCACCACTGTATCCGCGTTGGCGACCGAAGCAGGCCAGCTGCTGCTAGGCGCCGGGGAAGCGCGGCTGGCACGTCCGCTGTTTACCATCGCCGCCACGCGCGAGCCGGACTCGACAGCCGGATTGTGGAGTCGACTATACCTCGCGCAGATCGACGCCAATTGGCGTGAAGCGCGTGCGCGTGCGATGGAGCTGCACGAACGTTTTCAGGTCGAAGGGGCGCTGACACGAGCGGCCTCGGTATCCTTCGCTCTAGGTGAGCACGACGCGGGCTGGCGTGAGTTCTACGAAGCGTCCAAGCGCTTCGAGGACTTCACGCCATGGGGTGCGGCACTGGATGGTCATCGTATGGAGGCCACCAAACAGGACGAACTCGTGGCGTTCGCCAAGCGCTGGAAGAGCTTGTCCGGAGATGCCGGTACAGAGACGCGGTTGAAATCGTATTTCCTTTTCAACATCCTGATGGTGGACCGGCCAGTCAGCGATAGCGCCGTGCAGTTGCTGCAGGTGTTCGCTGGTCAGCGCGAGGACCCTCAACTCGCCGCTCTGGCCGCAGGATATGGTGCTTTCAAGCGCGGTGACTACGCCACTTCTGCAAGCCAGCTGGAGGCGCTGCGTACCTCAGGTAAAGGACAACTGCACGCGACGAGCGCCGCATCGGACTATCTGCTTCCCTACATTGCACTCGCTCTGAGCCAGACCGGGCGTGCAGCCGACGCGCAGGCGCTGCTGCAGTCTGTGCGCAAGCCCGGAGGACACGCCTTCCATCAATTGCTGGCCGCAGCGTACGTCGAGGGGTCGGGCGGGCACGCCGCGGAAGCGCTGCAGGCGCTGCAGGACGCTTTTCTGTTGCTGCCGCCGCGCGGCGCGGCAATGATCCCGCCCGGATTCCAGCTGTTGGAAACCTGCGAGCGCCTGTATGCGATGACGCGAGATGACCGCTATCGAGTGTTGCTAGTTGATCTGGCGCGGCGCCAACAATATACGTGGCCAGTGTCGTGGGCTTACACGTTCGACGCGCGCTACGCCGCGCAGCAGGACGAGGCCGAGCGCGCGTTGGGATTTGCGCTACTCCTCGACCCTCGGTCGCAGCTTCTGCACGAATTCACGCTGGAGCAGCGTAAACGCGCTGCCAATCGCTTCGCCAAGAGCAATCTGTTCGGCCGAAGCTGAGGTCAGTTCGGCTTTTTGCGCTTGCTCTTGCACCACCCGGGGCTGTGACGAATCAGCACATCCTGGCTTTTGGCATCACCCCAGTGCAACACCTTGAGTTTCTGCCCCGCGGCCGTGTCGTCCAACTCCAGGTCCGGGCCACCCAGCACGTCGCCGTCGAGCACCGTGCCGACCTTGGGCTCCGGTCCTTCCTTCCACTCGAACAGTCCGAACCCTTCGCTGCCTTCTGGCAGTTGCGCCACGAAATAGCGGCAAGTCGGGTCGTACCAGGTGATGGTAGCTTGGCCGGCCAGCGCAGATGAGCAAGGTGCGATCAGACCGACGACGAGCAGTGCGCTTCTGAGGTGCATCGAGTTCTCCTCCGTGAGTTTTTTCTTATGATTGTGATTATGCGGTAAGGCCGGCCCGAGTGCAGCGGCATAGCAGGCCGCGGCTGGATGCCAGTCGTCAGGCTGGTGTACCATCGGCGATGATCTTGAAATTTCCGGAATGAGAAGGTACTGGCCATGAAACAGATCGACCTGCGCAGCGATACAGTCACCAAACCCACCGAGGGCATGCGCGCGGCCATGGCGGCTGCGGAGGTGGGCGATGACGTCTATCGAGAGGATCCCACAGTCAATCGCCTCGAGGCGCTGACCGCCGAGATGCTCGGGAAGGAGGCTGCACTGTTCGTGTGCAGCGGTACCCAAAGCAACCTTTTGGGTGTGATGTCGCACTGCGAGCGCGGAGACGAGTACATCGTCGGCCAGCAGGCTCACACCTACAAGTACGAGGGAGGCGGCGCTGCCGTTCTTGGCAGTATTCAGCCCCAGCCGCTGGAGTTCGACGCTGACGGTAGCCTCGACCTGGAGCGCGTCGGTGCGGCAATCAAGCCGGATGATTCACACTTCGCCAGAACCAGGCTGTTGTCCCTGGAAAACACGCAAGGAGGCAAGGTACTTCCACTGGACTATCTGAAGCGCGCGCATGATTTTGCCCGCGCCCGCGGTCTTGGTATTCATCTGGATGGAGCGCGGGTGTTCAACGCGGCGGTCAAACAGAAAATCGAAGTCAAGGCGATCGCACAGCACTTCGACACCGTGTCGGTCTGCCTCTCCAAAGGACTGGGCGCTCCGGTCGGCTCGGTGCTGTGCGGAACGAATGAACACATCGCGAAGGCGCGCCGTTGGCGTAAAGTCCTGGGCGGCGGTATGCGTCAAGCGGGGGTGCTGGCGGCGGCTGGTATCTATGCATTGCAGAATCACGTGCAACGACTGAAAGAGGACCACGACAACGCTCTGCTGCTGGCAGAAGGCTTGTCGAAGATCAGTGGCATTAAAGTCGACCGCGGCGCCGTGCAGACGAACATGGTGTTCCTGTCGGTTGGCCCGGAGCAGGCCGAGCCGCTGCGGGCGTTTCTCAAGCAGCGCGGAATGTTCATCGGAGCAGGCACCAGCATTCGTCTGGTCACTCATCTAGATGTGAGCGCTGAGGACTTGCATCTGCTCATCGACGCGACAGCGCAGTTCTTTGCGCAGCCCGGCGCCCGCCAGGCTGCCTAAATTATTATTGCCGGCACTGCGAGCCTCGGAATTATCGAGAGCTTCGTTCCGCCGCCCGCTGAGCCTTCAAGGGATGCGCGTCGGGGCGACTCGGCTATAATGCGGGCCTGCCCCTAATTTCGGGCCGCACCGTTTCGCAAAGCGCGTAGAGGAAAGGTCATGCCCCGTTTCGACAACCCGATTTCCTGCCAGGTACTGATCATGTCCGCCCTGTTGGCGGTACTACCCGGCGTGAATTTGGCGCAGGACAGGCCTGGAGTGGCTTTGCCGCCGCCCAGCTTGTACGACGATAGCACTGCTGCGCGCCCCTCGCGTGCGGAGGAACATTCGGTACCGACTACTGCTGCGCCGACCGCAGTACCACCACCGCCGACTGCAACATCGCAGCCTGCACAAGCAGTGACCACGAAGCCCAGCGATTTGGCCGTCGATAGTGCAAACAAGAAACCTCGCACGGGTGCAACGGGTGAATGCGTGAAGTTGGGTGCGACGCCGGGGCAATGCGATAGCAATACGGCGGCGACAAACAGGATACCCGCTCCGACTTTGGAATCTTCGGCGCCCGCGGCCTCCGCCAAGGCCCAGGCCAAGCCGAAGGCCGAAGCGACCCCCGAGGCCGTCGAGGTTAAACCGCTCGAGAAGCAGCCTGCCAAAGAGGAGCGCGCGCTGGCACCTGAGCCCGCTCCCGCGGCGGCCGCCGAACCCGCGCCAATGCCGCAGAAGGAAACGGTGAGCTTGGCGGCCGACGCGTTGTTTTCGATTGGCAGTGCGGCGATCAAATCCTCGGCACGCGAGGGCCTCGATGCGTTCCTGACGAAGCTCAAGGGTATGGAGTTCGAGTCTATCAAGATCATCGGCCATACCGATCCGACAGGACCACCCCATCAAAACATCAATCTCTCTCTCGAGCGGGCCGAGGCAGTCAAGCGTTATCTGGTCGCCAAGGGCATCGATGCGAAGAAAATCGAAGCCGAAGGGGTGGGAGGGAGCATGCCAATCGTTACGGACAAGGATTGCTCAAAACTGCCGCGTGCGGCCAAGATCGTCTGCTTCGAGCCGGATCGTCGCGTCGAGATTGAGGTCATAAAAGCCATGCCGAAGACGGCGGAGAACAAGTAACGGTGTCCGCATCCGGCGAAACGCGCAACATGGCGGTGTTCTGCGACTTCGAGAACGTCGCTCTGGGCGTGCGCGATGCGAAATACGACAAGTTCGATATCGCCAAGGTACTCGAACGCCTGCTGCTCAAAGGCAGCATCGTCGTCAAGAAAGCTTACTGCGACTGGGAGCGGTACAAGGAGTTCAAGGCGGTGATGCACGAGGCGGCGTTCGAGCTGATCGAGATACCGCACGTGCGGCAATCGGGTAAGAATTCAGCCGACATCCGCATGGTGGTCGACGCGCTGGACCTGTGCTATACCAAGTCGCACGTCGATACGTTCGTCATCGTCAGCGGCGATTCGGATTTTTCTCCACTGGTGTCGAAGCTGCGCGAGAACAACAAGGAAGTCATCGGCGTCGGTGTCAAGCAATCCTCTTCCGATCTGCTGGTCAACAACTGCGACGAGTTCATCTACTACGACGATCTCGTGCGCGAGAAAGAAGGTGCCAAACGCGCCAGACGCAAGCCGACCAAATCCCGGCAGTCCCTCGCATCGAAAGCCGCCGCCGGGCCCGGGCCTGCGCCCGAGCCCGAGTCCGACGAACCGGAGTCCGAGGACAAGACTCAGCAGGCCGTAGATCTGGTCGTTGGTACCTTCGAGGCCTTGCTTGCCGAGCGCGGCGAGGGCGACAAGATCTGGGGTTCGATGATCAAACAGGCGCTCAAACGGCGCAAACCAGGTTTCAACGAAACCTACTACGGCTTCAAGAGTTTCAACAGTCTGTTGGAAGAAGCCAAGTTGCGCGGATTGCTGGACCTGGAACGCGACGACAAATCCGGCGGCTTCATCGTTCGCGGCGCTAGCCACGAGCCGGAACTCGCCGACTGAGTCTGCTCCAAATCCAAAAGCGCTGCAGAGGACACAGAGAGACCTTCGGCCCGGTCAAAAACGTAGTCTTCACAGCTCCAGCCGGCCATCCTCCCGTCTAGCTCCCTGTGTTCTGTGTGGCTAGTGTTTCGCATGGTCAGCCCAGCTCTACGAAGACAGGCTGATGATCGGAAGCCTCGGTCGCCGAATTGACTTCGACCCGGCGCACCAGGGGCGACAAGTCCTGCGTTACAAATACGAAATCAAAGCAGCACGCCGGCAAGGTTTTATCATGGATGCCGGCGGTTGCCGGGTGAGCTACCCCTGGATGCGTGAGTTCCCACGCGTCACGGAACGCGGGCTCGCCATTGGTGAATGGTGCCGTGATCCGCACGTGTTCGCTGTGGCGAGGTTCGAAGTTGAAGTCACCGCAAAGCATCGCCGATGCGGGTCTGGGTGCCGGTGCGAATGGCGACCCCGGCTCGTCTGTATCAGGGCGCGGTGCCCGCGAGTGCCCGCAGGCCTCTTCATGAAGCTGCCGCAGCGCTTCCACCTGAGCCATCCGCTGCAGCGATGAGTAATATTCCAGGTGCGTAGAGACTACGCGCAACGGACCGAAGGCCGCGTCCACCACGACCTCCAGCGCCATCCGTTGCATGCTGGGGACGCTCGGGTCGGGAGGCCAGGGCAGCGCGTGTCGGTACACTTGTAACACCGGCAGACGCGTGAAGATGGCGTTCCCAAAGAGGCTTCGTCCGCATATGCCATTCGGCAGGTCGGTGGCGGTACCGAAAATCGGAACATAGCCCGGAAGGGCCTTCGCCAGTTCGGCCATCTGATCCTCGCCACGGCTGCCCGCCAGAGACCCGAAGTTGACCGCGACTTCCTGCAAGCACAGCACGTCGAAAACCGCCATATCGAGGGCTGTGCGTGCGATTCGAGCCGGGTCCACACTGCCGTCGATACCGCGGCACCACTGCACATTCCAGGTGATCAGGTTCAGTGACATCTTTTGGCGTCCAAGAATGTCCAGAACACGAATTTATGTAACTGATATATAGACATTCTATAGGCACGGTTCCCGTAGTGAATATTCCATCTCACGGATTGTCTCTCGTTATGTAACAACTCGCTGCTTATACTGATTTGCTTGGCTTTCTGTGGGGCCATCTCTCCTCAGCACAACGTCCGTCGCGACAACGCTGATTTGATCCGGCGGCTACGGTTCGAGCGCAACTGACTGCGACTGTCTGCAATCGGGCCAACAGCGGTCGGTCGGAGGCTACGTCTGGTTCGCCCAAAAGCAGACGTTCGCTAGCCCGGTGCCGGAACCCGAGGGCTACGCGCTGATCCTGGCCGGACTCGTGGGCGCTGGCTTTGCTGGACGTCGCCGGATGTGAATAGTGGCCTGTCGACCCTTCTGAAGTCGACAGAGGGCCTGCTGTAGGCGGAGTCCTACGTTCTTTGCTGCTGCTATCTGATTGCCGAATGAATTGCACGTCAGTAGTGTGCGGCGGCGCGCTAATTTCGCTCAGCGGTCCCTCTGTGGGTAAAGAAGAACAAGATCAATCATCGGCGACCACGCTTCGCGCACCGAGTCCTGCACTGGGGCGCGCCAGCCTCTTGCTCGTCGACGACAATCCGGCGCGACTGCTTTCCTACGAAGCCGTCCTCTACGGGCTTGGTGTGCATTGCGTACGCGCCCTGTCAGGGGAGGAGGCGCTTGAGCGTTTGCTCGAGCGAGAGTTTGCCGCCGTCCTTCTCGACATCTGTATGCCCGGGATGGATGGCTTCGAGGTGGCACGGCTGATCCGCCAAGTCTCGCGCTGCGCGACTACCCCGATCATTTTTGTTACCGGCCTCGAGCTTACCGATCTCGACCAGCTCAAAGGTTATGAGGTGGGCGCGATTGATTATCTACGCGTCCCAGTGGTACCGGAACTGCTGCGCAGCAAGGTCGCCACGTTGGTGGAACTGTATCAGCGGCGGGGTGAACTCCAGGCGGTCAATGAAGCCCTCGCCGAAGCCCGAACCCGGTTAGCGGAACACGCAACGGTACTGGCCGAACGAGATGCGCAATTGCATGCGAGTTTCGAGCACCCCACGAACTTCACGGTCGTACTGAACTCCGAGTCCGACGCCTCTGGTGCGATTAAGGACTGGATATATGTCAACGCCAACGCCAACGCGCTCCAACTGCTTGGTCGAGCGCGCGAGGCGCTCATCGGCCGCCGATTGAGTGAGGTCTTCCCGGAACGCGCGCAGGACATCAGCGAGCATTGTAGACGCGCGCTGCGGACCGGCGAATTGGTGCACTATGAATGCCGTTTTGCAGATAAAGATCTCCTTGTCACCTTGTACCCGGCGGCGGCTGACTCGTTGATGTGCTCCCTGGTGGACATCACCGAGCGCAAACGCAGCGATGCTGCCTTGCGTGCCAGCGAGGCCCGATATCGCGCGTTGATTGACAACGCGCCTGCAGCGGTAGCGCACAACGCCATGAGCGGGCACTTCCAATACGCCAACAAAGCGTTTTGTCGACTAGTCGACTATACGGCGGAAGAGCTCCTGACTAAGACCTGGCAGGAGATTACTCACCCTGACGACCTTAAATCCGATCAATCCCTGGGCAATCGCGTGCTCGCTGGCGAGATTCCGCACTACATGCTGGAGAAACGCTATGTGCGCAAAGACGGCACGAGCGTTTGGGTCGAGATGTTTGGCAATTTCGTGCTCGACGACGACGGCCGGCCGGTCCAGGGCGTAGCAATTGCATTGGACATCACTGCGCGCAGGCGCGCGGACATGGAGCTTCGAGACAGCCGCGAGCGATTGTTGCTGGCCAAAGCGGCTGCCCGACTCGGCACGCACGACTGGGACATCGTTACCGGGGCTGTTCAGTGGGACGAGCGCACGTGCGAATTGTGGGGGATCGATGCGAGCGAGCAGGTCACCTACGACCTGTTCATTGACGGCTTGCACCCAGATGACCGACCCAGCACACAAGCCGCCGTCGACCGCGCCCTAGATCCTGCAGGCGATGGTGAGTATTTCGTAACCTACCGAGTGATCAATCGCCGCGACCGGGCGACGCGCTGGGTGAAAGCCACTGGTCGCGTCGCGTTCGAGCATGGCCGGGCGGTCCGGATGGTCGGCACAGTAGAGGATGTGACCGAGCGAACGCTCGCTGAGGCAAACTTGCGCGCGAGTGAAGAGCGCTTTCGCGAGCTTGCGAACAACATCGACCAGCTCGTCTGGACCTGCGATCGCCTCGGTCTTGCCACGTGGTACAACGACCGCTGGTTCGAATATACCGGGGGAACCCTGGCCGACATGCGCGCAGACGGCTGGAAGAAAGTCCACCATCCGGCGCACATCGAACGTGTTACCACACGTCTTCAACAGCATCTCGAAACAGGACAGCCCTGGGAAGACACGTTCCCTTTGCGCGGCAAGGATGGTCAATACCGTTGGTTTCTCTCGCGGGCCATTCCGATCCGGGACGAAAGCGACCGGGTGATCCGTTGGTTCGGTACCAATACCGACGTAACGGAGCAACGCCGGCTCCAAGACGCGCTCGAAGACAATGACCGTCGCAAGGACGAATTTCTAGCGATGCTCGCACACGAGCTTCGCAATCCGGTTGCCCCCATTGTTAGCGCGGCGGAGGCACTCGAGGGATTGCTGTCGCCCGATGGAAAGGAAAGCACCCTGGTACGCGTCATTCAACGCCAGAGCACCCATCTGGCGCGCCTTCTTGACGATTTGCTTGATATCGGACGAATTACTCAGGGGCGCATTGTCTTGCAGCGCGAGCGCATGCCGCTTCGGGCATGTATTGATCTGGCGATCGAAACGACACAGCCGATGTTTCGTGAGCGAGGCTACCGCCTGAAAGTTACCCATGCATCACAGTCGCTGGCAGTCGATGGGGACCAGGTACGCCTGGCACAGTGCGTGACGAATCTATTGAGTAATGCAGCCAAATACACTGCACCGGGTGGTGAGATTCGCGTTCGATCCTGTCCTGATGGCAATGACGCGATGATCGAAGTGATCGATACGGGTATCGGTATCTCTGCGGAATTCCTCCCGAAGGTGTTTGATCTGTTCGCACAGGCGGACACGTCGCTTGATCGCTCTGAGGGTGGCCTAGGTGTTGGCCTTTCGGTATGTCGGCGACTCGTCGAAATGCATGGCGGCACAGTCATGGCGCATAGTGCCGGGCTCGGACACGGTGCGACTTTCACGATTCGACTCCCACTGGTCCGCGAGCCGGTCCAAGCGCCCACAATATTGCCAGAAACGCTCAAGGTGTCTCATCGCGTGATGATCGTCGACGACAATCAAGACGCTGCGGACGTCATTGCCCTGCTCTTGCAGATCGAAGGACATCAAACCTTGGTGGTGTACTCCGGTGAAGACGCCCTCGCGCGAGTGGTTGCATTCCACCCCGACGTAGTGCTGCTGGATATCGGGCTGCCCAAGTTAGACGGCTATGAGGTTGCCAGACGCACGAAGAACATCGTCCCGTCGGCCCGACTGATTGCCCTGAGCGGCTACGGACAGCGAGAGGATAAAAAACGGTCATCGGACGCTGGCTTCGAAGCTCATCTCGTCAAGCCAGTCGATCTACCGACCCTCAAGAAACTATTCGTTGAGAGCACGCCGTCCACACCGAGCTAGGACGGGCACGCTATTGCCGATGGTCGCAGGTTTGCAGCCCAGCGAAGTCTGCGACGTGGTAGCAACCAGGCACTGGCACGCTTGCGCCCTTTCGAAAACAACGGGAAGCTGCGAGAGGTGTCCGGCTTCCTGCAGGAGTGGCCTCACGCGCGGGGTTGCGACCCTAGTCCGATGCGATTCTAGCTACCTCATATTGCACGTTGCAGCCGCGGCGCAGAGCGCCGCTGAGCTTGGGCGTTGAAGGTCTGCTTTTCGAGATAGAGACTGGCGGCTTTGGGTTCGATGGCGGTCATCCAAGGTAACAGTCTTGAGGTCAACCGAGATTGGTTGCTAGATCCAATCCTGGTGAGCAGATGTTAGTTACCTGCACGTCGCCCGGTCCGTGCGTGGATAGAACTGCGTCCATATGTATAGCCGGGTAGGTACCTGTCACGGCGCACCCCCTTTCGGGTTCGCGTTCATGAGGGAAAGCATGCTTTTCCTGAGCACCTCTCTCGCGAGTTGATGCGAACTGCCGGGAACTGCTCCACCCCCACCCCCTGTTTTCCGAAGAGGCAGGCGCGGCGAAAAAGAATTACTTCCTGGGGCGACGCTAGCCCTGGAATCCTGCCCTCATATGGATGTTGTCATTAACTGTCGCCACGTACTGACAAGACCCACATGGTGGTGCCCTCTGTGCGCTATCGCACAGAAAGCACGATTGAGCATGGGTAACGTAGCTCCCAACGATGAGGGGACCGCCAGTGGACATGACACAGGTATCGCCGCAGGACGATTATCAGACCATCACCAGCCTGCTGGAAGGGCTCAATGCCAAGCGAACGGTCTTGATAGACGGTCCGGGAATGCTCCGTGAGTCCACTTGGGCATTGGCCCAGCCCGAGGTCTGCGTGAAAGTCACCCAAGATGACGCTGGCAACGTCACCGTCTTTGTGAACAACATACAGCTACTGAGCGGGGTGCGGTTCCTGGAGATAGTGCTCAATAGAGTCAAGGTTAAGGCGAAGGCGGTGGCCATAGCGGCGAGCTGACGGGCACCAACGCTGCGTGGCATGGCGCGTAGGCGAGGAGGCACTTGCCGTGATGCACCCATGATGGCCTGCGGGGCACCCAGGGGGATCGACCACCAGTTCGCCGGATGGATAGGCTCTCCCAAATTGGAAATTTTTCGCCGCCAACCTACGCTCTCTTGGGAGCAACTTTGCAGGACTTCGTGGCTAGAGCGGTCACCTACGGAAGAGCGTCCTGAGCTTCGCGAGCTTCCAATGTCATCAACAGCACGCCCTCTCTGGGGGAACCGCACGCCGCAAGGTCGTACTAAACAGTATGAATCCAACGCGGCCCCGTCTCGCGGGCGCGGTTGTGTTGGACTTTCGGCCCGTTCGGTCCTCCCTTCTGAGCGGGCCGCGTTTTGTGTCCATTGAACGGACGACTGCGTGATCGATCAGCGCGGCACCGCTCCCTTTCTGCACTACGTGTAACACTCCTGCTACCTTAGTCCGCTGTTCTCTCACTTTGACGTAGAGTGCTCCTGCGGCTCGGCTAGGCCGCCCGTGTACACGCAGAAAAACGCCGACCCTTGAGCCCGCCGATGTTTGCGCGGGCTTCTTTCTTGTGTGCCTTTGCAGACAGTCCTACCCTTGCCCCTCCTCATGGAGGGATTGCATGGCCAGCCGGTCCTTCAAGTTGCATAACGCATCCTCTACGGCTGCGTTCACTTGGCTGTCTGGACACGCGCCGCTGCGCAGCCATTGTGCGACCGTGTCTTGCGCTTCGGTGGCTTGCGCGACGCACCTCTCCTTCACGTCCCGTATAGCTATGAGTTCCGCTATATCTAGGCTGATGTTGGCCTTCACCAGCTGTTTCAGCATTGGGTCGGGGATGGCAATCTGATTGTTCATGGAACCTCGCCGCGTGGGTCTGAAGCTAGATTATCTCGCTCAAACCATGCAGAGGGCATCAGCGACCGACGCGAATACGCGTAGGAGGGGCCCTACGCTCACGTTGCGCAGTGGCGTGTCAGTGAGTGACTTCTCGCGTGTACGCCGCTATCCGCGTACTGAGCAATTGCAGTCGGTTGACCATCGCCGCGACTCGATCATCCACGCGCGCTCCACTCTCCAGGCAGCGGGAGACTTTGTTTCGCGCCTCGGTTGCGTGCGCGATACATTTGTCTCTGCGATCATCCATCAAAGTGGTCGCAGCTAAGTCCAGGGATGAGCCGGGGCAAAAATGACATACCGTATCCGCACGTACGTTATAGTGTCTTTTCACTGACCCCTTCTCGCGCCATGCGGGTTTTAGTTGTCGAC